>OLQM01000392.1_pt1 | contig 50707 bp, 45 predicted proteins | sample 1673161 | NCBI WGS metagenome assembly OLQM01 (sample SAMEA3136761, study PRJEB25190) | human gut metagenome | reverse complement strand
CGTAAGCATTTCCATGATGATCGTAATCCTTCTGGCAAACGTACTCCTGTCAGTGGGAACCCCTGGAATCCCGGGCGGCGCTATCGCATCCTTCGCAGCACTCGCAACTATGGCTGGATTGCCGGCAGGTGTTATGGGTGTTTATATTAGTATCAATACGCTCTGCGATATGGGCGCTACCTGCGTTAACGTTATCGGTGATATGGCGGGATGTGTAGTCCTCAAAGAGAAAATCAAACTGGAAGATTAAATGAAACACAATAGGTTAAATGATAGAATTTAACCAAATCAGGCAATCAGCGAAACGGATTACGAATATCCACTTGACTTATAGCAATTCTCTAAAATAACGCATTATTTACGAGGATTGCTATAGAAAATTCATACATAAGGAACGAAAAAAGAGGCTGCCGCTTCGCGATTTGTCGCAAAAGTGACAGCCTTTTTTCTATTCTCTTTATTTTTACAGATCATATTTCCCTCTGCCGGTAAAAGATTCACTTTAAAGCAATCTGAACACCTGCTCTGCTGCAGCAGTCATATTTGCTTTTGCAGTTTCCGGATTCATTGCTTCTTCCAGTGTGGAAATCCCACGTACGATCGGGAAAAACGCATCTATTCCTGCTTCATTGCAGGCACCTGCTTCTTTTGTGACACTTCCTGCAAATGCAATGGTTTTCGCACCATATTTCTTTCCGAGCTTTGCAACACCTACAGGCGCTTTTCCCATAGCAGTCTGACGGTCCAGACGACCTTCGCCAGTTACAACCACATCTGCATCCTTCATTTCGTCTTCTACATGAACTGCCTCCAGAATAAGCTGTATTCCGGGTGTCAGTTCTCCATCCAGATAATTCAGGAATGCAAATCCAAGTCCGCCCGCTGCACCGGCACCGGCTGCATTCTGATTATCTTTACCTGTTATCTTTGCGGTAACCTCCGCATAATTTTTCATACCTGCATCCAGAACCGGAAGCATCTCAGGAGTAACTCCTTTCTGCGGACCATAAATATAGGTAGCTCCCTGCAGACCGCAAAGAGGATTGGTGACATCGCATGCAATCCTGAAATTACACTCAGAAAGAAGTTTCTTCTGGTTTGAAATTTTTACGGATGCAATCTTCGCAAGTGCCTGTCCTCCCTCTCCGGCGTCTTTTCCGTTTTTATCCACAAATTGATATCCAAGTGCTTTCAGCATACCAACTCCACCGTCGTTTGTAGCACTTCCACCAATACCGATGATGAAATTACGGATTCCACGGCTGATGGCATGGAGGATCAGTTCTCCCACACCATAAGTTGTAGCAGTTGCAGGATTTTTCTGATCTGAAAGTGTAATACCCGCAGCCGTTGCCATTTCCATAACCGCTGTGTTACTCTCCCGAAGATATCCATAGTATGCCTGAACCGGCTCATGATAAGGCCCGGTAACTGTAACGTCCACACGTTCTCCTTTCAGACCCTCGATCAGGGCATCCGTGGTTCCTTCACCACCGTCTGCCAGCGGTTTTACAATTACTTCTGTATCTTCACAGGCTGCAAGGATGCCTGCTTTGACAGCCATTCCCGCTTCCATGGAAGTCATACTTCCCTTAAATGAATCAACTGCAACTACAACTTTCATAGCCAAAACCTCCTGTTGGATTTTTACATTTCACATATTTTTTTCCAGATTTCTTCTTTGACCGGAATCCCTTTTTCCAGATTTTCCCGTCTTCGCTGCAAAGTTCCCTCGCCCGGATAACGTACTCTGCTACCTTCCTTTGCAGGGACAGATTCCTGAATATCTCTCAGTGTCTCTTCCTGAATCTCCTGTGCTCTGTCCGGGTTCTGATTCAGAATATCCGGCCATATTGCAATAAATACCTGAGTAAGACCATATTCAGCTTCACATTCCTTTCCAATTCCAGTCACTGTTTTTCCCAGGGTCAACATTCCCCCGATCAGATCCAGCACAACGGAAAGCCCGGAACCTTTCCAGTATCCGACAGGAAGCACTCTCCTTGTTTTCTCAATAGCCGCCGGATCACAGGTCAGATTTCCTTTCTCATCATAACCACCGGGATAAGGAAGCTGCTCACCATTTTGTCTGCATACAGACAGTTTACCATAAGAATACTGTGCCATGGCAGTATCAACTACTACATGATTTCCATTTTTATCCGGAACAGCCAATACAAAAGGATTATTTCCAATCCTGCTGTCTGCTGCGCCCCATGCCGGCATATTCGGACAGGTATTTGTCCAGCAGATTCCAATACATCCGGCTTCAGCAGCCTGCCAGCCATATGCACCACCCCGCATCCAGTGATTCGTATTCGACATTGTCACCATGCCAATACCATGCTGTCTGGCCAGTTCTATTGCTCTGTCCATTGCCATTTCCGCATTGAGATTTCCCATCCCCAGATGTCCATCCCAACGTTCTGCTGCACCATATCCGGTGATCTTTTCCGGCAGTGCATTTACATTAATATATCCTTTTCTGATATATTCTATTACTCTTGGAAAGCGCTGGTAACCATGAGAATATACCCCATCTAAAGAAGAATCGGCAAAATTCTTTGCCGATTCTTCTGCACGTTTCTCATCAAAACCATTTTTCACAAGAATTTTTTGCATTTTTTCTTTCATATCTTTATAAAAAATACGCATACTACATTCCCTGTCTTTCTGTTTTTCAGTAGATTTGATGCAACATCCAACAGTCCACTATTCCGAGACATATAAATCAAAATCCCATTACCAAAGACGATTTTTAATAACTGTCAATCATTAAACCAGTTTCATGTCAACGAGTACCTGATGGAGTTTTTCTTTTTCTTCCGGTTTCAGTTCTGCAATTGGGGAGAGGCATTTTCCTACCGGGATTCCCTCCTGAACCAGGCCCTCTTTGATAACTGCCGGGAAAGTACCCATGCTGCATGCAATACGAAGAGGAGCCAGTGTAAACTGTGCATCCAGAGATCCCTTAAGGTCTCCCTTCATGAATTTATCATAGATATCTGCTGTAATGCGCGGAGCTACATTGGCACAGGATGCGATTGCACCGGTTGCACCATAACACAGTGCTGCATGAATCAGAGTGTCTCTTCCCATCAGTACATGGAAATTGTCATTATCTCTTGTGAGACGAATATACTCTGCTGCATTTGTCATGTCCCCGGTACTGTCCTTTACTGCAACGATATTATCGATCTTTGCCAGTTTTGCAACAGTTGCCGGTGTAATTGTTACGTTTGTTTTCGGTGCATTATTATAGAGAATAATCGGAAGTGTTGTGCTTGCTGCGATCTCTGCATAATAATCATACAGTTCATCCTGTGTCTGGGATACAAACATAGGTGTCAGTACAGAAACTGCATCTACGCCAACCTCTTCACAGATTTTTACAAGACGGATAACGCCTCTGGTTGTGATATGATTTGCACCACCGTAAACCGGAACACGTCCTCTTGTCTCATCCTTTACTGTTTCAAGAATTTTACGATATGTATCATCATCAAATGCATAAAATTCTCCGGTTGTTCCCAGTGGGAATAAACCATGTACGCCATTGTCGATCAGATGATTTACCATCTGTCTCAATACCGGATAATTTACTTCTCCGTCGTCAGTAAGCGGAGTAATGATTGGCGGAATAATACCTCTTGGCACAAATCCCATTTCTTTGTCCTCCTTGTGTTTTAACTAATTGTGATGGTTCAGTTTCCATTTTTTTATAAGATACTGAATTAATATTGTCAGTTTTGTCCCACCCGGAGTATATACCGGATGACTTGTCTGCATTTTTTATATAAAGAACTGTGCGATCAACAGTTCCACTACACCCACAGCCGACATAATCATGGAAACAGCTGTCTTGCATCGTACCTGATCCTTTAGCTCTGTCAGTCCAAACATACCATTAAATACCCAGAATCCACTATCGTTGAAGTAGGAGAATGAAATAGCACCCACACAGCAGGATAAGGACATAAGCAGCGGACTGATACTGAGCACACTCATAAGAGGTGCAGTAAGGGAAGCTGCTGTTGTGATAGCTACAGTTGCAGAGCCAAGTGCGATACGCATAAGAGCTGCGATAATGAACGGAATCAGGACTGCAGGAAGAGGCCATGAAGTAACCATCTCACCGAGTGCTGTACCAATTCCACTTACCTTAACCACGTTGCCGAGAGATCCGCCGGCACCTGTGATCAACATGATGATACCTGTATCTTTAATGGCATCATCCATCATTTTCAGAACCTTCTTGTTATCTTCCTTCGGAACCAGTCCATAAATCGCAAGAAGTGTACCAATACCAAGTGCTACTATCGGAGATCCTACGAAATCGATCACGCTGTTGCCTTTATCTACAAAATCAAGGACTGTTTTCAGAAGAATCAGGACAATTGGAACAATGATTGGAAGTACGGATACCCAAAATCCCGGAAGAGGCTTTGCATCCATCATGGCATTTAATTCATCTATGGATTTAATGTACTCTTTTCTGAATTCTTTTCTGTCAAATCCACCGTTGTCATTTGGAATCTGATAGATTTTTTTTCCAATCCACTTTGTATACAAAACAACTACGATCAGCATAGGGATGGAAATTAATGCACCACCGATAATCATAGTTCCCACATCTACATTAAACATTCCTGCTGCTGTCAGCGGACCCGGTGTAGGCGGTACCAGACAGTGAGTCAGCTGAAGTCCTACTGCAAGGGAAAGTGCAAGGCTTACTACAGATTTACCCGTTACTTTTGACATTGCTTTACACAAAGGTGCAAAGATTACAATTGCGGAATCTGCGAATACCGGAATGGAAATAAACCATCCTGTAATTGCCAATGCCCATTCTTCTTTCTTCTGTCCGATAGCTTTAATGAAACTGTAAGCCATCTTTTCGGCAGCTCCGGATTTCTCCAGAATACCACCCATCATAACTCCAAGACCGATAATGATACCGGTACTCTTTAATGTGCTTCCAAATCCTTCCTGAATAGCAGTGATCAGACCAATCTGATTTGTGCCATCCGCAAGGGTTACATCCGAAATCGGCATTCCACCGATAATTCCTGTGATCATGGCTGCGATCAGAAGTGCCATGAAAGAATGTACTTTTGTTTTCATTACCAGGACGATCATTATAATGATTCCCAATGCAAGTCCTAATAACATCCTTGTTGATTCAGACATACCTTTCTCCTCATCATGGTGTACAACCGCTTAACTGTTGTTGCACCAATTGTTTCATATTCATATATAGTTTTTCTTAATTGTAACTGTTCAGCATTCTGTTAAATGCCCGTTTGCCAGACAGTCACTGTACAATTTTGTTTCTGATTATCTGACAAGGCATGGACGTTTGTTGTCAAATTTCCATCCAGGAATCAGATATTGCATTCCTTTGGCATCATCACGTGCGCCAAGGCAATTATCCATGTAAAGCTTGTGAGCTTTGAGAACCTGCTCGCGGTCAACTTCGATACCAAGTCCGCCCTTATTCGGAAGATCAATACATCCGCCAACAATCTGCATTGGCTCTTTTGTCAGTCTCTCACGACCTTCCTGCCAGATCCAGTGAGTATCAATTCCGTTCATCCTTCCAGGAATAGCTGCTGCACACTGAACTACCATTGCAAGACTTACATCAAAGTGATTATTGGAATGACATCCCCACATCATACCAAAATCATTACACATCTGACCTACACGTACAGATCCGTTCATAGTCCAGAAATGTGGGTCTGCAAGTGGAATATCTACGCTCTGCAGGGACAGGCAGTGATGCATCTGACGCCAGTCAGTATTGATCATGTTTGTTGCTGTAGGTATTCCGGTTGCCTGACGGAACTCTGCCATGATCTCACGTCCGGAGAAGCCATTCTCTGCGCCACATGGATCTTCGCAGTATGCAAGACATTCTTTTAACTGAGGAGCGATCTCCAGTGCTTCTTTCAGGCTCCAGCATCCGTTCGGGTCAAGGTCTACTCTTGCATCCGGAAATTCTTTCTTAATAGCCTGAACCGCTTTCAGTTCTTCTTTCGGTGCAAGAACACCGCCTTTCAGCTTGAAGTCTACGAAACCATATTTCTCATGAGTAGATTTTGCCAAGGCAACAATTGCTTCCGGTGTAAGCGCCTCTTCATGGCGCAGGCGGTACCAGTCACATTCTGCATCCGGTTCTTCTTCATATGGAAGATCTGTTTTCTTACGATCTCCTACATAAAACAGATAACTTAAGAACTGTACTCTTTCTCTCTGGATACCATCTCCCATAAGAGCTGCTGCCGGAACATTCAGGAATTTTCCAAGCAGGTCCAGAAGTGGTGCTTCAATCGCTGTTACTACATGAACTCCTGTACGAAGGTCGAATGTCTGTAATCCACGAACGTCATCTTTAATATTTGCATCCAGCCATTTACGTACTTTATTTAATGTCTGTTTGTAATCCGCAATGCTTGTGCCAAGTACAAGATCCTTTACCTGCTCCAGAGCAGTTGTGATCTTTTGTCCTCCCGGAACTTCACCGACACCTTCCACACCATTGGAATCTGTCAGAATAACAATATTACGGGTAAAATACGGCGCATGTGCACCGGAAAGATTCAGTTCCATACAGTCATGTCCGGCTACAGGGAAAATTTCCATTTTTTCTACAACAGGTATCATTTGTTTTCCTCCTAAGATTTTTGAAATCATTGCGGCCACAATGTTTTTTGTTTTCGTGTACTTTTTGTTTCTCTCATTTATGTATTTTATTATATACAATCCCGATTTTTGTGCAATTCGCATAATATCCAAGAAAAAATCGCTGATTTTTACACATTTTTGAATCTTTCACAATCTGCAATATCTGCATTTCATTTCATTTCAAAGTATTTCTTTTCATGTCATAAACCCGGTGCTTTCAGGTTTACATAAAAAATATTCCCAAAAATTTTATTCTCCTGTTGTTGAAATACGGTAGTACAATTCCTTGTAATACTTTTTATATAACAGAAAATCTGCCAGAAGTCTCTGTTATACAAAAAAAACAGACATACTGCAAAAATGTCAGTATGTCTGTCAGTTATCTTGTTATAAAAGACGTTAAAACAAATCAGCTTATCTGTCTGGCTGTATTTATATATCAGGTAATCGGTGCTGGATTAAAAATGCACAGATCATTGTGAAGTTTGTATTTCTCCGCAAAAGACTGATCTCTTCCGCTGGCAACTGCAATGATCTTATTAAACAATTCTGTTCCGATATCCTGGATCGTTGCTTCTCCTGTGGCAATCGGACCCGCATTGATATCGATCAGATCCTGCCACATTTCTTTCATTTCATTACGTGAACAGACCTTGATAACCGGTGCTGCTGCGAGTCCATATGGAGTGCCGCGTCCTGTCATAAATACCTGTAAGGTGATTCCTGATGCAAGCTGACATGGACCACAGACAATATCACTTGCAGGTGTTGCCGCATAGATCAGGCCATGTTTTGAAGGTTTCTCTGCCGGAGAAAGTACTTCTACAATTGGAGATGTACCAGATTTTGCAATAGAACCCATTGCTTTTTCTACAATATTGCAGAGTCCGCCTTTCTTATTTCCTGGTGTAGGATTTGCGCTTCTGTCTACCTGTCCTTCAGCGAGATAATGATCGTACCAACGCATTTCCGCTGCCAGTTTGTCTCTTACTTCTGCGCTCACACAACGTTCCGCCAGATAATGAACGCCATCGCGGACTTCTGTTACCTCAGAAAACATGACGGTTGCCCCACCTTTTACCAGCATATCCGCTGCATAGCCTGCTGACGGATTCGCAGTTACCCCGGAAAATGCGTCACTTCCTCCACACTGCATACCAATGCAGAGTTTGGAAAGCGGCAATGTCTCACGTTTTCGTTGATTCAGAATTGCAAGTTTCTTATCTGCCATTTCCATCAGAGCATTGATCATGGCATCAAATCCTTTTTTCTCCTGAAGAATAATCACATTTTCCGGTGTAATATCTGCCTCGTCCAGAAGCATCTGTACTGTAAATTTCTCACAGCCAAGTCCTACAACCATTAACTGTCCGCCAAAATTGGGATGTTTTGCAAGATTGCGAAGTGCACGTATGGGAACTTTTGCTTCCGGTGCATTGATAGCAACTCCACATCCATATGCATGATTGATTGGCACAATATCGTCTACATTAGGATATTTCGGCAGAAGTTCTTCCTTCATTCTCTTTACTGCCACATTTAACACACCGGTTACACACTGGACAGTGGTACTGATTCCAAGAATATTTCTGGTTCCTGCATAACCTCCATCAGAATTGACATAACCTTCAAAAGTAGTTACCGGCGGGTCTGGCAGTTCTGTAACAATGTTTTTACCATATTCCATATCATCCACAGACGGTGGCGTAGGCAGTTCCAGCATAAATTCATTGATCCAGTCGCCGCGTCTAATCGGATTCATGGCATACCCCAGAATTACGCCATATCTGATGACCGGACTGCCCTTTGGAATATCTGCAAGAGCTACCTTATGTGCCTGTGGAATATCCTGATTAATATGAAGTCCTTCAATCTCTGTTCCGGCAGTCAAAGGCTGTACAGCAATAGCCACATTATCTGACTGATTCACTTTAACCAACAATGACATTAGAAATTCCTCCTTCGTTTTGATATCTTTATTATAATGCCGCATGAACTGTAAGTAAAATTCGTTATAATTATAGTTCTCTTAATTTTTTTAAGAAATCTCTTGGATTTTTTGAAATGTAGGAATAAAATAAAAACAGCAAAATTATAACAATTCAGATGGACATTGCCATATACCATAAAATGGAGGTACCCATGGATTTAAGACAAATACAATATATCGTTGCCATTGCAGAAGAAAACAATATCACACGTGCTGCCGAAAAGCTCTATATTACACAGTCTGCCCTGAATCAGCAGCTTCTTAAACTGGAAAAAGAACTGGGAGTTTCCCTCTTTCATCGTTCACGTACAGACTGGCATCCAACCGAGGCCGGTGAAATTTACCTGCAGGCTGCCAGAGAAATTCTTCTTATCAAAAAAGACACCTATCATAAAATTCACGATCTCGCGAAAATCCAGCAGGGGGAACTCTCCGTTGGCTTCACCCCGGGACGTGGTATTTCTATGTTTTCTCATGTCTATCCGAAATTTCACCATATGCATGCCAACATTCAGGTTACTCCAAGAGAACTGAGTGTCCAGAAACAACAGGAATTACTCATATCTGGTGATCTGGATCTGGGATTTGTTACACTTATTCCCTCACAGCAGAAGCCCTCTTTAAATTATATCCCACTGTCCTCAGAGGAAATTCTTGCAGCAGTTCCTGCACGTTATCCTATGCCTCCTGAAAGCAGATGTTCTGACAATACAGACCGTATTTCAGGCAGATCATTTCCTTCAGTAAATCTCTATGCTCTTCGAGAAGAACCATTTGTACTGACCTACAAAGAATCTACCCTCCGTGAGATTACTGACCACATATTTGAAACCGCCGGCTTCAAACCTCATGTACTCTTTGAAACCTCCAGCAATTCTACTATTGCAACTATGGTCAGTGCCGAAATGTGCTGTGGTCTGATTCCATCATTTTATGCTCGTGGACATGAAGGCAAACTACGTTTTTTCTCCCTTCCCGACCAGCCTTCCTGGGATATTATGGCATGTTATCATAAAAAACGCTATTTAAGCAAAGCAGCCAGAGACTTTATATCTCTGGCTGATGAATTCTGGGAAAATATTGTTTGATATTTTATTAATTTTCCATATATGCGATCATTGCAGCAGCGGCTTTTTTTGCATTTTCCACAGCATGTACCACTGTTTTGGAACCATGCACCACATCCCCTGCTGCAAATACCCCTTCACGGGTGGTCATTTCGTTCTCGTCCACGATCAAAAGTCCCTTATCAGAACCTTCCAGACCTACTGTTGTGCGAATCAGACGGTTTCTTGGTCCCTGACTGATGGCAATGATCGTAGAATCCGCTTCAACCTGATCTTCTCCCTCCTCATATCCTGTCACCTTGTTATTCTCATCAATAATGGAAGTCTTAAATACCGGTCCCTTTTCTGTAATTCTCTCAATTGCCTTTCCAAATACAAACTGCGCACCATCCAGTTCTGCATAAGCCATCTCATGAGAATTGGCTGCCACATGGGTTCCTCTGGCATAAAGTGTTACTTGCAAGGCGCCATTTCGAAGCGCTGTTCTTGCCACGTCCATGGCGGCATTTCCCATACCGATCACAGCAACCTTTTCTCCCAGATTATATGCTGCCGGATTCTCCAGATAATCAATTCCAAAATGTACATTTGCAAGACATTCACCGGGAATTCCCAGATTTCTTGCCTTCCACACACCGGTTCCTACAAATACAGATGCATAACCATCCCGAAAAAGATCATCGATTGTCAATACCGTTCCGATAGCTGTGTGTGGACGGATACGAATGCCCATATTCAGGATTTTCTTTTCCATACGGTCAAGAATTGACTTTGGCAAACGAAATTCTGGTATCCCATAACGAGTGATGCCGCCAATTTTATCCTGCTGTTCAAAGATTGTAACCTTATAGCCATGCTGCGCAAGGATGATGGCAACAGTAAGTCCTGCAGGTCCGGCACCGATTACAGCCACAGCCTTTCCTTTCGGTTCTGCTTTCACCGGCTTCATACGATCCAGATAAGTATCTGAAATGTAATTCTCAATACTGGAGAAATGCACCGGATTTCCTTTTTTCCCAAGGACACAATGTCCTGCGCACTGCTGTTCATGGTCACAGACAATGGAACAGATCACAGACATCGGATTATTTTTAAACAGTTCTTGCCCTGCCTCCATCACCTGATGTTCTTTAAACATTTGTATAATATGAGGAATCGGGGTATGCACCGGACATCCTTCCATGCATTTGGGTTTTTTGCAGTTGAGACATCGGTTTGCTTCATCTATAATATGAATTGACATTTTCTCATATCCTTTCTCTTGCGCACTTGATAAATTTTTGCGATCATCCCGGCAAATTGTCTTGAGACCTTACTTTTCAAATCACAATGTTTCAGAATAAGTCATATTTATTAATCACGCCATATTTCTTCATTTTCCGCCAAAGTGTGGTGGTACTGATTCCCAGTTCCTTTGCCACCTCAGTGCGGTTTCCATGATGTTTCTCCAGAAGTTCTGTCAGACGGACTGCTTCCGGATTCTGATAAATTATCTCTGTTCCGTCTGCTGTTTTTTGCTTTGGCTGCGGATATAATTCATTCAGCAGAAATCTGACAAAATCTCCTGTAATTGTTTTCTTTGGTGTGGTCAGCATCATACGCTCACAGAAAGCCTCCAGTTGTATCTCATTTCCAGGCCATTCATATGACATCAGTGCTTCCATCGCCTCATCGGAAATACGTGGAAATCTGGCATATCTTCTGGTAAACTTTGCACGTCTTTCCTCGACGATCATGCGGATATCTTCTTTTCTCCTGCAAAGAGGCGGCATTTCCACTGTAAGCCCGTTTAAAAGATAATATAAATCCTCGCGAAAACTTCCATTTTTCACACACTGCCAGAGGTCCTCCGTAGTAGTGACAATAATACGATTGTCCAGTGTCTGGCTGCGCTCCAGATCATTGCGGATCAGAGAATCATAGCGAATGGCACGATACAGACGATACTGACAGGAGGCAGACAATTTATCAACTTCAGAAATCAGGACTGTTCCCAAATCCCCAATTGCCAGTGCACCTTTGCGGATCCCCTCATCCTCTGCCAGCGGATTTCCAAAGATACAGTCAATCTGCATCTGCTCTGTCATTCCGCTGCAGTTAACTGTCACAAATGGACCTGTTTTATAAGGACTGTTATTATGAATACACTGTGCCAACTTTTCTTTTCCTGTTCCGGCTGCACCGGTGATCAATACCGGTTTGCGGGAAAGAGCGTACATTTTGGCCAGTTCAACACAGTACTCCATTTCTTTTCCGGTAATCTTGATATCTGAAAAATGTGTATGAGCCACATATCCCTTCAGATAATGAGTTCTGAGTTCCTCTGTATTCGTACTCAGCCTTGCCGCCGTATTTCTGTATACAGAAATAAAAGCTCCCCGGATTTGGTTTTCATATTGTATAGGTGCTGCCGTCACCATCATCGGCATTCCGGAAACATACACTGATGTCATAAAAGCATCTCTTTTACCTTCCAGCACTTCATCTATATAATGCTGTTCAAGTTCTGGCAATACCTTTTCCAGCGGCATCCCCTGAAGCTTCTGTCCTTTCTTACGGAAAAGCTCTTCTCCGGCTTTATTTACAATTCGTATCTGCTTTTGTTCATCAATTTCGAGTATCCCGTTATAGGAATTGTCAAGAACCGTTTCAAACTGAACCGTGTGATTTTTTTCTGCTTCTGCTGTCTGAAGCATTTTTACCGCCACAGCCAGAGCTGAACGAATGGACTCTTCTGTAGAATCTATGAACTGTCCCGGAAATCTCCTCTGTAAAGCCAGTGCATTCACAGTATCCCCACCGATCAGCACATCAGCACCTTCCTTAATGGCAAGTTCTACTTTTTCGGCTGCCTGCTCAATTGCTGTAATATTATAAAATTTCATCTGCACATCAAACAATTGATCCATGTAAGTCATGTCACTGAACATACCTTTGAAACCGATCAATGCAATCTTCGGGTGTTGGATATCCGGTACTTTTTTCTTTGCACTGGTAATCATCAGACCAATTTCCTGGCCGGTCAGTGTCAGTTCCACAACAGGGATATTGGTGTATTGTCTGATAAATGAAGCCTGAACTCCCCGCGCCAGTATGATCTCAGCTCCAAGCTCCACTGCCTGACGCGCTTCATAAACAGAGTCTGAGGTTTTAATCACTTTGAGAATATCAACATCCAGGTGCTCTTCCTCTATTACTCTTTTTGCCTGTTCAAGCATATACTCTTTTGAAAGTAAAATTGCTATTTTTGACATAAAAACCCTCCTTACTCTTCCGACTTCATTGTAACTCAAGAGCCCCGGCAGGTCTATACCTGTCGAGGCTCCTGAATTAATTCATAGTAAGTATCCTGTCACGGTTCAATGCTTATCCGTAACTGTTCAGTACCTTCACAGTTGCAGCATTTTGCTGTCCACTCTGTTCTCTGCAACAGACATCAGTCTCTTGTAACAGTTACATTGGAGATTTTTTCATAAAATTTCACAATACTGGAATGGTCTTCTTTTTCATATCCGTCAGCTTTAAGTGCCTGCATGATCTCCATCAGCTCACCTGTCAGAGGAAGTGGAGCACTTACTGCGTGTCCTGCATTCAGAGCATTGTTCAAATCTTTGATATGAAGTTCAATACGGAACCCTGGTTTGAAGTTTCTATCCATCATCATCGGTGCTTTTGCATCAAGAACAGTAGAACCTGCAAGTCCGCCGCGGATTGCCTGATATACAAGTTCAGGATCTGTGCCGGCTTTCTTTGCCAGAGTCAGTGCCTCGGAAACTGCTGCGATATTTACAGCAACGATAATCTGATTTGCAAGCTTTGCAACATTTCCTGATCCAATTGGTCCTACATATACAACAGAACCTGCCATAGCCATCATCAGATCATAATATTTATCAAAGGATTCTTTCTTACCACCAACCATTACGGAAATTGTTCCATCAATTGCTTTTGGTTCTCCACCGGAAACAGGAGCATCCAGCATATCAATACCTTTCTTTGCCAGCTCAGCAGAGATTGCCTTGCTTTCGGTAGGATCAATAGAGCTCATGTCAATAAGAATGCTTCCTTCTTTACCGCCCTCAATAATTCCTCCTTCACCAAGAGCAACTTCTCTTACCTGTGGGGAATTTGGCAGCATTGTGATGATCACATCTGCTTCTTCTGCAACTTCACGTCCGCAGGTTACAGCTTTTGCACCAAGTGCTTCCATTTCTTTTAGTGTCTCTTTGTTATGAGTTGTTACAACCATTTCATAGCCTGCTTTGATCAGGTTTTTGCACATTGGTTTTCCCATAATTCCAAGTCCGATAAATCCTACTTTCATTTTGATTCCTCCTGATATTTATTTGTTTTGCGGCAATTGTTCAGTTACCACTGCCTTGCGGGATACTAAACAGTTACCCTTTACCTTATAATTGTCTCTGAGTTTTCTGAAACAATTGTGTTTACTTTGTTATCTTTTACGGTTTTTATTGTAGCGTTTTTCTATCTTAATTTCTATTGGCAAATGGAATCAAAAAATATATATTTTTTTATTACATTAGAAAAATGTTGCATATCGTGAAATGTTCATTTCATGATGTGCAACATTTTTCATAATTCTTTATTTAAAGTGTCCTTACTGTCCCAAGTTAAAACTTATTGATCGCTTCCTTTTTACTATACATCACAGTTCTTACAGATACTGACTAAATTCCACTTTCTCCTTATTCGGTCCCTCAATCGTAAAGAATTTCACACCGTTCTCCCAGAATGGCAGAAAATGAATGGTATCCTGTGTAGAATTTAATCCTGCTTCATTGATATAATGGAAAATCTCTTCAATATCTCTTACATCAAGCGCAACATGATCAATCGCTCCATGCTCCATTTTCGCTGCATGGTTCTCATAAGTCTCCACTACCAGAGTTCCAAGCTTCAGGAAAACGACCTTCTCATTCGCTTCCTCATTTACAGTCTCAAATGCTGTTTCAAACCCTAATTTGTGATAAAATTCTACTGTTTTGTCAATGTCATTTGTCGGAATTCCAATGTGCTGTACCCCTGTTGAATAGTTCTTTAAATCCATAGTTGCCCCTTTCTGCTAATCCTTGTGGCTTTTTATCGCTCATTATATCAGACTATTTTTTAACCTGACTTATCAGTCACTTAATATCTTATTTTTTTACAATATACGCAGAAAATTATCCGGTTGTCAAGAGTAACCGTCGATTCTTTTCACTAACATAGTCACTATCTACTCTGTGCATAATAACACTTTTCACAATGGTACCACTGATGAGCCTGCTCGGAACCATCGAATCCTCAGGGATCACTTCAAACCTGATCTTCATCTGGCTCCAGACCATCTGCCTGAACTTCATCATGGCCTACCCACTGCAGATCCTGGTTGTCGGACCATTCTGCCGCTTCGTATTTCGCCACCTGTTTGCATCTGCAAATCAGGGAAATGAAACTAAAGTAGAACGTGAAATGGAACAGCAGGGATTTGCGGAATAACTCTGCAAAAAAGAGAGGGCGATTTCTCGCCCTCTCAGACTGTAGACAAAGTTGGTGCTGGAGATAATCTCCAGCACCACTTTTTTTTAAAAATGTCTTTTCCTTTAATAACCGCTCAATATTATGGATAGTCGATATTCTTTCTTCCCTTTTGTCCAGTATCCTGGCCAGTTTTTTCAGGTTCATACATGCAAAAGTAAGCCCCGCTTTCATTTCCATCCGGGCTCTCCCTATGTATTGTGTATAACGAAATCCATGTTGTTCCTTGGCTGTTCCGAAAATCCTCTCGATTGTTTCCTTTCTTAGGTCATATATCTGTTTAGTGCCAAGTGTATGCCTGATATCCTCCGCTTTCTCCATATATTCTTCCCACACATGGCGGGTAACCACTTTTATGTGTTCTTTACTTTCCGTACATCTATGAAGATTGGGGCAACTGGCACATATTTCTCCGCAGCTTACGTATTCCCTATACCCCTCTCTGTTTGTCGTTTGATAGGATAATATATGGTTTTCCGGACATATGTAGCAGTCATAGTACTCATCATATGCATACTCATATTTTCGGAAAAACCCTTCCTTTGTCATTGGCCTCTTGTATGGGAACAGAGGCTCGATACCATCTTCTAACAATTCATGGGCGATTGCTGGTGTACGGTAACCGGCATCTGCAATGATCATAGCCGGTGAATAGATCTTTATCTTGTCATAAAGTGTTTTGAATGTCCGGCTGTCATGTTCATTCCCCGGATGAATGCTGTATCCCAGGATCCAGCCGTGTTTATCACAAGCTGTTTCCACTGCATAGGCGAAAACATGTTTATGCTCGCCTTTACGGAACCAGCCGCTTTCCGGATCACTGGTACTGCATTTCTGCGTTTTAATCCCTTCTGTAATTTCTTCTTCCTTTGTATTATTATCGCTCCCGCCGCCGGATGGGGGATCATTTCTGTCTTTTTCCTTTAAAGGTTTTTTCCCGTGCGCTTCACGATCCCTGGATATTTCCTTCTGTAATTTTTCTTCATACCAAAGGGCCTGTTCATGTGCAACTCTTTTTCGCATTTTTTTGCTGTTTGCACATGCTTTCACATGAGTAGAATCCACAAAGATCTGATCGGTGTCCACCAGTTTAAATTTCATGCAGTCTTCTAATATTTTCGCAAAGATCTGCTCAAAAAGATCTGTGTCCTTAAAACGGCGGGTGTAGTTTTTCCCAAAGGTTGAAAAATGAGGGACAGGGTCCAGCATGTCTAATCCGAGGAACCATCTGTAAGCAACGTTTACTTCTATCTCTTTGATGGTCTGCCTCATACTTTTGATTCCATAAAGATATTGAATGAAGGGAATCTTAATCAGCATGACAGGGTCCATACTGGGCCTTCCGTTATCAGGGCAGTATTTTTCTTCTACAAGCTCATATATAAAAGTCCAGTCAATGGCTTTATCAATTAAACGCAGCATATGGTTTTGGGGAACCATATCATCCATACAGAGCATTATCATCTGTTCCCTTTTTTTATCTGAATTTTTTGTCATCATAAAAAACACCGCCCTTCTGATATTTGTATTATACCAGAAAAACGGTCGTAAACATAGAAAAGCCCGGCTTTCGCCGGGACTTTGTCTACAGTCTGAGAGGGCGATTTCTCGCCCTCTGACTTTTGATTAAATTCTATTTCTAAGAATTTCTATTTTACATTTATGCACCTTAGTTTCTTTGTTATAACTAATTCCAACGCCTAAAATTTCTCCAGTATATTTAGGTTCTTCTCCTAATTTACCGAGGAACCGTAGAATATATTCTTTATCTTTAATCTGCTGAATAGCTTCTTCCGGTGTATGATTCACTTTTAATTCCAGAATAATACATGTATCTGTTTTATCTACCGGATAAAAAATAAAATCAACATATCCTTTCCCTGATTTATCTTCCCTCTCCACACGATACCTGTCCCTTGCTGCCAGATATGCAAGATTTACAATTGCCGATAATTCAATTTCATTATTATAAGAAAGTATTGGTGTTTCCGTATTATGAACATAAGACAATATTGTCTCCATTGTTTCCGTGTCCCCATAAAGTGTGGCCTCAAGCATACGCTCAGATTCTTTCGCCAATCTATATACATATCCTAATGAAGCTTCCTTCTGGATCATCTCATCAAATTTATCCATCAATTCTTTATTAGGGATATATACCTTTCCGTTATAATAACTCAAAAAACCATAAACTACCATTGCAGACAAAATTTCATCTCTGGTCGTCAGATTCATAGAAGTAGCTGCATATTCCTGAATCTTTGCCTTCACACCCTCTCCTGTTATCATAACAGCAAGATCGTTGCGCACATCAGCAATATTATGTCTCACATAATAAAATATTTCATCATAAGGGCCAGAACTTGTCCAATAGCTACTTAAATTATTATTCTCTAAAGCCATTACAACTGACCTGGGATTATACATTCTCTCTCCATCTTTTGTAAAATACCCATCATACCATTCGCGCAAGCCTTCACGTGATATATTTATAACTTCGTTTCTCTCTTCTCTGATCTTGCTGTATCTGTTATAAAGCATATCAACTTCTGCATCAGAAAAACCAAAAGCATTTCCAAATCTAAATTCTGAAGCCATCGTATACTCTACAAACATATTCAATTCAGAACCACTGGAATACTTTGCAATCGGCAATATTCCCGTCATATATGCCAGCGCAACATACGGCTTATCCTTCAGCAGTCCCTTCAAAAACAGCAGATATGATTGCTTATCGTTCTCTGTAATAAACGGCATGTGAAACACCGAATCCCATTCATCAAAAACAAACACAAAACGTTCATTTCTTTCTGCAAAAATCCTCTGCAGATCTTCTCTTACCGAACTTCCCCTTCGAAATGTAATTTCAGGATATTTCTGCTTTAAATCTATCTTCAGAGTCTCTTTTATGGCATCAATATATTCCTTATAACTGGTGCATTCATCATCAACTACACTAAAATCTATATAAATCGTATTATACTGATTCAAATGATTTTTATAATCAGGGAATTCTGCAATCTTCAAGAAATCAAATACATCATCGGCATCTACATCTTTTCCGAAAAAAGCACCGATCATATTTGCCATTACTGTTTTACCAAATCTCCGGGGACGCGTTACACATACATGACGATTTCCAACTTCCACCAATGGAATCAATTCCTTCAGCATCTGCGACTTATCTACAAAGTATGGACTATTCACTTCACTTTTGTACAACGTATATGGTGACATACTATTTAAATAAATTCCCATATGACCAGTCTCCTTTCCCAACAATATCCTTTTATATTCTTCCCTTATATGTAACTACAATTGTAAGCCTTTTCCACTATATAATCAACCGCAGGATTCTCCCTGTCCATCTTTGCATCTTTCGAAACCTACGACCAACAGAAAATCCTCCTCGAAAGCGAAGGCGTAACTGTCATCCACACAGACAAAGGCTGGAAAACCGACCTCAGAAAATACCAATGGAAAACCACCCTTGATGATGCTTTGTATTTCGAAAGTATATTTAAACAAAATAACATATAAACAAAGCAAATAAGTTCTCTGCCTATTGTTCTTTACAATTAAAACAGAAAACTTACTTGGTCATACTATCATTATTCCAGTATCTCTCCAGCTTTATAACATTCTGCAATATAATCACGCGACTGATAATAAAAATCTGTATTATAGTCTGATATACTTTTATCTATCCAGGAATGATACACTTCCCATACCCCTTCCATAATCTCCTGATCCTTATAACAATCTTCAATCACCCGTTCGTAAACTTCACCGATTGTCCAATAATCTGGAATACGATACCTACAGTCTCCAACATTATCAAACTCCCCCTCTGGAATCTGACATTCTTCTATAAATTCCGATGCAACCTTCTCGATTGGTTCACAATGAAAAACATCCGCATAGTCATAAATCCTCTCCAATGTTTCTCTCCCCATCAAATCCAGAACCATGCAACGTTTCTGTTTCCGAATACGCCCGATATATTCGATTAAACTACAAGTATAAAATAAATTACTATTATTTTTTGTTCCCATAAACTTCCTCACTTCCCATAAATGTTAATGTATCTAATGCAGAAATCGTATGAAAACTAATCTGATGTGTCGGATGATTAAATTTGGCAAGCTCCCAAAATGCAGCCCTTGTTATTTTCCCATCCACAAAAGCCTGTACATAATTAAAAATTGTATCATCAGTCATAGGTCCCTCTACAATATCATACGTATGCGCTTTCCCCGTTCTGCACGCCACAATAAAATCAAGCCATTCATCCGTCATTTTCTCAAATTTCAAATACTTCAATGCCGGATTCGGAATATAATCATAACTGTTCACATATCCCTTTTTCCCATATCTGGTCGCCCACCGCTCCGCCTGTTCCTTATAAACAGTACAATAAAAACCAAAATAAAAATCTTTATTAAAAACCGCTCTTCTCACCTCAGGAAACCTGACAATTTCTCTACTTCCATGAAATAAAATCATCTAATTATACTCTCCCCTTTCTAATATTATATTTCACAATCACTATATGTACTTATGTCATAAGTATATATCATCTCATATCTAAAAACAATTTTATATATCCATAAGATATTCGAAAATTAATCTCTAAAATAAATTTTCCCCTTATAAAATAATCTCACACTACGCACCCACCCCAAGAAGAAATCGGCTTCGCCCAATTTCTTCCAACAAACTCATTTTTCCACCACAGCCAATAGCCAGCGCGAAGCAGCATCTCTCTGCAGGTGAATTTGGAGGGGGATTAGTAACTCTTAGACGGGGGAAATCCGCGTTATGAAGAAAAATAGCAACCTGTCTGAGCGGAGTCTGCAACGGAGCGAGTTTTGCATTTTTCTTCATGCTTTTAGCGGATTTTCCCCCACCTTAGAGTTACTTAGCCCCCGGAACTGAACCTGCAGAGAGATGTTGCTTCGCGCGTCCCCCTATTGCAAGTGTACGCCCCACACCAACAAACTTCCCCCAAATACTTACAAAAACCTCTTGACTTTCAAAACAAACAGCGTTAAAATTGCTTTAGCTTTTTAAACAGCTAAACCTATAACGCATAAATTCAACGAAGGGAACCAGTAAAAACAGTCCCCCCTGTCCTCAGAGAACTGCAGTCCGGTGAAATGCAGTGACAGACCTGTTTCGAATATCATCCCCGAGAAGGAAAGCCGAACCCTTGAATACCATCATTACAGATATAACCGTATTCACAGTAAGCTTCCCCGGCCGCCCCCCGTTACAGGAGCCGCGTATATCGGTACGTTGCAGAATCGTACTTGTTTCAAAGGTGAAACAGGGTGGTTACGGAATATCATATGTCCGTCCCTGCGTGGGGCGGACTTTTTTTATGTTATAGGAAATTACTCCATAATATTCCTATAACATAAAAAAGCCCTGACACACGAGACATACTTTCTTTTCCAGGCTGTCGATCTGAAACCGAAACACTACTTCTGTTTTTCGCAGACAACAGAATTCACCACAGATGAAAAATGTAACTAATTACATATTATAACCATTACATTCCATCTGCCTTGAATCTGCTCCAAATTCCGAAAAACAGCAGCAAATTTTTTGAGAGGAGTAGAGAGCATGAAAATCTACAAAAAAATCATGAACGCACTGGCTGCAGTAGAAAAGATCGTCCTTGTGATCTCCACACTGCTGATCCTGGTGCTGACTGTGGGAAACGTATTTTCCCGTAAAGTCATCCACCGTTCCTGGTCCTTCACAGAAGAACTTGTAGTAGCGGTATTCGTACTCATCACCCTGCTGGCAGCCGCACTGGCCTGCCGCGAAGGAGAACTGGTCAGCCTGACACTGGTCACAGACCGCCTTCCAAAGAAACTGAAGAAACCGTCCGTAATCCTGATCACAGTCCTGAGCATCATCTTCAGCGTCATCCTTTTCAAATACGGAATGGACAAGGTAATCACTCAGCTTCAGAATGGAAAAAGAACCTTCGTATTAAACTGGCCTGAATGGATCTTCTGGTCCTTCGTACCCATCGGTGCAGGATGCATGATCCTTCACTTCATTGAATTCTGTCTGGACTTCTGCTGCAAAACCGACAGCGCCAAAAATACCGACAACAGCACAAAAAGTAACATGAACACAATCACAACAGACAAAAAGGAGGCCAAATAAATGATCAGTGCAATCTTATTTATCTCCTTCTTCATATTCCTGATCCTGGGTGTACCCATCGGAATCTGCCTCGGACTTTCCTCCGTATGCGCAATTCTCTACTCCGGTACATCCCTGACGATCGTAGCAACCAACATGTACTCAGGAATCAGCAAATTCCTGCTCCTGGCAATCCCATTCTTCGTACTGTCAGGAAACATCATGGCAAAAGCCGGTATCTCCAAGCGACTGATCAAATTCGTTGATACCTGTGTAGGACACAAAAAAGGCGGTATCGCCATCGTATGTGTTATCGTAGCCTGCTTCTTCGGCGCCATCTCCGGTTCCGGCCCTGCAACTGTTGCAGCTCTTGGCGCCGTACTGATCCCTGCAATGGTAGAACAGGGCGGTTTCTCCGCACCATTCTCCACAGCACTGATGGCAACCTCAAGCTCCATCGCCATTGTCATCCCGCCAAGTATCGCCTTCGTTGTATATGCCTCCATCACAGGCACATCCATCGCAGATATGTTCATGGCAGGTATCGTACCAGGTCTTCTTATGGGCGTGGCACTGGTAATCGTAGTAATGCTGGAAGCAAAGAAACACAACATCAAACCATCCAGAGAAAAAGCCTCAGGCAAAGAACGCTGGGACGCTTTTAAAGATGCTTTCTGGGGATTCCTGATGCCGGTCATCATTCTGGGCGGTATCTACGGCGGTATCTTCACACCAACAGAAGCAGCAGCCGTATCCGTTGTATACGGTCTCTTCGTAGGTATGGTCATCTACCGCGAAGTTTCCATCCGCGATATGTTTGACATTCTGGTAGACTCAGCAAAGACAACCGGCGGTATCATGCTCATCGTAGCAAGTGCCTCTCTGTTCTCCTTTGTATGTACCAAATTCGGTATTGCAGATGCAGCCTCCAATTTACTTGGAAGCATCGCACACAATCAGTTTACCTTCCTGCTGATCGTAAATATCATCTTCCTGATCGCAGGATGCTTCATCGATGCAAACTCCGCTATGTACATCTTCATCCCGATCATGCTTCCTGTATGTAAGGCTCTTGGATACGATATAGTAGCATTCGGTGTTATGGCAACTGTAAACCTTGCAATCGGACAGGTAACTCCTCCTGTAGGTGTAAACCTTTTCGTAGCAATCAGCATCAAGATCAAAAAAGGTCTGGAAGTTACTCTGCAGGAGATCTCAAGGGCAGTTGTGCCAATGATCGCAGCCTGCGTTGCAGTTCTTCTGATCGTTACATACATCCCGATCACCTCCACTTTCCTTCCGAAAGCTCTTGCAAAAGAAGGCTCCTACACAGGTGATCAGTCCTCCGCTTCCTCTGACACAGCTTCCAAGGACGCAGGAGACGGCAATAACTCCTTTGACACAATCGCAGATTACAGTGACCTCGACTGGCCGGAAATGACATGGAACTTCGCATGCTCCACTACTGAGACAAGTACCTGGGCTGACGGTGGACGTAAGTTCGGTGAACTGATGGAAAAAGCCACAGGCGGCAAAGTAAAGGTCAACATTTACGCTGCTGACCAGCTGACAAACGGTAACCAGTCCGAAGGTATCCAGGCTCTGATGAATGGTGACCCGGTTCAGATCTCCATGCACTCCAACCTGATCTACTCTGCATTTGACCCACGTTTCAACGTTGTTTCTCTTCCATTCGTCTATGATTCTTACGACGATGCGGATGCGAAATTCGACGGCGAAGCTGGTGAGAAGCTGAAGGAAATCCTGGGTGAGTACGGACTCCACTGCATGGGTATTGCAGAGAACGGTTTCCGTGAATTGACCAACAGCAAACGAGAGATTAAATCTGTAGATGATATGAAGAACCTGAAGGTTCGTGTAGCAGGTTCCAACCTTCTGATGGAATGCTACAAGAGATGGGGTGCTGATGCCACCAACATGAACTGGTCTGAGACTTACACAGCACTTCAGCAGAACACTGTTGAAGGTGAGGAAAATCCACTTCCTGCTATTGATGCTGCAAGTGTTCAGGAAGTTCAGCCTTACTGCTCTATGTGGGATGCAATTTATGACTGTCTGTTCTTCTGCATCAACCAGGATATCTACGACGGCCTCACACCTGAACAGCAGGCAGTTGTTGACGAATGCGGCCAGAAGGCAGTTGAGTATGAACGTTACATCAACCGTTCCAGCGACAATGAGATCAAAGAACGCTGGGAATCCAAAAACGGCGTAACCTTCACAGAGAAAGCAGATATGGATATCGATTCCTTTAAAGAAGCTGTTGACGGCGTAGACGAATGGTTTGTAAATGAGCTTAAGAGCCAGGGCTACGAAGATGGCCAGGATCTGGTTGATCTGTTTACCAAATAATCCTTACGGTTACAAAACTCCATAAAAATAAACGAACAAGGTATGAAGCTTTATCAGATTACGATGAACTTCATACCCTGTTTTGTTTTTAATAATATAGAACGTAAAGTACTTGATATCTTCTATTTTTCACGTTATACTGAACAAGTATAATTGAACAGACCCGGATGCGAAGTTTCGACCCCTGCCCTCCAGTTTCACGAAAGGAGGGTGATGCCAGATGAATACAATGGAAGTTCTTACTTTATTGTTAGTAATTTTTACGGCATTGACTTACATAGATCAACATAAAAAGAAATAAGCATCCAACTTTGGGCGGTAGGATGCTTAATTTCTTCACATATTAAATTTACCGAGGGCAACCGGAACACGCTTCCGATCATCTTCTAAGTAGATTATACAATGGGGCACCTGATTTTTCAAGTGCCCTTTTTTATAAAGTAAAGCAGACATTCGCAATCGTTACTGTTCACTCCGTTCACAGTAACGTAGCCAAAATTCATTCCAGATTGCCTGCGGCAATGGAATTTTGGCTTGTATGTCTCGGGATTTTGGCATATTCATGCCAAAACACCTCGCGGGATAGTGGTGTGTGAACAGTAACTCGCAATCCGCTTCGCTACTTGCTCATGAACGCAGTCACTTCGCGACCTGCGTTCAAATCTCAGATTTTCAGATAGGATTTAATTTTCTCCTCATGCAGTTCTTCTCCAATCACGATCAGGACCTCCTGTCCTACATGAAGCGGTCGGATTGTAATTTCATTCTTCGTAGCATTTAATTCAATCCACTGCCGTCTATCGCACTCTGCCCATGCAGATAGTCCAGAACCGTCTTCGCTGTCACTGTCTACTCTCATAAATCCCTTCATCCGGAACACACGCCCGCATTCAGGATCAGACAGAATCTTCTCAGCTGCTTCCCGAAGCTCCTTCTCAGTCATCTTCACATTCATAAAGTACAGAGAAGTAAAGGCATCCTCTGCCTCAAACTCCGGTTTCCTGTAGCTTGCCATCACATATCCACAGGATGCGATTCTGTCAAAGTCCTCTTTCGACATCTCATCCCAATTCTTGTGGATAACATTAGCAGTATCCACACCATTCATTTCACAATGAAATCTCCTGCTGCAATGAACCTTCTCCAACGCCTGATTCACATGCTCAATCGTACCCTGGATTTCCTCGGGTGATGCGTCCTGGCTCTTACTCATCACAATGCATCCGGCATCTGCCACCTCAGAAGCCAGAATGAAATCCGCCTCCTCTGACAGATCACGCTCCAGCTTAGAATCCACAATTGCAATCACATTCCCAATCTGATACCAACGATTTAACGGCTCCTCATGAAGAATATCAAAGAACTCATCCACATCAAAAATCCCAGACGGCTCCACGATCACACGGTCATAACCGCACATACCCATAGCAATCAGTTTCGTCTTAAATCTCCTCCTGTGGCAGTCCTTATCACACCCTCCTGAGATCATCTCCAGCTCACAGTTCTCTCCCATCAGATCCTGAAGCAACATCATATCCACATTCACAGCCCCGTAATCATTCTCCAGAATTCCAATATTATTACCAGCATCCATCAGATACTGCGCATACTTCCTGATAAACGTCGTCTTCCCTGAACCAAGAAAACCAGTGATCAGATCTATCTTTACCATCGTATATCTCTCCCTTGCTGCTGCATAATTTTTCTTTTTTATCCGTAAACCGGAACTTCATCATCTGTGATCCACATACCTGTACGATCATAGCATTATAACGCAGAAAACGCAACGCCCGCAAAGAAAGACCACAATTATTCATGTTCTGAAATAATTGCAGTCTTTCTGATAGTTCCTTATGACAATTCCAGCTTACCGGTATAAAGCTGATAATAAGTTCCTTTTAACTTAATGAGATCTTCATGGTCGCCTCTTTCAATGATCTTTCCATGATCCAGTACGATGATGGCATCGCTGTTTCTGATGGTTGAAAGTCGATGGGCGATCACAAATACAGTACGGCCTTTCATCAGGTTATCCATACCTTTCTGTACGATACTCTCTGTACGGGTATCAATACTTGAAGTTGCTTCATCCAGGATCAGTACAGGCGGATTGGCTACTGCTGCTCTTGCAATGGAGAGAAGCTGGCGCTGTCCCTGGGACAGTTCCTCACCGTCTCCGCTTAACATGGTATCGTAACCTTTTGGAAGCATTTTGATAAACTGGTCTGCATGAGCCAGTCTTGCTGCCTCGTATACTTCCTCATCTGTAGCATCCAGTTTACCATAGCGGATGTTTTCTTTAATAGTTCCTGTAAACAGGTGAGTATCCTGAAGTACGATTCCCAGAGAACGTCTCAGGTCGTCCTTCTTAATCTTGGTAATGTTGATTCCATCGTAACGGATCTTACCTTCCTGAATATCGTAGAAACGGTTGATCAGGTTTGTGATTGTTGTCTTTCCTGCACCTGTGGAACCTACGAAAGCAAGTTTCTGTCCCGGCTTGGCGAAGAGACTGATGTCTTTCAAAATAACTTTGTCCGGGTTATATCCGAATGTAACATCTTCGAATCGGACATCTCCTGTCAGTTCTGTATAAGTAACGGAGCCATCTGCAGAATGTGGATGCTTCCATGCCCACATACCTGTTCTCTCTTTGCATTCTGTGATATTGCCGCTGGCATCCTTTCTTGCATTAACAAGTTCTACGTAACCTTCATCCTCTTCCGGCTTCTCGTCAATGAGCCTGAAGATACGTTCTGCACCTGCAAGTGCCATAACGATGGCGTTGAACTGCTGTGCCACCTGCATGAATGGCTGGGTAAAGCTCTTGGTGAACTGTAAATAGGAAGCTATAACACCGAGGGTGATGCCGCCCACACCTGTTACAGAGAGAAGTCCCCCAAGTACTGCTGTCAGTACGAACTGCAGGTTACCGATGTTACCGATCACCGGTCCCATCATATTTCCGTATTTATTGGCATTTGCGGAGCTCTCGAAAAGTGCTTCATTGAGTTTATCGAATTCTTCTTTTGATTTATCTTCGTGGTTGAAAACTTTTACCACACGCTGACCATTCATTCGTTCTTCCACGAAACCGGTCACATCTGCCAGAGATACCTGCTGACGGATGAAATATTTGCCACTGTTGGAACCAATCTTATTGGTAACCTTCAGCATGATAAAGATGATCACAACTGCCAGAATCGTAAGTAGCGGACTTAACAGTAACATGGAAATAAAGGTAACCACGATCGTAAACAGTGCCATCAGTGCCTGTGGAATCGCCTGACTGATCATCTGTCGCAGGGTATCTGTATCGTTAGTATAGAGGCTCATGACAGATCCGTTTGTATTCTGGTCGAAATAGCGGATTGGAAGAGTCTGCATATGCTCGAACATATCATCACGGACACTTTTAAGCACACTCTGACCGATATAAACCATCATTCGGGTATAAATAAATGTGGCAATTACACCAAGTGCAAAAATACAGCCAAGGACTGCAAGTGCCTTATAGAGTTCTGCAAAGTTCGGATCTGTCTGTCCGATCAGCGGAATGATAAAGTCATCCAGCAGAAATTTCAGGGACAGGGATACTGCAATACTTGCTGCGGAACTGATAAAGATGCAGATAAATACGATGATAAACTGTATCTTATGGGTTCCTGTCATATATTTCAGAAGTCTTTTGGCAGTTTGGATGGTGTTCTGATCTAATTTTTTCTTCTTATTCATCATCTCCGCCTCCTTTGACCTGTGATTCATATACTTCTCTGTAAATATCATTTGTCTTCAGCAGTTCTTCTGAAGTACCCACACCTGCGATCTTACCGTCATCCAGTACGATGATCTGATCTGCATCTTCAATGGAAGAAACTCGCTGTGCGATAATAATCTTTGTTGTGTTCGGGATCTCCTCGCGGAAAGCCTTACGTATCAGGGCATCTGTTCTTGTATCTACTGCACTGGTAGAGTCATCCAGGATCAGGATCTTCGGTTTCTTGAGAAGAGCCCTTGCAATACACAGACGCTGCTTCTGACCGCCGGATACGTTGTTACCGCCCTGAACGATCATTGTATCGTAGCCATCCGGGAACTCACTGACGAATCCATCTGCCTGGGCCAGCTTACAGACCCTCCGAACTTCTTCCTCACTGGCATGTTCATCACCCCAGCGAATATTGTCATAGATGCTTCCTGAGAACAGCACATTTTTTTGAAGTACCATGGAAACCTGGTCACGAAGTACTTCCAGATTGTAGTTGCGTACATCCACGCCTCCCACCTGGACATTACCCTTTGTGACATCATAGAGTCTGGGGATCAGCTGCACCAGGGTAGACTTTGCACTTCCGGTTCCGCCGATGATACCTACTGTCTGACCGGATTTAATATGAAGATTTACATCCTTCAGGGAAAGATTTCCTCCCTCTCCTGCATAGCTGAAATCTACATGATTAAAGTCAATGGAACCATCTGCCACATTCTTTACTGCATCAGCTTTATCCTGCATCTCAGGAACTTCATCCAAAACCTCTACAATACGGTCTGTGGATGCTTCTGCTATCATGATCATAACAAACACGAAAGTTACCATGTTCAGGGACATGAGAATCTGAAGTGCGTAGACAATGATACTTGTCAGCTCACCGGTTTCCATGCCACCGAGAACAATTCCTCTTCCGCCAATTACAACAATGATAATGATTACAGTATACATGGCAAACATCATAACCGGTGAGTTCCATGCAACGATTTTCTCTGCTTTAGTAAACAGATTATAAACATATCTGGAAATTCCATGGAATTTCTCAATCTCATAGTCCTCTCTTACGAAAGCCTTAACTACACGTGAGGCATTTACATTCTCCTGAACGGAATTGTTCAGGTTGTCATATTCATCAAATACCTTGATGAAATGCGGATGTGCCTTTTTCGCAATAAAGATCAGTGTACCGCCAAGGACAGGAACAACTATCAGGAAAAGCATTGCGATCGGTTTGTTGATCGTCAGTGTCATAATCCATGACAGGATGATCATAAACGGTGCCCTGGCAAGAAGGCGGATACTCATCATGTATGCCTGCTGTACATTTGTGATATCAGTGGTCAGTCGTGTGACCAGACCTGATGTTGAAAAGTGATCGATATTTTTAAAGGAAAAATCCTGCACCTTATAGAAAATATCGTGTCGTAAATTCTTCGCATATCCTGCTGCTGCAACTGCCGCCATATTTCCGGCCTGTACGCCGAAGAACAGGGAAAGCATTGCCATTGCAACAAGGATGACTCCACGCTGGATGATATAGCTCATATCTCCGTTTGCAATACCTACGTCGATAATCTTCGCCATCTCCAGAGGAATCAGAACTTCCATCAGTACTTCCAGGATTACAAGGACCGGAGCCAGTACAGACTGCTTCTTGTATTCCCGGACTGAACGTAAAAGTTTCTTATTCATCTTCGTCAATGTCCTCCTTATGTCTCGTTATTTCTGTTAAAAATCATTCCTGCTATCGCAAGATTTTTTCCGGTTTTCATACATCTGCCAGAGAACCTGTTTGCACAGTTCCACATCCTCCTTCGGAATTCCCCGGAGCATTTTGGCTTCGCCTTCTTCAATACTCTTTAAGATTGCAGGACGAATCTTCTCTGCTTTCTCTGTGGGAATGATCTGTTTCAGGCGTGCATCCTGTTTCGCACTCTCTCTGTAAATGTAACCGTTCTTCTCCATCAGCTTCAGGATTCCTGTCACTGTAGGTTTCCTGATCTGGAATTCCTCTTCAATATCTTTCTGATAGAGATCTCTGTGCATGGTTTCCAGAAGGATAAATTTCAGCACATGCTTCTGCATGGTCGTCAGATCGTCATTCTCCATCACCTCTGCCGGATTATGCCGTTTCATTGTATGGGATAAAATATGTATCAGCCTGCCTACATGCATCTCATTCAGCTTCTGTTTCATTTCCTCGTCTATCTCGCCGCACCTCCTAAAATCAGTACCCATACTATTGCAAAGCCATATAAATAGTTAGGTTGCTATCCATTAGTTGCCTAACTATTATATGGCTTTGGTTTTTTTATGTCAATACTTATTTTATGTTTCTATTTTTGTTCTATATATGATATAGTATTAACGTTGTCCAACCAATACCCGGCAACGGGAGGAGGTGATATTCTTGTCAGAAATTATTCTTTCTTTTCTTATCTCCTGTGCAGCAGGTATAATCTGCCACTATATCTGCAAATGGCTAGACGGAGATAAATAGGACAACACTAGCCTAGTGGTTGCTTGTCCACTTTGTTAAAACAAGAAGAAAGCCCTGGGAGCTGCCACTCCCAGGGCTTTCATTCTTGTTATTCTTGTCAGATTAATTATTCTTTCTTCTGCCTATTGGCATTATATCATATGCATTTTAGGAAATCAATATTCTCCTTTTAAGCAACTCAAAAATTAAATTTGCAAGGACTCTCAGAATATGTTAGAATGATTTCACTAAATAAAGCATTAAAGGATTTTCAAAAATAAAGAGGTTTCACACAAAGGAGGATTTCTATTATGTATATTACATGTCTTGACGTAGAGGGCGTACTGGTACCTGAGATCTGGATCGCATTTGCTGAAGCAAGCGGAATCCCGGAGCTGAAGAAAACCACACGTGATGAGCCGGACTATGATAAGCTGATGAACTGGAGGCTTGGTATTCTGAAGGAACATGGTCTCGGACTGAAAGAAATTCAGGATGTGATCGCAAAGATCGATCCGCTTCCGGGTGCAAAGGAATTCCTGGATGAACTTCGTTCTTTCTCTCAGGTAATTCTGATCAGCGATACTTTCACACAGTTTGCAGCACCGCTCATGGAGAAGCTTGGCAGACCTACCTTATTCTGCAACACTCTTGAAGTTGCAGACAACGGTGAGATCACAGGCTTTAAGATGAGAGTGGAACAATCCAAGTTAACTACTGTAAAGGCTTTACAGTCTATCGGATTCGATACCATTGCAAGCGGTGATTCCTACAATGACCTGGGTATGATCCAGGCAAGCAAGGCTGGATTCCTGTTCCGCAGTACAGATAAGATCAAAGCAGATTATCCGGAGATCCCGGCATATGAAGAATATGATGAACTGCTGGCTGCTATTAAGAATGCAATGAAATAAATCAGCTTTATATCAAAATATTATTGCTATTTATATTTCACATCTGGAATGGGAAATTTCATTAATATAAATATCCACAAATAATAAAATCTGCAGATAAGATATCCATTATATGATATCTCCTGCAGATTTTTTGTAATTTAACCTCATAAAGCAGTTCCTGTCCAATATTCCAATTACCAAAAAACATATAAAAGAACAGCTGCTTTATTTTTTATTCCGTCACATACGCCTTCACAAGCTCATACGTATTCTTCACTCCATCCATATGAGATCTCTCATAATTATGTGAAGCATAAACCCCAGGTCCGATCAGGCCATGTCTGATGTCATATCCTGCGCGGAGAGTTGCCTCCACATCAGATCCATAATGCGGATAAACATCGATCGCGAAATCCAGACCATGTGCTTTCGCTGTATTGACCAGTGCAGTGATCAGATTATAATTGTACGGACCGCCGGAATCTTTGGCGCAGATGGATACCATACGCTCTGTACATCCAAGATCAGCACCCACACATCCCATATCTACAGAAATCATTTCCGCTGTATCTGCCGGTACATAGCTTCCGCCATGTCCAACTTCTTCATATACTGTGAAAAGCAATGATACCTTACGATGCAGTGTAATCCCTTCGTCTTTCACTGCCTTCGCCAGTCCCAGCAGGATTGCTGCAGAAAGCTTATCATCTAGAAAACGGCTCTTGATATATCCACTCTCTGTGATCACAGTCCGCGGATCCATAGCAATGATATCTCCTACCTGGATTCCCAGTGCATCAATATCCTCTTTGTTTTCTACATTCTCATCCAGCAGGATCTCCATATTCTCTTCTGTCTGTTCCACTTTCTCATCTGCCACGTGCGCAGATGGTTCTGTATTCAGCACAACCCCTGTATAAACCCTGCCGTCTCTCGTATGAACAGTACAGTTCTCACCATCAGCAGTTCTCCACTGATGTCCGCCCAGAGTTGTAGGACGGAGGCGTCCGTTATCTTTTATGGAGCGTACCATTGCACCAAGAGTATCAATATGAGATGCCAGGACCAGCGGATTTCCCTCTCCTCCGATCGTCACGAGCACATTTCCCTTATTGGAAAGCTCCGGCTCATATCCCATTTCTTTCAGTGTTTCCATCAGATACTCTGCCGCCTTTTCCGTATAGCTGGACGGGCTTGGGATTGCAGTTAATTTCTTTAACTGTTCCCCGATAAACTCAAGATTTTTTTCCATATTTTTTTCCTCTCATCATTTCATACTTGATTAAGCGGATAAAATCATCCGCTCCGCTATTTGCTCATAACCGAATAACTGCTTCGCAGTTTGATTTGATTATATCACGGCAGAAAGAAAGCGCCCTCAGTGTTCTTCACTTCCGGCGGCATTCCATCTTACATAATATGCTCCAGCAGTTTATGTTCATATTCATTACATTCTGCGATGTCTCCAGATATCCACTCTCTGTCAGTTCCAGGATAATACTGTCTGTAGAGAGATTATGCTTCTCAAGGATTGTATGAAAATCCTCTACCAGAGCACTCTTCAGAAGCCTACTGTTCCGCCAATCTCATTAACAAGGAGATATTCATCTCCTAGAATACGGTAAACCTGCTCCCCTGTTCTGAGACTTGCACGAATACACTCCGCTACTCCACGGATGATCTGATCTCCGTAAGCAGTTCCCATTCTCTCATTTCTGATCACATTCACATCACTTACTGCTGCGAAATCCTCTATCCATATCTACAATATGTGCATGCCTGTCTTTCTGAGAATTGCTGTTTTTGATATAATCCAGGGCTTCATCCATCGTCATATTCTGGCGTTCTATGTAATTTGCCCAGTTCTCTGCATATCCCTTCTCCATCTTCAGATAGTTTCCGGAAACCTGCTTCATTCCTTCCATAGTGGAACAAAACGCATCTATCTGCATCTGCGTTTTTTCATTCCTGATATGGTCGGAATAAACCAGAGAAGACAGAACCGCCGCCAGGATCAGAAGAATATTAATAATCACCAGGATTATTCTCCCGAACCTTTTCTGACTGTTCTTTATTATATTTTTCATTATCTTTCCTCTCAGGAATCACCTTCCGGATGCTGCATTTCTCTTTATATCATAAGCAGCATCCGAAAGGTTTTCCCACGGATCTCTGCATATATTTACATCTCAAATGCCTTTTTTATACTGTCATAATGCAGAAATTTTCCATCTGCTGCAAATTCTCTGATCTGGTCAGGACTGGCAAACATATATCCGTCTGTCTCTTCAGTCTGTAAATGTAAGTCATTCTCATCAATGTCCATGATAAAACGGTACACATCTACAAAATAGTTGTCTCCTTCACCCGGGTTCTCTCTCTTATACGTAAAAAGATAACCACCTTCTGCGTTTCGGGCATCCAGTCCTGTTTCCTCTTTCACCTCACGCAGAACAGCTTCATAAGATTCCTCTCCTGCCTGTGCAGCGCCGCCGGATACTTCCCACCATCCAGGTGCCCACGCTTTCGTCATGACACGTTTAGTGATTAGAAAAGTACCATCCGGTCTGGCTACTACGCCAAGCACAGTCAGATGATACTCTCCGTCCTTCAGACACCAGTCATTTCTCTTCATGGTACGTCCTGTAGGTTTCTTATTCTCATCATAAATATCCCAAAATTCCATTTCCAGTTATCTCCCTGTAAGATTGCTATTGTAACGTTTATTTATAATCATATCATCTTATAGATTTTTATGCAAACATATACTGTAAAATTTAGTTTTTTATTTTACCTTTTTATCATAAAAAAGTGGCAGCCTGAAAACTTTACCATCTCCTGTTCTAAAACAAAAACAGCCCCTGCGGAGAGTCTTAAACTCTTCCGCACAGAGCTGTTTTTACTTTCAAAATTATGCATTTTTATGCAGGAATGCGAAACTACTTTCTCTGTCCGTTTCCAGACTCATTCCTGTCTCAGATCTTATTCCTGGGTTGTGTATCCGAAGAAGAAGTATCCAAGTGGTGTGTAATACATACCTTTGATATTATCTTTCAGCATGTATGGCTGTGTATAGAAGTACAGAGGAGCCAGTACATTGTCTTCACCGATAAGGATATCTTCTGCTGCATGGAATGCTTTCATACGCTCTGCCTGATCAGAAGTAGCTTTTGCTGCATCGATCTGTGCATCGTAATCCGGGTTAGAATACTGAGCATCGTTGTTTCCGCCGCCTGTATACCACATATCAAGGAATGTACAAGGATCATTGTAGTCACCGATCCATCCGTTACGTGCGATCTGGAAGTCACCATTCTTTCTGTTCTGAAGGAATACGTTCCAGTCCTGGTTGTCCAGGTTAACAGTTACGCCAAGTTCTTTCTGCCACATGTTCTGGAGTGCTTCAGCGATCTTTTTGTGTTTGTCATCTGTGTTGTACAGATATTCAACTGTCGGGAAACCTTCGCCGTCTGGATATCCTGCATCTGCAAGGATCTGACGTGCTTCTTCACAGTTCTTCTCATAATCATCTTCAGAAACGCTGTAATATTCACCGCCTACTGTACGGAAGTCATCTCCGCTTGCTCCGTCTGCATCATAGATACCGGATGGAACATATCCTGTTGCAGGAACTTCACCGGACTGAGTTACGTTATCTACGATGTAGTTACGATCGATTACAAGTGAGAATGCTTTACGGATTGCAGGATCAGAGAATACTTCATTTTCTGTATTGAAGCATACATAGTATGTTCCGATATAGTCAGCGATGTTAAGTTCTCCGGATGCAAGGTAAGTAGCAACTTCGTCTACAGGAAGGTTCTCGATGAAATCAAGTTCTCCGTTGTTGTATCCTTTAAGGATCGCGTTGTTGTCGTCCAGAAGTGCAAATTTAATTGTGTCCGGTCCAAGGTTCTCATAATCATAGTAGTTCTCATTCTTTTCCATAAGAATGTAGGAGTTATGAGACCATTCTTTCATCTTGTAAGGTCCGTTGCTGATATAAGTTGCAGGATCAAATGTCCAGTTCTCGCTTCCCTCTACCATATCTTTACGAACAGGGAAGGTTGCCGGGAATGCCATGATCTCTTCGAAATACGGGCAGTCATAAGTTAAATCGATCTGCAGTGTTGTATCATCTGTAGCTTTGATTCCAAGTGTGTCAGGATCCGCACTTCCGTCAGCTACCTCTGCATATCCTTTTACCATGTCGATCATGTAACAGTAGTCTGCTGCTGTTTCCGGGTTTGCCAGACGTTTCCAGGAATATTCGAAATCTCCTGCTGTTACGGCCTGTCCGTCAGACCATTTGATACCATCACGAAGATGTACAGTATAAGTTACTGTTCCGTCATCGTTTGTCTCTTTATCCCAGGATTCAGCCTGTCCTGGAACTGTAACAGCATTTCCTTCACCGTCGTCTGCCCATTTGACCAGACCTTCGAACATATGGTGGCACATGACAGAACCATCCATTGCTGTATTCAGTGCAGGGTCGATACTCTGTGGTTCAGATGCGATACAGAGATTCAGATTAAATCCGTCTGTTGATTCGCTCTCTGCTGCCATTACAGGTGCTGTAGCTGCCATGCTTGTAACCATAGCTACTGACAGAGCCAGAGACATAATTGTTTTTGCCTTTCTCATTACTTGTCCTCCTTTATTATGGTTTTCGCTGTATGAGAAGTCAGCGATTTGTATTATAAATTCCATTATACAGGAACCCAATACCTATGTTAAGCTTTTTCTTTCGGATTTTTTACTATAATTGCAACAATAATTTTGTTAATTATTTCCTATTTTTATTCTTTCTATTTATTTCAGCATTACCCACCAGTTTACATTATATTTTTTCGTATTCTGTAAGTACTCTGATAAATAGTCAGGCGAATATCCGCTTGACTGTATTATTTATCCAGCAGATGACATGCTGCCCAGTGTCCAGGTTCATGCTCTTTGAACTGTGGCATCTCCTCACGGCACTTCTGTGTCGCATATGGACATCTGGTATGGAAACGGCATCCACTCGGCGGGTTCATCGGGCTTGGCACATCTCCCTCAAGGATGATACGCTTTCTGGTACGGCTCAGCTTAGGATCCGGTACCGGAACTGCAGAAAGAAGCGTCTGTGTATATGGATGGATCGGATGACGGTTCAGCTCATAGCTCTCACCAAGTTCTACCAGAGATCCCAGATACATAACACCGATCCTGTTTGAAATATGACGCACAACAGACAAGTCATGAGCGATAAACAGGTAAGTCAGTCCCATTTCTGCCTGCATATCCTCCAGCATGTTTACAACCTGTGACTGGATAGAAACGTCCAATGCGGAAATCGGCTCATCACATACGATAAATTCCGGTTTAACGGCAAGTGCACGGGCAATGCCGACACGCTGCTGCTGTCCGCCGGAGAACTCATGAGGATAACGGTTTGCATGCTCGGTATTTAATCCTACTCTTGCAAGTAGACCTTTGATCATATCCGCACGGTCTTTTTTATTTGCAGCCAGTTTATGAATGTCGATAGCCTCTCCGATAATCTCTCCGACTGTCATACGAGGATCAAGAGATGCGGATGGATCCTGGAAAATAATCTGCATTTTCTTACGGTAAGGAAGCATGTTTACAGATTTCGCTTTGCCAAGTGGTTTGCCGTCTTTGTCCAACGGATTGTCAAAAATTGTCTGACCGTCATAGATAATCTTACCACCGGTCGGCTCATACAATCTGAGAATGGTTCTTCCCAGAGTTGTTTTACCGCATCCGGACTCTCCTACCAGTCCTAATGTCTCACCTTTCTTAATATAGAGGGAAACATCCTGAACTGCCTGAACACCTGGACCGTTTGTTCCCTTGATCGGGAAGTATTTACGTAAATTCTCTATCTCGACAAGTTTCTTTTCTTCATTTGCCATATCAGTTCTCCTCCTTGCCCATCAGTTCCTGAACACACAGCCAGCAGGCTGAACGGTGTTTCTCGCCTACTTCTACATAAGGAGGCATCTTCTTCAGACAGATCTTCATACAATGCTCACAGCGTGGTGCAAAAGGACAGCCTTCCGGCGGATTCAGCATATCGACCGGAGTACCCTCTATCGGGATCAGTCGTTCGTAACTCTCTGCATCTACACGAGGCATAGAACGCAGAAGTCCTTTTGTATACGGATGCGCAGGTTCATAGAAAATATCATCAACAGGGCCCTGTTCAACGATACGGCCTGCATACATAACGGAAACCTTATCGCAGATATCCGCAACAACACCAAGGTTATGAGTGATAAAAATGATTCCCATTTTTGTTTTCTTCTGCAGGTCTTTCATCAGGTCAAGGATCTGTGCCTGGATCGTAACATCCAGAGCTGTAGTCGGCTCATCCGCGATCAGAAGCTGCGGATGACAGATCAGACCCATGGCGATCATAACTCGCTGGCGCATACCACCGGAGAACTCATGAGGATACTGTTTCATACGCTTCTGTACATTGTTGATACCAACCATTTCCATCATTTCCATGGCACGCTTCTCAGCTTCTTCCTTGCTGATCTTTTTATCATGAGCGCGAAGTGCTTCTACTAACTGATTTCCAATGGTGTAAACCGGGTTTAAACAGGTCATCGGGTTCTGGAAGATCATCGCTACTTTACTGCCGCGGAATTCTGTCATCTGATCTTTGGTAAAAGACAGGACATCCTGTCCTTCAAAAGTAATGGAACCTCCGACAACCTTACCAGGAGACTGAAGAAGTCCCATAATAGAGTAGGCTTCCTGGCTCTTACCGGAACCGGACTCTCCTACTACTCCCATAACTTCGCCGTAGTCCAGGTCGTAGGAGATTCCTCCTACAGCCTTAACTTCACCGGCCGGTGTAAAGAAGGAGACTTTTAAGTCCTTAACTTCCAATAATTTATGTTTCTGTTCAGACATGATTCTCCTCCTCTCTTATTTCTTAAGTTTCGGGTCAAGTGCATCGCGCAGACCATCACCGAACAGGTTAAATGCAAGAATCATTACACTGAGGACTACAGACGGAACGATCAGTCTGTAAGTGTATGTATACATACCGCTTAATGCGTCTGTTGCCATAGATCCAAGGCTTGGAAGCGGTGCAGATACACCAACACCAAGATAGGAAAGGAATGACTCCAGGAAGATCGCAGACGGGATCTGCAGGCAGGTTGTTACAACGATCTGTCCGATACAGTTCGGAAGCAGATGACGACGGATGATACGTCCGCCTGAAGCACCGAGTGCTCTGGCTGCTGTTACATATTCCTGCTGTTTCAGCTGAAGTACCTGTCCACGGATGATACGGCTCATAGTTACCCAGTACAGAAGACCGAAGGCAATGAACATGGAGATAAGGTTCGGACCAAGTACATTGGCAAAGGACTTCAGCGGACCGCCGCCCGGGGAGTTGATATATTCTGTCAGGATTGGTTTCAGTGCAGTTGCGATCAGAAGTACGACCAGCATTTCAGGAACTGCATAGATCAGCTCTACGATACGCTGCATCACTGCATCGACCTTACCGCCACAGTAACCGGAGATCGCACCATATAAAGCACCAATGATCAGTACGAGAAGTGCGGCAAATACACCAACTGACATAGAAACTCGTGCACCATACATAACACGGACAAGAATATCACGTCCGTACATATCTGTTCCAAAGACATGTGGGAAAACTTTCTCGCCGGCTGCTTTACGCTCAAGTTCTTTCTTTGAATATCCGAAGATATGTTTCTTAATTCCCAGTTCCTTGCGGACTGTATCTGGGTCTGTGCTCTCTTCAGACTCACTCGCTGTATCATTCTTTGCTGCTGTTTTTGCTTTTGCGCGAAGGATTGCTTCATCTTTTTTTGTAAACTTCTCACCTTTGGCTTCCGCCTCTGCCTTAGCCTGCTCGATCATTGAATCAACATCAACAACCTCACTCTGAGTTCTGGATGCAATCTCTTCATCTACACGCTGCTGGTCTTCCAGTGTGTAATGATATGGAAACAGGTTCTCAGCGCCATCGTTAAATTCATCATATCCATATGGGATCAGAAGTGGTCCGACGAACGCAAACAGAAACAGGAATATAATAACTCCAAGTGCGACCATCGCCACAACATTCTTCTTTAATCTTCTCCAGGCATCTTTCCAGTAAGATACACTCTGGCGGTCCTGGATGAAATCTTCTTTCTCCTGACTGGAAGCCGAAGCAAAATCATCCGGTGTCAAGTCCTGAAGAAGGTTCTCAATATCCGGCTGAAGACTTACCGGACATTTCTTGATCTTCTTATTCTCTGCCATGATCAGTCTCCTCCCTTTGTCAGGCTGATTCTCGGGTCAGCTACCTTATAGAGGAGGTCTACGACCAGATTCATCAGAATAATAAATGTTGCAAGGAAAATAGTAGTTCCCATGATAACCGGATAGTCACGGTTCTGAATAGACTGTACGAAATAACGTCCCAGTCCCGGGATAGAGAATACACTCTCTACTACGAAACCACCGCATAAAGTAAAAGCAACCTGCGGTCCCAGGTAAGTAATAACCGGGATCAGGGCATTTCTTAATGCATGTTTGAAGATGATCTTCTTATTCTTAAGACCTTTTGCCCTGGCTGTCTTGATATATTCCTGGCTTAAGGAATCCAGCATAGCAGAACGGGTCTGACGTGCAGTATAGCACATCGGGTAAAATCCCAATGCAAAGCACGGAAGTATGTAGGCTCTGATCCCCTGTGACGCATCAAAAATGGACGGGAACAGATTCAGTGCTCCGTCACCTGTGAGTGTTACAAGAAGAACAGATGCAACTACGAAACTCGGCATGGAGATACCCAGAGTGCAGATAACTCTGAGGATACTGTCTGTGAGCTTACCTCTCTTAAATGCTGCGAGACATCCAAGTGGTACACCTACGATGATCGCCCATAACAGAGCGAGGGCACCTACTTTGGCAGATACCGGGAACATCTCAACGATGATATCCAGAACTGCGCGGTTTTTCTGCATCTTCAGGGACACGCCAAAGTCACCATGCAGAATATTTTTAAGATACATGAAAAGCTGAACATGAACAGGCTTATCCAGGCCATATTTTGCATTCAGCGCTGCCAGGGTTGCGGCAGATGGCGTTTTCTCGCTGAGCCACGGGCTTCCAGGCACAGCGTTCATCAGAAGAAATGTAAGGCATGCTACCAGAAAGATCGTAAGCAATGCCATTGCAAATCTCTTTAAGAAGTATTTAGCGTTAGCCATATGTTTTTCCTTTCTTCCTTATATATTGCTTTTCGCTTTGTGGAGATATTTTCGTTACTGTTCTCAGCAACATTGGAACAGTAACTGTTTTTCTGCTATTATTCGTATGTATTCTAGCTGTGCAGATATAAAGGAAATTATACCATACTTTCTCATACCATTTCAAGCTAATACTACTGGAAAATGCTTACGCTTTAATTTGTTAAATATTTATAAAAAATCTAAATTTTTCAGAAATAACATTCCGGTAAACTGGAAAATATATTTAAAATCCCTGCATCCTTGCATTGAAATTAAAACATTTATTCAGTATAATCAATATTAGCAACTGCAGCCATACAGCTACAGTCATTTAAAGGAGGAATATTATTATGGCAACATGGAAAAATCTGGACACTCTTGCTTCCTACAGTAAGCTTGCCGGTCTGAAGGGTCATGTAAATATCGCAGAGGCCATGACAGGCGAAAATGGTGCTGAACGTGTAAAGAAGTACAGCGCACCAATGGCAGCCGGCCTGGCTTATAACTATGCCGCAAAACAGGTTGACGAAACAGTCCTGAACGCACTTGCAGATCTGGCAGACGAAGCCCAGCTTATCGACAAATTTCAGGAATTATACAACGGCGCTGTGATCAATACAGGAGAGAAACGTATGGTTCTTCATCACCTTGCACGAACTCAGCTCGGTGACGCTGTAGTTGTAGACGGTGTTGACAAACGTGAATTCTACGTAGCACAGCAGAAGAAAGCCGCTGACTTCGCAAATAAAGTTCACACAGGTGAGATCACTAATGAAAACGGCGAGAAGTTCACAACAGTCGTACAGATTGGTATCGGCGGAAGTGACTTAGGTCCTCGTGCATTATATATCGCTCTTGAGAACTGGGCAAAAGCAAACAACACATTTAAAATGGAAGCAAAATTCATCAGCAACGTAGATCCTGATGATGCAGCTGCTGTCCTTGCTTCAGTAGACCTTGCTCATTCTCTGTTCATCGTTGTATCCAAATCCGGTACAACTCTTGAAACTCTGACAAACGAAGCATTCGTCAAGAACGCTCTGGTAAAAGCAGGATTAAATCCATCCAAACATATGCTTGCTGTAACAAGTGAGACATCTCCTCTGGCTAAGAGCGAGGATTATCTGACAGCAATCTTCATGGATGACTATATTGGCGGACGTTACTCTTCTGTTTCCGGTGTAGGCGGTGCGATCCTTTCCCTTGCATTCGGTCCTGAAGTATTTGCACAGATCCTTGACGGAGCTGCTGCTGAGGACAAGCTTGCTACTAATAAGAACATCCTTGAGAATCCGGATATGCTGGATGCACTGATCGGTGTTTATGAGAGAAACGTACAGGGATATCCTGCTACAGCAGTTCTCCCATACTCTCAGGCATTAAGCCGTTTCCCTGCACATTTACAGCAGTGTGATATGGAATCCAATGGTAAATCCGTAAACCGTTTCGGTGAACCTGTAGACTATGTAACAGGACCTGTTATCTTCGGTGAACCAGGTACAAACGGACAGCATTCCTTCTATCAGTTATTACATCAGGGAACTGACATCGTTCCGCTTCAGTTCATCGGCTTTAAGAAGAGCCAGCTTGGTGTAGACGTAGATATCGAGAACAGCACAAGCCAGCAGAAACTCTGCGCGAACGTTGCTGCTCAGATCGTAGCATTTGCATGCGGTAAAAAGGATGAGAACCTGAACAAGAACTTCAAGGGCGGACGTCCTTCCAGCATCATCACAGGTGAAGAACTTACACCTGCATCTCTGGGTGCATTACTTGCTCACTTCGAGAACAAGATCATGTTCCAGGGATTCGTATGGAACTTAAACAGCTTCGACCAGGAAGGTGTTCAGCTTGGTAAAGTCCTTGCAAAACGTGTTCTTGCACATGACACTGACGGAGCACTGAAAGTATACAGTGACCTGTTAAACATCTGATTTCATCAGAAAGCAAAAAATACACAAGCCAAGATCCAACCGCAAAAAGCGGTTTCAAACTATAGCACTCCTCTTCAATAATACATTCAGGAGGAGTGCTACAAAAAAGAATCCTGCCCGAAGGGCTTTGTTATGTTATAGGAACATTACGGAGTAATTTCCTATAACATAACAAAATCATCATACAGAACTCCGATAAATATTATCAGGAAGTTCCTTATGATGATTTTTCTGTTTTCTTTTCTAATTCTCTTCTGACTTCTTAACAAACTCTGCTTTCGGCAATGGTCTGGAATAATAGAATCCTTGAATATTGTCACATTCCATCTCCTTCAGAAGTTCAACCTGATCTGCAGTCTCCACACCTTCTGCAACCACCTTCATACCAAGTCCATGTGCCAGGATGATCACCTGCTGCACGACCATTCTTCCCTTCTGCTGGTGAATACAGTCAATCAGACTCTTATCAATCTTCAGTGTATTAAACGGTAATTCACTCAATGTGATCAGTGAAGAATATCCTGAACCAAAATCATCCATGTGCAGTGCAAATCCTGCATTTACCAGTTTCTCTGTAAAATCTCTGATCATAACATTATTCAGAGTAGCTGTTTCCGTCAGTTCAACAGGCACACAGGAAAACGGGATTCCATTCTCCTCTACAATCTTCATATAACGTTCAACAATATCGGAATGATGGATGCTTGTACGCGACAGATTTACAGAAATCGGAATCAGCTCCTGCCCCTTCTCCATCAGTTCACGCTGAAATTCGCAGACATACCGGAATATGTATTCATCCAGCTTCACGATCAGTCCGTCCTTTTCATATAGCGGGATGAAATCTCCGGGCATTACCATGGAACCATCCGGGTTGATCCATCGCACCAGTGATTCCGCTCCTGTGATCCTCTCTGTTTTTACATCATATTTCGGCTGGAAATATGCCACAAATTCTTTATTTTTAATCGCAGATTCAAATCTGTTCTCCAGCAAACGGTCCTGCATCTGCTTCTGTTTCATTTTCTCTGTATAATAGGCAATGTTACACTCATAGTTATCGCGGATACTTCTGATCGCCATAAATCCTCTGTCACAGATTACAGAAACAGGTAAAGATTTATCAATATCCTGATAAACTCCATATTTGACCATAAGATTGGGAACAGGTGCATGCTCTGCGATTTCTTCTTCTATCTTTGTCACTGTTTCCAAAGACAGATCACAGTCATCACACGTCATACATACGAACTGATCACTCCCATATCTGGATACCAGACCTGTCTTCAGCATCTTTGTATAAGCTCCTGCCAGATAGCAGAGGATTTCATCTCCTACTTTCTCCCCGTAACTGCTATTAATCAGTTTGAAATCTCTGATATCAGCAATTACAAGATGAAATCTATCCCCCGGTCTGGTTTTCAGAAAAGATTTTGCATGATAGAAAAACGCCTGTCTGGTATAAACTCCGGTAAGCTCATCATGTTCTACTGCAGTCAGTGCCATTACGGACTCCCTCAGCTTGATCACACTGTTGATCCTGCCCATTACAAGTTTAAAGTTATAGGGCTTCGGAATAAAATCAACTGCACCAAGATCCAGGCATTGGAGTTCTGCATCTTTTGAATTACTTCCGGTCATAACGATAACCGGTATGGTTGACAGAAACTTATCTGTGTTTCTGCGTCTGAGGAATTCAAATCCATCACACACAGGCATACAGATATCCAACAGCACTACTGACCATTCTCTGTAATGCTCGGAAAGAAGCTCCAATCCTTCTTCCCCGTTTTCTGCGAGAAAAACATCAAATTTCTCTTCCAGAAAAGAAGAGAGGATATCTCTGTTTAATTCATTATCTTCTACGACCAGGACTTTTCTTTTGGACGGTATTTCCCCCGGTTCCAACAGTTTTGCATTGTCAGAATCTTTTCTCATACTTTTTTTATACCCCTCACACACAATTTCCAAAGCAAAGCATCTCCGGATATCCGCACCGGAGATGCTCAAATTATTATAGTAACCGATCTGTTATCTGCAACCGTCCAGCCATTGTGGGAATATACTATACTTAAACGTTACAGGCATACATAATGTCTACATATCTTAACTCTTTGAGTTTACATTATTTTGCATAATCTTTCAAGCCTTATTCTGCAGTTGACATGATTTTGCCACGACTTTATTATGGAAATTTCATGCTCTGATGAGCTGAGGCAAAGATATCTGACACAGGATTTCACACTCTGATGAGCTGGATTAAGATGCATTATTTACGAGGATTGCTCTATACTTTTACAATGTACAGAATTTTTATATGCTGACAGCATAAACAGAGGCAGAAATGTTTCCACAAATAATCCTGCTTCAAACATTTCTGCCTCTGTTATCCTGTCTGTAAATCTTTAAAAATAATATTCTTCTGAATAAATCCTCAGATCCTCTTTTGTCCATTCCCCACCTTCAATATGAAAGCTGTTCAATACCGGATAGTCCGCCATCAGTGACAGGATCAGATAACTTGCCTTTGAATCAAAAGCAAGACGGATATCCTCCACTGACGGACGGGATGGAGAAGACGGATGGGAATGCCAGTTTCCCAGCGGTTTCAATCCATTGGCACGCATATCCCTGATCGCATTTATCTGGTCTCTGGGATCCAGGGTGAAGTGATCTTCTGCATGATCTTTATTCTCCAGAAAATATACCTTTCGGATTTCCCTTCCCTCCCCGTTTTCCACTCCGGCCAAAAGCCCGCAGGCTTCCTCCGGAAGATGCTCTTTTGCATAATTAACGATCTCATCATAGAGATGATCTCTCATTCTTATTATAGCCATACTTTTCTCCTGTTTTGCATCAGGTTTTTCTTGTATTTACTGCTCATCTCTTGTGGCAAATCGGCCTGCTGTTTCCTCACAGACCTCCTGCTCGTAGTCGATCGGTTCCAGGATTGTCGGATGATCTCCGCATACTGCACAGTCATGAGTATCCTTCGGCAGTTTAACCTTATGGAATTCCATTGTCAGCGCATCAAAAGTCAGAAGATATCCTGTCAGAAGATCACCTACACCGATCAGATACTTGATTGCTTCCATTGCCTGTAAGGAACCGATGACACCCCCCATTGCTCCGATGACACCTGCCTGCTTACAGGTAGGAACTGCATCCTTGGGCGGCGGATTTTTGAATACGCAGCGGTAACATGGACCTTCCCCAGGTACATAGGTCATCAGCTGACCTTTAAAACGAATGATACCTGCATGGGAAAATGGTTTTTTCTCCAGTACACATGCATCATTGATCAGAAATTTTGCCGGGAAATTATCAGTTCCGTCAATAATAAAATCATATTCTCGAATCAGTTCGCGGATGTTGGATGCGTCTACGAACATCCGGTAAGTTTTTACTTCCACATCCGGATTCATGGCATTCATGGTTTCCTTTGCTGATTTTACCTTTGCTTTTCCGATATCTGCTGTGCTGTGGATGATCTGCCTCTGCAGATTGGAAAGATCTACCTCGTCCGCATCCACAATACCGATTGTTCCCACACCTGCTGCTGCCAGATACATTGCCGCAGGTGCACCAAGACCGCCTGCACCGATGATCAGTACTTTTCCTTTCAGGAGCTTCTTCTGTCCCTTTGCCCCCACTTCTTTTAAGATGATGTGACGGGAATAACGCTCGATCTGTTCATCTGTCATTGCCATTTAGCATCCACCTCCCATGAAATAAAGAAATTCTACATTGTCTCCCTCTTTTAATACGGTAGACTCTTTATCCTCTGATGCAACAAATTTTTCATTAATAGAAACGGTTACATATTCCGGCATCTCTACATTTTCCTGTGCGATCAGTTCCGGAAGTGTCAGTCCGTCTTTTACTTCTTTTTTCTCTCCTGCTACTGTGATAAACATATTTTTCTCCTTTATGCCTGCTCTCTTTTTAGAGTAATCCTTCAATCCAGCTGTTTAACTCTGCCTGTTTCAGTGCTCCTGTTTTCCGGTCTTTCGCCTGTCCGTCTTTAAAAAGGATCAACGTCGGATTTGCCTGCACTTCATACTGCTCTGCCAGCTCCACATCAAAGTTCGTATTTACTTTATATACTTTAATCTTATCCTCATAATCGTCTTCCGCATTTCCGAGAACCGGTGCCAGCTTTTTACACGCCACGCAGGAATCTGAATAAAAATCCACCAGAACCGGAAGTTTTTCCTTCAGGACTTTCTCTTCAAAATCCGTCTTGCTTACCCGTACTGCCATCAGTCTTCCACCTTTCTTACATACATGGTGTAAGTACCATCTTCATTATCGGTTAATTTCAGTACTTTATGCCCTTCTTCTTTCATGCTGCGCGGAACATTCTGCACTGGTTCGCCATCGTTCATGCGGACAGCCAGAATCTCTCCATCCTCCAGTTCTTCGATTGCTACTTTTGCCTTCACGAATGTCAGGGGGCATACTTTATCGGTAATATCAACCTCATCGGTTACTTCAAAATCTAATTCAGCCATTATGTTCTCCTTTCACTGTCCTTCATACGCATCTTTCAGCTGACTGCGGAAATCTTCTTCTCCCACACGCTGCAATGTTTTGCGGAAACGTTCACTTGGATTTGCATTTTTTTCAAAGAAATTAATTGCCGCATCTGTCACACGAAACAGTGTTTCTTTATCCGGAATCAGAGGAAGCAGTTCTTCTCCTTTATAGATATTATTTCCGAAGGTTCCTCCAAAAGATACGATATATCCCGGAGTTCCTTTCCATGCATCCACCGGACAGCTCTTTACACAGCGGCCACAATGATTACATTTCTGCGCATCCAGTTCTATTTTGCCGTCCACCATCTTCAGTGCATCCTGTCTGCAGGCTTTCACACACACACCACAGGAAATACAGTCGTCTTCCTTATATTCGATGTTCATGCCGCCTTTGATTCCAACATCGTTTTCTTCTGCTTTCAGGCAGTTATTCTGGCATCCTGTAACACCAAATTTGAATTTATGCGGGAGTTCCCGTCCGAAATATCTCTCATCAAGATCTTTTGCCAGTGTGTAGGTGTCGATACATCCGCTTGGACAGACCTCTGAACCCTGACAGGCTGTAACTGTACGTACACGTGGTCCGCACACACCGGTTCCCACACCGCCTTTTGCCAGTGCTTCTTTTACCTCTGCCAGTTCTTCCACTTTAATAAAGGGAATCTCAATGCCCTGGCGGGAAGTCATATGTACATATCCGCGGCCGTATTTTTCTGCTACTTCTGCTACTGTCTTAATATTCTCTGCAGTCAGGTTTCCACCGACCACTGCCAGTCTCAGGGAACCGTAACCTTTCTGTTTCTGTCTCATATATCCGCCTTTTTTTAAGGCTGCATAATCTACTTTCTGTGCCATTTTTATCTCTCCTTTGTGTTTTTAGAGCGTTTTTTCAAATAATTTTTCCAGATCTGCGACTGTCCGGTATCCTTACAGCCGGTTGAATTATCGTAATACTCTCTCAGTTTCTTCTATTTCAGATATTCTGCCACTGCGGTTGCTGCATTGGCACCATCCGAAACCGCAGTTACCACCTGACGCAGTTTCTTTGTTCTTGCATCTCCTGCCACATACAGCCCTTCCAGAGCGGTTTCTCCTGTCTCCCCTGCTCTGACATAACCTGAATCATCCAGTACTGCAAATTTTTTCAGAAGATCTGTCTGTGGTACTGCTCCATAAGCAACAAATACACCGTTCACATCTATCACAGCTGCATCTTCCAGAACTACTCCGGTTACTTTCTGCTCTCCGATGATCTCTTTTACCTGATGCTCCAGTACGAAGATAACGTTTTCCTTCTCTCTCAGTTTCGCCACTGTAACAGCGGCTCCTCGGAATTCCTTTCTCCTGTGGATCACATATACTTTCTCTGCCACATCCGCCAGGTAAACAGCATCATCAAGTGCTGTATCTCCACCACCAAGAACTGCAACTGATTTACCTCTGTAAAATGATCCGTCACAGATTGCACAGTAAGAGACACCCTTTCCTGCATATTCCTGTTCTCCCGGAATATTCGCTCTTCGCGGTGTGGCTCCCGCCGCATAGATTACGGTTTTCACTTCCATCTGCGAACCATCTGCAAATACAAGTTCAAAATCTGATGAAGCTTCTTTCTTTATCTCTGTTACTTCCTGTTCCATGAAGGATACCCCAAGCTTCACTGCATGTTCCCGGAAGTTCTCACCCAGATCATAACCGCTGATGCCCGGAAATCCCGGATAGTTATCTACCTGTCCGCTTTCTGCGATCTGTCCGGTTCCTTCATATTCTTTTTCTATCACTACGGCTGACAGATTAGCCCTCTTTGCATAGATTGCCGCACTTAAACCCGCCGGACCGCTTCCAATGATACCTACATCATATTTCATATCGTCAGTTCCTTTACACCTATTATTCCTATCGAATTAGTATGTTTTATAATAAACATAATAACACCGATAATTTCCTCTGTCAATAAATAAGATTATAAAAATTTTTTAGGATTCGTTATGGACTCAGGTTATAGCAGTCCTTGCCAAATCAACTTGTCGGCTAGTATATCGTTTCGTAAATAACTATACCAATCGCGTAGGATGCGGATTCGAGTGTGCTGGTATAAAAACGCAGGCGTAGCGGGCTACGCTGAGGCTTTTAGACCTGTGCAATCGGATTCGCAGACAAGTGAGTGGTATAGTTATTTCGAAAACGATGTACTAGATCCAGCTGTAATCTCCGCCGGTCAAAGCAAGGCTCAGAAGTGTGTCCATCTTCTCTACCTCTTCTTCACCCTCAATCTTCTGGATCAGTTCTGCTGTATCCAGCACATCCTCCAGTGACTCGTCCGGACCGATCTCATAGTCGATTTCAGCCTCACAGTCCGGGCATGGAATCCTCTTCATCGTCTGCATAGACAGAAAACGGTTGCCACATTTTTTACATTCATAATATCCGCACTCTTTCGTGCCGTCTGGTACATAATACATCTTTTAATTTTCTCCTTTTTTTGTTTATATGATTAGTTTTTATATGATTGGTCTTCTGATGACAAAGAGCTGCCGGTTTTGATGATTCCCGGACAGCCCTTTATTCAACCTTCTGTACATCTAATTTTCTGCTTTTTCTTTTCTGAGCAATTCTGTATATTCTGCTTCCCTCATAGGTCTGGCATAGAAATATCCCTGAGCCTTGTTACAGCCGAACCCCTGAAGCATTACCTTCTGCTGTTCGGTCTCCACACCTTCCGCAATAATGGAAAGCTTCATATGATTTCCCATAGTAATGATCATGTGCAGGATTTCTTCTGCTCTTCCATAAGGATCTGCTGCACTTAAGAAACGCATATCCAGTTTGATCTCATCAACAGGAGCTTCTTTCAGCATATTCAGGGAAGAATATCCACTTCCAAAATCATCCATCAGAATACGGAATCCTCCCTGGCCTCTGTTTTCTGCGCATTGCAGATCAGGTCTACCTTTCCGGATTTCAGATCTGCCAGCTGATTTTCCCATGATTCATTGATATATTCATATCTCCAGCCGGTATACTGAGATATTTTATTCAGATATTCCACTCCATATCCCTTGTATACTCCACTGCTGCTTTTATTAATAAAGTCTGCGTCCTCACGATACGCCACCCGTATTATCTTTGTCCCGCCGTACGACTGTGCCTGAACCGGAACGATCACTCCCAGAAGCAAGGTAAACAGCAGAACGAACAACATTACATTTCTCTTCTTACCACTCATCTATCGTACCTCTCTCTTGAGTGATTATAACATAATATTCTCCAAAAAGGTATCTTTATAATGCTCGCTCAAACATTTCCCCTTACAGAATCCAGGTGTTACTTTTTAATCCCATTTCCACCACAGACAATCGAATACAAACTAAAAACAAAATTTCCCTGATTGCTTCCGGCGGTAGCTCATATTTCTCTTTTCGCACCAATCCATCAATCGTTGCTCCGAGTCGAATATTTCTCAATACAAAATCTACAGCTTCTTTGATTTGTGTGTAGATTGGTCCTGTAAATTCTCTCTTATCAAGAAATACTGCACGATCTGTTCCTTTAAAATACAATCTGTCTTTCTGTAAAATAACACAAAAAGGATGTGCTGCGGTAACTTCTCCATTGCCTTGACACATCCTTTCGTATTATTATTTTTTTGCTATTCTTCTTAATGACAGCTATGGCTTCCACATCCATGCTCACCACATGTATGTCCTTCCCCGTGGCTGTGCTCGTGATGAGAACACTTCACATCCGGATTATAATCCAGTGTTTTATTAATAAAAGCTTCCACCGCTTTATCTGCATCTCCGGAAACTCCTCCAAACAGCTTAATGCCAGCTGCCGCTAATGCTGTCTGCGCGCCGCCTCCGATTCCGCCACAGATCAAAACATCTGCGTTCAATGCATTAAGAACTCCCGCCAATGCACCATGTCCGCTTCCATTGGTATCTACTACTTCTGAATGTACTACTTTTCCTTCCTCTACATCGTAAATCTTAA
>OLQM01000379.1_pt1 | contig 51295 bp, 43 predicted proteins | sample 1673161 | NCBI WGS metagenome assembly OLQM01 (sample SAMEA3136761, study PRJEB25190) | human gut metagenome | reverse complement strand
TCATAAAAAGCATCATAATCGCCGCCAGTGCTGCCGAAATGACCGCCATGCCCACTGTGCCGAACAGCCACTTTTTTTGAGCAAGTCCGTCCTCTTCGTTCTGACGAAAGCGGCTGTTTATGCGGGACTGTATCTGCGCGGTCAGAAGGGCGTGCGCATCCCCGCGTTCCTGCTGATTTATCCTATAGCGTCGATAGTTATCCTCTATACTTTCTGGATGATCTCCGTGCGCTACGATTTGTCGAAGAATATAAGTGTTATAATTTCCGTCGCGTCAATCGCTATAATCGCATCGGCGTTTCTGACTTTCGTCTTTTACGGGCGCACTTCGCGCAAGATGGACGAGCTCTATAAGACCCAGCGCGAGGCGGAGCGACTGCGCACCGACCAGACTTATTACGCCCTGCTCGATCAGCAAAACGAGATGCTCAAGACTATAACGCACGACGAGAAAAATCATCTTATCGCCATAAAAGCACTCGCGAACGATCCCGCAGTCAGCGAATATATCGAGAATATCTACGGCGATATAAAATACCATTCGATGTTTGGCAACACAAAGAACAAGTTCCTCGATTTGCTGCTCAACAAATATAAATCGATCTGCGATTCGAGCGGGATAAGCTTCGAATACAATATAAGAACGGCGAACCTCTCGTTTATGGATGCGCCGGATCTGATAACGCTTCTGAGCAATATCCTCGACAATGCGGTCGAGGCGGCGAGCGTTTCCGAAAAGAAAACGATAGAGCTTTCGATAAACAGGGTCAATGAATTCGATATGCTTTCCTGCGTCAATTCCAGCGACCGCAAGCCGCAGTCCGTCGGCAAATCGCTCAGGACTTCAAAGAATTCCGGCGGCTTCCACGGTCTTGGAACAAAGAGTATCAAGGCGATGGCGGGAAAATATAACGGCGAGTTCGATTGGGCATACAGCGAGGCTGATAGGGAGTTCACGGTCAATATCGCGTTCTTTCATACAGATAAGGAGAGAGAGTTGGTAAAAAACTGAAAGGGAGAACACTATGAAAAAGACAGTTGTCCGACCGTTTGAAGCGGGAAGTCTTATGCTTGCCCTTGTGGGCTTTGCGTTTCCCGCGATGCTGATTTACGAAGCCGTGTCCATCATTCTCAAAGGACCGGCGCCGGAGCGCATCGTCGTCATTGCAGTAGCGGCTGCGCTTACATATTTTATAAGCGTTAGCGCGCTCAAAATTATCTTCATGTCGAAGTTCACTTTCTATGAAGACCATTTTGAGGCAGTGTATTTTGATGCATTTATGGATCATGCAAAGACATTCTATAAGCCGATGTCGGCGCACAAAGTGTCGGTCTACTATGATGACATTGAAAAGTTCGGCTCGTTTGAGAGTAAGCAGCTGCGACGCAACGGACGCGATGATAATAACCGCCTGTCTGCGTTGGCGAATGTAGACGGAGATTTGGTGCCGTTTGTTCTGCCTGTGTGGTTTCAGGATTCCAGAAACTACTTTATCATAAACGATAAGCTCGGCAACGGCTATCTTATCGACGGCAAGCTTTACAGCGTCGCGCAGGTAACAAGGGTGCTCAAGAATATCGAGGAAGGCACACACAAATCTGCAATAGGCGGATATACCAAGTTGACCAACAATATCGGCTTGAAAGCACTATTCGGCTTTGCCATGGTCGGAATTCTACCTTTTGGTCTGGAAAAAATCGAGAGCCTAATTAACCCGGCGCATAGCATGGCGTATGACTCTGGTATGAGAACCAGATATTTTGTCGGAGCGATGTTTTTTGTCATGTCACTTTTGCTGCGCTTTGGCTTGGTTGGCAAAAACCGGGATGCGGGTAACATGGAGGCAGCAGCGAAATATAAAAAGATAATGTCCGTTGTTGCGGCGGTAATTTTTGTGTTCACGGCAATTTGTTTTGTCATTTCTACGATGAGTGAATAATTGCTTTATATATCTGAATGATTTTGAACTATATAGATTCTTAATGTAGTTTTGTGATAATTTCAGATTTTGATACTAAAAAGCAGCATTATCGTATAGACTAATGTCCTCTTTATCCAAGCAGATAATGTCCAAATGATAGATTTAGAGATATTTACGGTAAGTAGAACTATACGAAACAGATAACCGGATTTATTTTGAAGTGTTAGTGGTAATGATGGTCGGTATCAGCAAAGAAAGCGGTAATGAAGATACATCAAGAAAGAGCAGATTTATGACAACTGCCCTTTCCGCAGTGCTGTTTACTGTGTCGGCTGTATGCTTCATCCTTTCCGTCATGCAGTAAATTTTTGAATATTTTTTCGCGGAGCACAGTTTTTTTACTGCGCTCCGTTTGCTGTAATATTCATATATTGCCATGCTCCTTTGCTGTGCTCAAATATCACATCTGAAATTTATATGGCAAAATCAATCTCAGGCTAATGCGGCAGAGCAGTAGCCTGATACTTCGATACACTGCTGAGGTAAAGCGAATAAATTTTGCAAAACGACTTGACAGCGCGCTTTCGGGAATCTTTGCGCCGCGTGCGCGCAAAAAACTAATATCGCGGACACCGAGATATAAAGCCGCCGAAAATTTTGACGGCATTCCGGGGTATTTGACAATAAATTCAATCTGTATAAGCTTGCATTTTCGGCTGTATTATGTTAATATGTCCTATATTAAGCAGTCATAAATAGTTGTAATTCAACACTTTTAGTTGTTTGTGGTGCTTTTTCTACGGGGCGGCGCACAATTTTCGCCCCGATACTTTGACGACAGGGAGTTGGCATACTTGGCGAAGTATATCATCAAGCGTGTTGCAATGGGTCTGCTGTGCATATTCATTGTTGCAACACTGACTTTTCTTCTGATGAATCTGGTACCGGGCGGTCCGTTCACGGCTGAGAAGTCTATGAGTGAGGCGGCGCAGAGAGCGCTTGAAGCAAAATTCGGACTGGACAAGCCCCTAGGGCAGCGTTATTTGACATATATGTCCGATCTTCTCAAGGGAGATATGGGCCCGAGCCTTAAACAGCGCGGACGTTCGGTAAACGAAATAATTTCCTCGAAATTTCCGATTTCGGCGCGTCTTGCGGGCGTCGCCGTGCTCGTATCGTTGCTCGTCGGTATCCCGCTGGGCTGTGTCTCGGCCTATAACAGAGGAAAATTCGCCGATAATATTATTATCGTGCTTGCGACCTGCGGAATAGCCATACCGAGCTTTATAAGCAGTGTTATTCTATTGTATACATTCGGAAGCAAGCTGAACATATTGCCGACAATAGGACTAAACTCATTGGCATCTTATATAATGCCCGTCACGGCTCTTTCGATTTATCCGACGGCTTATATAACCCGCCTTATGCGCTCGAGCCTGCTCGATGTTATGGGTCAGGACTATATCCGCACCGCGAGGGCAAAGGGTCTGTCGAACTTCAAGGTTCTCTTCAAGCACGCCCTGCGAAACGCCATCCTTCCCGTTGTTACTTATGTCGGCCCCATGCTGGCGGGTCTTATGACCGGATCGTTCGTCGTGGAGAAGATATTCACCATTCCCGGTCTCGGCCGCGATTTCGTCTCGGCGATAAACCAAAAAGACTATACGCTGATAATGGGAACAACAATCGTTCTTGCCACTCTTATAATTGCGGCGAATGTTATAGTTGATATCCTCTATAAGATCATAGACCCCCGTATTAAACTCAAGTAAGGGAGCGGCAGGAGAGAAACGATGAAGAAAAAATTTCCGAGTCTGCACCTGAATGCAGATGATTTTATCCCGGCAACAAACGATGAAAAAGAGAGCCTCGTCGTCATGCGCGACAGCGTCAACTTCTGGGCGGACGGTATGCGCCGCCTGCGCAAGAACAAGATAGCGATGGTCAGCCTCATTTTCATCCTTATAATAATGTTTTTCGCTTATGTTATGCCTGCTTTTTGGCCGTATAGCTACGAGCAGCAGATTAAGTACAGCGAGAATCTCAAACCTTTTGAATACAGCCAGACAGAGCAGGCGCAAATCGACGCGGGCGAAAAGGTTTTCCCGCATATCTGCGGCACCGATAAGCTCGGCAGAGACTTCGCAGTCCGCCTTATGATGGGCACGCGCATAAGCCTTACCGTCGGTCTTATCTGTGCGGCGCTCGTTTTGATAGTCGGCTCGATTTTCGGCGCCGTCGCTGGATTTGCCGGTGGCTGGGTCGATATAATAATGATGAGAATCACCGATATTCTCTATACAATACCTGATGTTCTTTTGATAATAGTGCTCTCGCTTGCCTTGAAACCGAGGCTTGAGGATCTCGCCGAACAGCCCGGATTTGGCTGGATGAACACGGTCGGACCGAACCTTATCGCGATATTCCTCGTGTTCGTTCTACTCTATTGGGTCGGCATGGCGCGTATCACGCGCTCGCAGATTCTTGTGCTCAAGGAGTCCGAATATGTTACGGCGGCGCGCGCTCTCGGCGCAAGCGGTGCGCGTATAATCAGAAAGCACCTGCTCACAAACTGCATCGGCACCCTTATCGTTACCACAACTCTTCAGATCCCCTCGGCTATATTCACCGAGAGCTATCTGAGCTTCCTCGGACTCGGCGTTGCGGCTCCCATGCCGTCGCTCGGCTCCCTCGCAACCGATGCGGTCAAGGGCATGAACACTTATCCGCATCTGCTGTTTTTGCCGGCAATACTTATCAGCGTCATCATTCTCGCATTCAACCTCTTCGGCGACGGACTGCGCGATGCGTTTGATCCGAAGCTGAAAAACTGATAAGGAGGGCGAGAATTTTGAGCGAAAAACTTCTGGAAATAAAAGACGAAAAACTCTCGTTCTTCACCCCCGCGGGCGAGGTCAAGGCGCTGAACGGCGTGTCCTTCTCCATGAACGAGGGCGAGGTGCTCGGCATAGTCGGCGAGTCCGGCTCGGGCAAATCCGTCACGGCTTATTCAATAATGGGTCTTACCGCCTATCCCGGCAAGCTCATCGGCGGTACGATATATTTCAACGGTCATCAGATCGAAAAGATGAGCGAAAAAGAAATGCGCAAAATCAGGGGCAACGAGGTCTCGATAATCTTCCAGGATCCCATGACGAGCCTCAACCCTGTCTATACTATCGGCAATCAGATAACCGAGGTTATCCGCCTGCATACGGGCAAGAGCAAAAAAGAGGCATATGACCGCGCGAAGGAGCTGCTCGAGCTTGTCGGCATCAACGAGCCCACAAAGCGCCTCAAGCAGTATCCCCATGAGCTCTCCGGCGGTATGCGTCAGCGAGTCATGATAGCAATAGCCCTCGCGTGCGAGCCCAAACTGCTCATAGCCGACGAGCCCACAACGGCTCTCGACGTTACCATTCAGGCTCAGATACTCGAGCTTATGCAGGAACTCAGACAGAAGCTCGGCATGAGCATCATAATGATAACCCATGACCTCGGCGTCGTCGCCAGCATGTGCGAGAGAATCGCCGTCATGTATGCCGGTCACATTGTTGAGTACGGCACGGCGGATGAGATATTCTATGAGCCCAAGCATGAATACACCAAAGGACTCATCAATTCTATTCCCAAGCTCAGCGCTCAGGAGATAGAGCGCCTTGTGCCTATCGAGGGTCAGCCGGTCGACCTGCTGAATCCTCCAGCAGGCTGCCCGTTCGCGCCGCGCTGCGCAAACTGCATGAAGATATGCCTGCGCGAGATGCCGCCCAAGACGGAGCTTAGCGATACGCACTACAGCCACTGCTGGCTGCTTCAGAAAGAAGAATTTGAAAAGGGGGAGACAAGCTGTGAGTGAGAATGAAAAGCTCGTTGAAGTGCAGCACCTGCAGCAGTATTTCCCGGCAGGCGGCAGAGGAAAGCACAAAAAATTCGTCCAGGCAGTCGATGATGTCTCGTTCTTTATCAATAAGGGAGAGACTCTCGGTCTCGTCGGCGAGTCCGGCTGCGGCAAAACTACCGTCGGTCGTACTCTGCTCAGACTCTATGAGCCCACGGACGGCAAGATAATCTACGACGGAAATGTTATTTTCGATAAGGAAAACAAAGTGGCGGTCAATATGCTGCCCTTCAGACGCAAGATGCAGATGGTTTTCCAGGACCCCTATGCGAGCCTTGACCCGCGCATGACGATAGGCGATATCGTAGGTGAGCCCATCGATATCCACCATCTCGCCGCCAACAAGGCGGAGAGAAGAGAGAAGATAATCTCCCTTCTTGAGCGCGTCGGACTCAACAGCGAGCACGCAAACCGCTATCCGCATGAGTTCTCCGGTGGTCAGCGCCAGCGAGTCGGTATCGCGAGAGCGCTTGCGGTCGATCCCGAGTTCATCGTCTGCGATGAGCCGGTCTCCGCGCTCGATGTCTCCATTCAGGCGCAGGTCGTCAATATGTTCGAGGATCTTCAGAAAGAGCTCGGACTGACCTATCTGTTTATCGCCCATGACCTGAGCGTCGTTCGCCATATCTCGAACCGCATCGGCGTCATGTATCTCGGCAAACTCGTGGAGCTTGCGGACAGCTTCGAGCTGATTGCGCACAGCGTCCATCCCTATACCAGAAGCCTTATCTCGGCTATCCCCGAGGCGGATCCCAAGACGGCGCGCGCCGCAAAGCGCATTCCGCTCGAGGGCGATGTCCCGAGCCCGCTGAATCCTCCGAGCGGCTGCCGCTTCCGCACCCGCTGCCCCTATGCGGACGAGCAGTGCGCCAACGAGTGCCCGCAGCTCAAAGAGGTCAGCCCCGGTCATTTCGCCGCGTGCCATCATCTTGACAAGGTCGCGGACTGAAAATAACGGTGTTTGTTGCGCCGAAGAGCGCAATGGATATAAAGCGGCAAAGCCGCAAAAATTTGTAGAGGAGATGTATCAATGAAGATCAAGAGAATCGTATCTCTGTTCCTTGTTCTGGTGCTCGCACTTTCTGCTGTCGCAGTTCTGGGCTCCTGTAAGAAGGAAGAGAAGAAGACCGACAACATCACTGTTCAGATCGGTCCCAACCCGGAAACTCTCGATCCGGCACTCAACAGTGCAGTCGATGGCGGCAACATGCTCATCACTCTGTTTGAGACACTGCTTATCATCGACCAGGACAACAAGGTTCAGCCCGGACAGGCTGAGTCCTACACCGTCAGCCCTGACGGTCTTACTTGGACCTTCACCATGCGTGACGGCCTGAAGTGGTCCGACGGCACCGAGCTCAACGCCAAGGACTTTGAGTACACCATGAAGAGAATTGCCAATCCCGATGTCGGCGCACCCTACGGCGAGACTGTTGTCGGCATGATCGAAGGCTATCAGGATGCTATCGGCAATCCCGATAAGAACGGCAAGAAGACCACAAAGCCCGACATTGACAAGCTCAATGTCAAGGCGAGCGAGGACGGCAAGACTCTCACCATCAAGCTTGCATATCCCTGCTCTTATTTCGATAAGATCGTTGCTTTCGGCACCATGAGCCCCGTTCAGAAGGCTACCGTTGAAAAGAACGGCGACAAATGGGCAACCAAGCCCGAGACCTATGTCTGCAACGGCCCCTACATGATCTCCGAGTGGACTCCCGGCGAGAAGATCATATGCAAGAAGAACCCCAACTATAAGGGTGGCTGGGACAACAGCAAGATCGTTACCGAGCAGCTTACTTTCCTCCTTCTCGAGGATTCTGCCGCTTCTTATACCGCTTACACCAGCGGCCAGGCTCTCATGATAAAGGATGTTCCCACCGAGGAAATCCCGAGCCTCAAGAAGTCAACCGATGGCGGCGACTTCTATGTCGATCCGATCCTCGGCACTTATTACCTCAGCATGAATCTTAATAAGGCTCCCTTCAACAATGTCAATGTCCGTAAGGCTCTCAGCCTTGCTATTGACCGTGAGTATGTTGCCAACACCATCATGCAGGGTACCTACAGCCCGGCTTACAACTATGTCGGACCCAGCATCGTTGACAGCGGCGACGGCATGTTCCTTGACAACGCTATCGCAGCAAACGGCGGCAGCACCTATATCAGCAAGGACTATCAGGCTAACCTCGCCGAGGCTAAGAAGGCTCTCGCAGAGGCAGGCTATCCCGACGGTAAGGGCTTCCCGACCATCACTTATTCGACCAATGATATCGGTTACCACAAGGCTGTTGCTGAGTATCTTCAGCAGGTCTACAAGAAGGAGCTTGGCATCACCATGAAGATCGATGTTGTTGACTGGTCGTCCTTCACTCCTCAGCGCCGCGCCGGTAACTACGAGATGGCTCGTAACGGTTGGGTCATGGACTACAACGACGCTTCCAATATGATCGAGCTGTTCTATTCGTCCAACGGCAACAACGACGGCAAATACAACAGCAAGGCTTTCGACGCCGCTATGGATAAGTCCAAGGTCGCCGATTCCAAGGCTCACTTTGAGGCTCTCCACGAGGCTGAGAAGATCATGTCCGAGGATTATGCTTGCATCCCCGTTGCATACTACAACGACTTCTGGCTGCAGAGCCCGACCCTCAAGGGTACATGGCACAGCCCCTATGGCTACTGGTACTTCCAGTATGCTTATGTTGAGGGTTAAGTCATAATCCAAAGCTCAAAGCATAATTGAACGCTGCCCGTGTCACGCAAGTGGCACGGGCAGTTTTCGCTTTGCCTGTTTTTGGGTATCAGTTTTTCTGTATTTGGAGTGACTATGTGAATGCGATGCAGTAGGGCGGATATCGTTTGACGGCAAAATGCATGCAGCTTGTAGGGTGCGGCGACCTCGACGCACCGATGCCGCATAGGTGGCACATAATATTCACGAATATTTAATTTAATACCGTAGGGACAGCCCTTGCGGCTGTCCGCTGTCGGCGCAGCCGATACAAAATCACATCGGCTTTACGATTGAAATTTCACGCCCCAAAACACACCGATATTCCTCCGATTTTCACCGCTCTGTTGCCAAATTCCGCCGATTGTGCTATCATTGAACCGACAAAAAAACGGAGATGATAAAAATGACCGTTACCGAAAGATTTCTGAAATATGTTACCTTTGAAACCACTTCCGACGAGTCGAGTGATAGCGTGCCCTCGACCGCGACCCAGCTCGTCCTTGCCGATTATCTCGTCGAGGAGCTTCGCGGCGCGGGAGTCACCGACGCCATGCGCGACGAAATGGGCTATGTCTATGGGCATATCCCTGCGTCCGATGGCTGCGAAAATTGCCCGAAGATAGGGCTTGTCTCGCATATGGATACTTCCCCCGATGTCAGCGGCGCGAATGTCAAGCCGCAGATAATCAAATTTGACGGCACGAACGCCCCAATGGTAGGCGATGAATATATCGGGCGCGAGCTTATAGTTACCGATCATACCACTCTGCTCGGCGCGGACGACAAAGCCGGCGTTGCCGAGATAGTCGCCCTGTGCGCCGAAATCAACGCGAACGAAAACATCCGCCACGGTGCGCTGAGCATCTGCTTCACTCCCGATGAGAAGATTGGCAGCGGCGCGGATCACTTTGATTTTGAGCGCTTCAATGCCGATTTTGCCTATACTGTCGACGGCGGCGAGGTCGGCGGTATCGAGTGCGAAAACTTCAACGCCGCGGCGGCAGATATCACGGTTCACGGAGTGAATACCCATCCCGGAACCGCCAAGAACAAGATGAAAAACGCCGTTCTGATGGCGAACCAGTTTCTCTCACTCCTGCCACCGGCGCAGACGCCCGCCCACACGGAGGGCTATGAGGGCTCCCCGCGTGGGAGACCCCGGCGCATACTGAGGGACGCGAGGGTTTCTATCATTTGGCGCGTATCGCTGGCAACGAGACCGAGGCGAGCGCGCATATGATAATCCGCGACCACGACAAGAGCCTTTTTGAGCGCCGCAAGAAGTTCGTCGCCGATACCGTCGGTTTCCTGAACGAAAAGTACGGCTCGGGCACTTTCGAGCTGAATATAAAAGACAGCTATTATAATATGTTCGAGATAATCGAGAAGCATATGGACATCGTCGAGCGCGCCGAAAAAGCTATGCGCGATGCGGGCGTTGAGCCTGAAATAGTGCCGATACGCGGCGGAACGGACGGCGCACGCCTTTCGTTTGAAGGTCTGCCTTGCCCGAACCTCTCGACCGGCGGCATGAACTTCCACAGCATCTATGAGGCGATACCCGTCGACGCATTGCCGAAGATGGTCGAGGTGCTGATAAATATTGTGTCCGTGACCGACTGAATAAAATAAATAAAAACGCCGGAGACAGGGAATTTCCCGCCTCCGGCGCTTTTATCAATATGGCTCAATGTTGAATTTGAGATTCTTTGTAGGGGTCGGCGACTCGACGACCCTATGCCGCCGTCGGCGGCACTGTTTGGAAAGCAGAAAAAAGCAAGGTCAAAACTACGCTTGACCTTGCTTTTTGTTTTATCAGTATTGTTTGCCCTCGCCGATGCGGCTGAACGCAAGTATGATGCAGTCGATACCGAACAGCACAAGGTATGCGCCGACGATGTAAGCGACCGCCGCAACCGAGATGTTCGGGCTGAATATCATCACAACGCCGAGCACAAGCCCGATGATGTTGACAATCATCGTGAACCAGTAGACGAAATTGCCCGCGATGAACCGAATCGTGTTCAGGTGCGAGAGCCTCGAGAGACAGTGTGCGATGAACCATATCGGGAACAGGAGCGAGAGCACCCATTTGCCCGCGTTGGGATAGACGAGCAGCATGACGCCCGCCATGACGCTGAGTATGCCCGAAATGAGCGATACAGTCGGGCCGAAGCCGAGATGCTTGTCAACGCGAACATAGAGCACAACATCCGCAATGCCGGTTATTATGGCGATTATGCCGTAGATAATAACGAGGGTTGTCACTGCATTATCGGGATAGACAAAAGTGAATATTCCGAGCGCCGCGAGCGCAATGCCGACTATAAGCTCCATCCATCCGAAGCCGGAACGCCTTTTCATTCCTCTTCGCCTCCTTTGTTGAGAATGGACATGAATTCTTCGCCGGTTATGGTCTCTTTTTCATAGAGATATTTTGCCAGCTCGTCGAGCTTTCCGCGGTTGTCCGCGAGGATTTTCGAAGCCTTCTCATGCTGGCGCTTTACGAGTTCAACAACCTTGCGGTCTATTTCATTCTGCGTATCGGCGGAGCAGGCGAGTGAGGCGTCGCCGCCGAGATACTGGTTCGATACAGTTTCAAGAGCAACCATGTCAAAATCTTCGCTCATGCCGTAGCGGGTTATCATCGCGCGGGCAAGCTTTGTCGCCTGCTCGATGTCGTTCGATGCGCCTGTTGTTATCTCGCCGAAAACGAGCTCTTCTGCGGTGCGTCCGCCCGTAAATGTCGCAATCTTGTTTTCAAGCTCCTGCTTTGTCAGCAGATATTTGTCGCCCTGATCGACCTGCATCGTGTAGCCGAGCGCGCCGGAGGTGCGGGGGATTATCGTTATCTTCTGCACGGGCGCCGAGTGCGACTGCATCGCCGCAACGAGCGCGTGACCTATCTCGTGATAGGCGACAACTTTCTTTTCGCTGTCAGAGAGCACCGCGTTCTTCTTCTGATATCCTGCGATGACCGTCTCAATGCTCTCTTCGAGGTCGGATTCGTTGACGACGGTTCGGTTGTTCCTGACCGCGCGCAGAGCCGCCTCGTTTATAATATTGGCAAGCTCCGCGCCCGATGCGCCGGATGCCATTCTTGCTATCGTGTGGAAGTTGACGTCGTCTGCCGTCTTTATCTTCTTTGCGTGGACTTTCAGTATCGCCTCGCGTCCCGCAAGGTCGGGCAGCTCAACGGGTACGCGCCTGTCGAAACGGCCGGGGCGGGTGAGCGCGGGATCGAGCGTCTCCGGGCGGTTTGTCGCCGCGAGAATGATAACGCCGATATTTTCCTGGAAACCGTCCATCTCTGTGAGCAGCTGGTTGAGGGTCTGCTCGCGCTCGTCGTTGGAGCTGAACTGACCGTCGCGCTTCTTGCCGATGGCGTCGATCTCATCGATGAACACTATGCAGGGAGCTTTCTCTTTTGCCTGGCTGAAAAGATCCCTGACCTTTGAAGCACCCATGCCGACGAACATCTCGACGAATTCCGAACCGGACATCGAGAAGAACGGCACATTCGCTTCGCCCGCAACAGCCTTTGCGAGCATTGTTTTACCCGTTCCGGGAGGGCCGACGAGCAGAACGCCCTTGGGCATCGACGCGCCGACGTCGGAATATTTCTTCGGATTGTGGAGATAGTCAACTATCTCCGAAAGGCTCTCTTTCGCCTCGTCTTCACCCGCAACGTCGCTGAAATGTATGCCCTGGGTCGACGGGACATAGACCTTCGCGTTGCTCTTGCCGAAGCCGAACGCCATGGAGTTTTTGCCGCCCGCCTGTTCCATCAGCTTCTTGCCCATATACTGGCCGAGTCCGATGAAGATTATCAGCGGGAGCACAAAAGTCAGCAGGAAACTCACCAACGGCGAGGTCGTCGTCTCGATATCCTTTGAGAACTTCGCGCCGGAGTCGTAGAGCCGCTGAGTCAGCGTCGGGTCGTTCATCGCGCCGGTCTTGTAGATTTTCTTCGCGTCGTCCTTGTCGGTGAAGATTATCTGATCGTCCTCGACCTCGACATTGCCGATTTTTTTCTGCTCGATCATGCTCATAAATGTGCCGTAGTCGACTTCCGTCACTCGTGCCTTGACGAGCAGGGGAGACACTATCACATTGAACAGCACAATGACGAGCAGCGCAATGCCGTAGTAGAATATCAGAGGCTTCTTTGGGGATTTCACTTCTTTCATTTTCCGCACCTTCCTTTTTAGGATTGATGTTAATTGAAAATATATATTGATTATACTCTTGCGTCAATATAAGTTCAATACAATTAAAGAATAACAGCAAAAAAGCAATGCTCGCGAATTTGTTTAATATAGTTTCAAAAATGTCATTTGCAAATTGGAATTTGCGGAACACTTGAATTATAGCAAAGCAAAAGTGGGCGACTCGACTAACACTTATAATCAGACTTACAATAGCCGCGCCGCAGTGTTTGAGCGAAGCGAGTTTGCGGGCGAATGTGCCGAGCTGCCCACTGAGAGCCGCAAACTATGTACTGCGGCACGGCGTTGCGGGGTCTCGGGGTGAAACCCCGAGTCTGCCTTTTCTTTGCAGGCGTTTCTTTTCTCAGACAGAAAATAAATGCCGAAACGCGGGAAGTTTATATCATTTGATTATTGTGCGACGCGAAGGTAATAGCCAATTATAAACAAATCAAAATTGTTGTATCGGCTGCGCCGATAGCGGACAGCCGCGAGGGCTGTCCCTACGAGCGGTCGGTAAAACAAGCCTTTTCAAAGATTTTGTGCCGCTCGCGCGGCATCGGTGCGTCGAGTCGCCGCACCCTACAAAATACAAGACAATAAGTCACTACAAATTTTGCGGTCAAATAATATTCGCCCCTACCGCATATATTTGTTGCTTTGAGCGAAGCAAAACACCCTCTCAGTCTCGGCTTACGCCGAGCCAGCTCCCCTGCAGGGGAGCTTAAATAGTTTTTGTGACAAATCCAATTTATCTCTCCGTATCCCCACATCGCGGCAAAACAAAACAGCCGCAGCAAAACAAATCGCTGCGGCTTGACTTTATATATTTTTTTACTCGCTGATTTTTCTGACTGTCTCCATGACATAGTCGCCGAATTCGCTGCAGGTGCAGCCGTCCTCGCGGCCTGTGATTTTGAGCTTCTTGTCCTCATACATGCAGATGTCGAGCGCTCTCTCGAGCAGATCGGCTTTTTCCTGCTCACCGATGTGGGAGAGGAGCATCACGCTCGCTCTGAGCATCGAGCAGGGGTCGGCGTACTGCGCTCTGCCCTCGCGAACCATTCTCGGAGCCGAGCCGTGGATAGCCTCGAACATCGCGTAACGCTTGCCGATGTTTGCGCTGCCGGCTGTGCCGACGCCGCCCTGGAACTCAGCTGCCTCGTCGGTGATGATGTCGCCGTAGAGGTTCGGGAGAATGAAGACTTTGAAGTCGCGGCGGCGCTTCTCGTCGATGAGCTTCGCCGTGGTGATGTCAATGTACCACTCGTCGGTCACGATGTCGGGATATTCTTCGCCGACCTTCTTGCAGAGGTTGAGGAACTTGCCGTCCGTGGTCTTGATGACATTTGCCTTTGTGATTATCGAAACGCGGCCCTTGTTGTTGCGGCGCGCGTAGTCATATGCGAGTCTTGCGATTCTGTCGCAGCCCTCGGAGGTCGTCACGACGAAGTCGAGCGCGAGATCGTCGGTAACATTGACGCCCATCGAGCCGACGGCATATGCGCCCTCGGTGTTCTCGCGGAAGAAAGTCCAGTCAATGCCCTGCTCGGGAACCTTGACGGGGCGGAGGTTCGCAAACAGATCGAGAGCTTTTCTCATCGCAACGTTTGCACTCTCGATGTTCGGCCACGGATCGCCCGCCTGCGGGGTAGTGGTCGGACCCTTGAGGATAACGTGGCAGCTCTTGAGCTCCTCGAGCACGTCGTCGGGGATAGCCTTGTTAGCCTTGACGCGGTTTTCTATGGTCAGTCCGTCGATGACCTTGAATTCAATCTTGCCTGCCTTTACTTTATCGTCGAGCAGATATTCGAGAACTCTTGCGGATTCCTTGGTGATGACCGGACCGATGCCGTCGCCGCCGCATACGCCGATGATGATCTTGTCGAGCGACTTGAAGTCGATGAAATCGCCCTGAGCCTTTATTTTGTCCGAACGGTCGCTCTGAGCGCGGATGAGAGCCTCAAATTTTTCGACGGCGTTCTTGACCTGTGCCTCTGTCATGTTTATCTTCCTCTCTTATTTGTGTGATTCTCTTGTGTAGTTGAGCAGACCGCCTGCGAGGATTATGTCCTTCTGTCTGCCGGAGAAGCTGTAGCAGAGCTTGTAGCTCTCGCCCTTTGTCTCATTCTTGAGAACAGCCTCGCCGCCGTTTTCAATAGTCTCTCTGATGCCGTCGAGCGCGAGCTTGTCGCCCTTCTCGATGCGGTCATAGTCGGCGGGGTCGGCGAAGGTGAACGGCACGATGCCGGCGTTTATGAGGTTTGCCTGATGTATGCGCGCAAAGGATTTTGTTATGACGCTCTTTATGCCGAGATACAGCGGAACAAGAGCCGCGTGCTCTCTCGAAGAGCCCTGGCCGTAGTTGCTGCCGCCGATGATGATTCCCTTGCCAGCCTGCTTGCAGTGCTCGGCAAAGTTCTCGTCGCACTGCTTGAAGCAGAAGTTCGACAGGAACGGTACGTTCGAGCGGTAGGGGAGAATCTTTGCGCCTGCGGGCATGATGTGGTCTGTTGTGATATTGTCGCCGACCTTGAGAACGACTTCGGCCTCGATGCTCTCAGGCAGTGCGTCGCCATTGGGGACGGGCTTGATGTTCGGACCGTAGACTATCTCAAGATTCTTGGCCTCTTCCGGAGAAGCGGGCTTGTCGATAAGATTGTCGTTTATTTCAAAGTGATCAGGCATTGTGATGTGCGGCGCCTCGCCGAGGGTTCTCGGGTCGGTCAGCACGCCTGTGAGAGCGGAAGCCGCGGCGACCTCGGGGCTGACGAGATAAACGCCCGCGTCGGCAGTGCCGGAGCGTCCCTCGAAGTTGCGGTTGAAGGTGCGCAGGGAGACAGCGCCCGAGTTCGGGGACTGACCCATGCCGATGCACGGACCGCACGCGCACTCAAGCAGTCTTGCGCCCGCGCCGAGGATGTCGGAGAGTGCGCCGTCCTCAGAGAGCATTCTGAGAACCTGCATCGAGCCGGGGGAGATAGTGAGGCTGACACTCGGGGCGACGCGCTTGCCCTTGAGGATAGCCGCCACCTTGAGCATATCGTAGAGCGAGGAGTTCGTGCAGGAGCCGATGCAGACCTGGTCGATCTTTATCTCGCCTATTTCGGAAACTTTCTTTACGTTGTCGGGCATGTGGGGCATTGCCGCGAGGGGTTCGAGGGTGCTGAGATCTATGTCGATAACCTCGTCATAGACTGCATCGTCGTCAGCCTTGACCTCGACCCAATCCTGCTCTCTGCCCTGAGCGGCGAGAAAAGCCTTCGTCACTTCGTCGGAGGGGAAAACAGAGGTCGTTGCGCCGAGCTCCGTGCCCATGTTGGTTATAGTTGCGCGCTCGGGGACGGAAAGAGTCTTGACTCCGTCTCCGCCGTATTCGATTATCTTGCCCACGCCGCCCTTGACGGACATGATGCGAAGAACTTCGAGAATTATATCCTTTGCGCTGACCCACGGCGAAAGCGCACCGTGCAGGTTTATGCGCGTCATCTTGGGCATAGTTATGTAGTATGCGCCGCCGCCCATCGCAACCGCGACGTCGAGTCCGCCTGCGCCGAACGAGAGCATGCCGATGCCGCCGCCGGTCGGGGTGTGGCTGTCCGAGCCGATGAGCGTCTTGCCGGGGATGCCGAAGCGCTCAAGATGCACCTGATGGCAGATGCCGTTGCCGGGGCGTGAAAAAAGCAGTCCTCTCTTTTTCGCGGCGCTCCTGATGAATCTGTGATCGTCCGCGTTTTCAAAGCCGGTCTGCAAAGTGTTGTGGTCAATGTATGCGACCGAAAGCTCGGTCTTTACTCTCTCGACTCCCATAGCCTCGAATTCAAGGTATGCCATGGTGCCTGTGGCGTCCTGAGTGAGAGTCTGATCGATCCTCAGACCGATCTCGCTGCCAACGGTCATGTCGCCGCTGAGCAGGTGGCTTTTTATAAGCTTTTGTGCAATAGTGCTGCCCACTTGTATCCCTCCGTATAAAAATAAAATTACCTTTAAATTTTATTGCAATCCGCGGATTTTGTCAAGGTGCGCCGCGCCAAATATGTACCTGTATATATTACATTTTATAGGGGAAATTGATATATGACGATTTTTTATGTTGCCCGAAAGCTTTCAGCGTGGTATAATTAAATGTAATCTGCCGCAGTGCGCTGTGCTATGGCTGAATTATCAAAAGTTATTCGGGCATACTGTTTGTCGGGAGTGAATTCGATGAACAGAAAAAAGCACGAAGAACAAAAAGACGGCATATTGGAGCCCGTCGCGCCGACCCCGAGCGTCAGCGAAGAGGACGGAGATTCCTCCGACAGCACGGACAGGGAGCTTCGCCAGATAGTCGAAACAGGTTCGATAACCGTTGACAAGCGCGGGCATTATATCCACTGCCTGACAGTTATCGGTCAGATCGAGGGTCACTATGTCCTGCCGGCGCAGAATAAAACTACAAAATACGAGCATGTCATTCCGCAGCTCGTCGCGATAGAAGAGAGCCGTGATATCGAAGGCTTGCTCATAATCCTCAACACCGTCGGCGGCGATATCGAAGCCGGACTCGCGATAGCGGAGCTTATAGCCGGAATGAAAACGCCGACCGTGTCCCTCGTCCTCGGCGGCGGACATTCGATAGGAGTGCCGCTCGCGGCTTCGAGCGCGTATTCTTTTATCGCGCCGAGCGCCACCATGACTGTCCACCCGGTCAGAATGACGGGACTTGTCCTGGGCGTGCCGCAGACTATGTCCTATTTTGAGCAGATGCAGGAGCGTATAGTCAGATTCGTCGCCGATAATTCGCGCATCTCTGCCGATCGCTTCCGTGAGCTTATGCTCGCAACCGGTCAGCTCGTTATGGATGTCGGCACTGTGCTCGACGGCGAGGCGGCGGTCAAAGAGGGGCTTATAGATTCTCTCGGCTCTCTCTCCGACGCCCTCGAAAAGCTCTGCGATATGATCGAGGAGCAGAGTGAAAAGAAAGGGGAGAACGGGTGATGCTCTACACAGTTGTTTCTCCCGCCGAGATTTTTATGCAGCCGCCCGCGGATATCTGCGAGCATCAGACTCCGTTTGGCTGCGTGATGTGTTCAAGGACAGAAAAAGGCGAGGTCGTTGAAAGACTTGTGACGACCGATCCGTTTGAATATCTGAAACCGTGTTATTCACCCGGCGCTTTATATTCCGCCGGAAAAATGGAAAAGGGGTAATATAATCATGGAAATACTCAAGGCAATATTGCTCGGCTTTCTGCAGGGCGTGACCGAATTCCTGCCCATCTCATCGAGCGGGCATCTCTCGGTCTTTCAGCACTTCTTCGGCAGTGTCGGTGGCACAAGCTCGCTGCTCTTCACGGTGCTGTTACATATGGGCACTCTGATAGCCGTGTTCGTCGTTTATTATAAGACCATATGGGGTCTCATCGTTGAATTTTTCAGCACTATAAAAGATATCTTCACCGGCAAGTTCAAGTGGAGCGAGATGAACGAGAACAGGCGCATGCTCTTCATGTTCGTTATCTCCTGCGTGCCTCTGCTGTTCCTGCTCATTCCCGTCGGCGGCGACAGACGCATCATGGATGTTCTCGGCGGTCTTGCCGATGACAATGATATATTGGTCGAGGGAGTCTGTTTCCTCTTCACCGCAGCGCTCCTGCTCGTCGGCTCATGGCGCGCAAAGAAGGTCAAAGCTCGTCCCCAGATAGGCGCTAAATCCGCGCTTGCCGTCGGCGTGGCTCAGGCTTTCGCCGCCGGATTCCCCGGCATCTCGCGCTCCGGCTCGACCATCTCGACCGGTATGATTTGCGGCGTTTCAAAAGAGTATATGGTTCGCTATTCGTTTATCCTCGGCATCCCGGCTATCCTTGCCGCCAATGTCATGGAGATAAAGGACGCCGTAGCCCTCGGCGAGCAGATAGATATCCTGCCCGTTATTATAGGCGTTGTCACCGCCGCCGTCGTCGGCTTTGCCGCGATAAAGGCTCTCGAGTGGCTCGTCAAAATCGATAAGTTCAAAATTTTCGGTTACTACTGCCTTGTCCTCGGCGTTGTTGTTATCATCGCCGGCATAGTTGAAAAGGTCAGATAAGTTCGTTCAAATTTCTAAGGAGGGCCTTAATGGCTGCGAAAAAGACTGCGGCAAAGTCAACGGCCGCTAAGAAGAAAAAAACAACAACTACAACGCCCAAAAAAGCCCCGGCTTCAAAGCCTGCGGCTGCAAAAGAGCCTGTCGAGCAGACTCCCGAGCAGCAGTCCTCGCGCCGCCAGAAAGCGGCTATCGCGCTCATGGCTGTCGCGGCTCTGCTCATAGCCATGGCGTTTATCGAGGGCGAGAGCGCGTGGCGCGCCGTGCATAATTTTATGTTCGGCGTGTTCGGCACGTGTACATATATCTGGCCCGTCATGCTCATTTATGTCTCGGTCATGCTCGCCATGAACAAGACGTTCGGCTCGATATCGTCGAATCTTATCGGCGTCGGGATATCAATATTGCTGCTATGCTCGGCGATACATATTTTTTCGAACCCGTCGGAATACTTTTCGCTCATGACCCTCGGCGATCAGATAAAGACTGCGTGGAGGGATTATGACACATTCCCGAGTGCAGGCGCGCTCGGTGCGCTCGTCGGCGGACTGCTTGCCAAAATGGCGGGCAAGGTCGGCGCGGCGATAATAAATATTATCCTGCTGATAGTCAGCATAATGTTCCTCACAGGACTCACTCTGTCCCGCCTCGGTACATCTATCGCCAAGCCCATAAAGCGCATGAGCGAGGACACCAACGAACGCCTTGAGCGCGGAGCTCAGCGCGTCAGAGATGAGCAGGAGAGAGCGCCGTCGAGAGACAAGCGCAGGGAGAAAAAAGCGGAGGAGCCCTATGTCAGCCCCCGTCCGTTCCCTGTGCCGCCTCTGCCGACCGATACGCCTGCAGCAACTGCAAAGAGCCGCAAAAAATCCGCCGCCGATGAAGGTCCCGAGCCCACCGTGTTCCCGCGCAAGCCGGTTCAGACCGATGTCGGCATCGATGATATAGTCAACCGCGTCAACACTGCGTCGGCGACTGCGAAGATAGCCGAGGGCGTGTCAAAGGCCGCCGCCGTTGTGGACGGCAGACCCGCCTGCGTGCCGCCTCTGCCGACCGAGAGCGCGAAAGACGAGCTTGAAATGCTCGATATAAGCAAGAAGCCCGCCGAGCCAGAGAAGCCGAAGAGGAAAGAGCCGGAGCTCCCGCCCGTCAAAGAGCCCGATCCCGTGCCCGATGTGCCGGAGGAGGACGAGGAAGAGCCTGTTATCGAGAGTCAGCCGACCTATCGCAAGCCGCCGATAACCTGCCTCAAAGAGCCCATCCATGACGGCAACGACAACTTCTCCGATGAGCTCAAATCCAACGCGCAGAAGCTGCTCGACACGCTCGAAAGCTTCAATGTCCACGCAAAGATAACTGAGATAAGCCGCGGTCCGTCCGTCACGAGATATGAGCTTCAGCCGGATGCGGGCGTCAGAATAAATAAAATAACCAACCTTGCGGATGATATCGCCCTGCGCCTTGCCGCGTCGGGAATAAGAATCGAAGCACCCATTCCGAACAAGGCGGCGATAGGCATCGAGGTGCCCAACAAGCTGCGTTCGATGGTCTATATGCGTGAGATAATCGAAACCCCGCAGTTCAAGAACGCCCAAAGCAAGCTCAATGTTGTCCTCGGCAAGGATATCGCGGGCAACGCCGTCTGCGCAGACCTCGCGAAGATGCCGCATCTGCTCATAGCGGGTACTACGGGTTCCGGTAAATCCGTGTGCCTGAACACAATGATAGTCAGCATTCTCTATAACGCGACTCCCGACGAAGTGAAGCTTCTTATGATCGACCCCAAGCAGGTCGAGTTCACGGTCTATAACGGCATCGCGCATCTTGCCGTGCCCGTCGTGTCCGATCCACGCAAGGCTTCGGGCGCTCTGACATGGGCGGTCAACGAGATGGAGAACAGATATAAGATACTCTCCGAGAAGAATGTCCGCGATATAAGAGGATATAACAAATTAGCCGAGCGCGACAAGTCACTGCGCCCGATGCATCAGATAGTCATTTTCATCGATGAGCTTGCCGATCTTATGATGGTCGCGCCCAATGAAGTCGAGGATGCGATATGCCGCCTCGCTCAGAAAGCGCGTGCCGCAGGTATGCATCTTGTCATAGCGACTCAGCGCCCCTCCGTCGATGTTATCACGGGTATTATCAAAGCGAATATCCCCAGCCGTATCGCGCTCTCCGTTTCTTCGTCGGTCGATTCGAGAACGATACTCGATATGTCCGGCGCGGAGAAGCTTATCGGCAACGGCGATATGCTCTTCAGCCCCATCGGCGCAAACAAGCCGACCCGTATCCAGGGCTGCTTCATCTCCGACGAAGAGGTCGAGGATGTTGCCGACTTCATCAAGCACAACGCCGAGGCGGAGTACGATGAGGGTATTATGGACGAGATAAACAGGCAGGCGGCAATAGCGGGTTCTGCTAAGAAGAACAGTGCCGCAGGCGGCGATGACGGCGAAGAGCCGGGCGATGAGATGTTCCCGAACGCCGTCGAAGTTGTGCTCGACGCAAAAATGGCTTCAACAACTCTTCTCCAGCGCAAATTGAAGCTCGGTTATGCCCGCGCAGCAAGGCTCATGGACGAACTCGAGAGCAAGGGTATCATCGGACCGTTCGAGGGCAGCAAGCCCCGCCAGGTGCTCATAACCAAGCAGCAGTGGATGGAAAAATGCGCCATGTCGGATGCTCCCGCAGACGACGAGACCTGATCGGAGGAAATTATGGCAAATCAGAGAAAAGGCGGCTCCGCCGCACAGAACAAGCGCACGAAGATAATCGTCACCGCAGTCGTGGTAGCCGTCGCGCTGCTGATAACCTTCGCGCCCTATATGAATCTCCCGTTCGATATCCCCACATGGGGCGAGCTGCTCTCGGGCAATGAGCAGACGATACAGAGCGGCGACGCACTCAACCAGCCGTTCACCGTCCATGTTATAGATGTCGGTCAGGGCGACAGCATCTTAGTCAAGAGCGGCGACCACGCCATGCTGATAGATGCGGGCGAGCGCGGCAACGACCAGACGATACTCGATTATCTCAAGGCGAATTCCGTTGAAAAGCTTGATTACATAGTCGCCACCCACCCCCATTCCGACCATATCGGCAGTATGCCCAAGGTTATCGAGGGGATAAAGGTCGATAATATTATCATGCCGAAGCTTCCGAAGTCCCTTGTCCCCACAACTTCGATATATCAGAAGCTCATAAAAGCTATTAAAGCGTCCGGCGCCAAAGTCATCTCCGCAAAAGTCGGCGATACCTATACCCTCGGCGACGCAAAGATAACTATAGTCGGACCCGTCGGCACGCCTGAGGATCTCAACAATGCCTCTGTAGTGATGAAGGTTGTCTACGGCAAGAATTCGTTCCTCTTCACAGGCGATGCCGAAGAGAAGAGCGAGAAAAAGATTCTCGCAAACGGCGCGGATATCAAAGCCGATGTTCTGAAGCTCGGTCACCACGGCAGCAGCACATCGACGAGCGAGGAGTTCCTCAAAGTCGTTTCTCCGTCACTTGCGCTCATCTCCTGCGGCAAGGATAACGACTATGGTCACCCGCACAAGGAGACTATAGAAAAGCTTGAGAAGTACAATATCCCATATGAGCGCACGGATATAAAAGGCACGATAGTTGTCGGCTCGGACGGCGAGCATCTTTCAACGGCTTTCCCGGATAACAAGACCGCTGAGAAGTAAAAAAGGAGGCGGAATAATGGAATATTACGCCATCGACCGTATCGAAGAAAACTACGCAGTCTGCGAAAAAGACGGCGAAACAATGGTCAATATCAGCCGCGCTCTGCTCCCCGACGGAGCGGGCGAGGGCAGTGTCCTGCGCCGCCTGCCGGACGGTTCGTTCGTGCTCGACCGCGAGGAAGAAGAACGCCGCCGCAAAGCAGCACTCGAACTCATGAACGGTCTGTTTGATGAATAATTTCCCCATTGATTTTTGGCGGGGTGCTTATAGAATATAAAAACGATCTATGGCTCATAGGTCGTTTTTTGTTTCTGTAAGGTGTATAGACGTGCCAATTTTATCGGTTTGATAAACTTGGATTTGTTGATTTGATTAGCACGAATTTTTATAAAGTAGAAGTAGACTGCCGACTTGTCTTTATAATCAAGCTTCCAATAGCCGCGCCGAAGTGTTTGATATCTGACGGAGACTGGCGAGGAAACGGCTTGCGCAGCAAGACGCACGAGCCCGTATTGTTTGAGCGAAGCGAGTTTGCGGGCGAATGTGCCGAGCAACTAAATGAGAGCCGCGGACTATGTGCTGCGGCGCGGCGTTCGCGGGGTCTCGGGGCGCAGCCCATAAAAAGGCAGGCACACATCGGTTTTGCGCAGCAAAACTGCTTGCACTTAAAAGTATTGGATTTTTGATGACAGGCAAGAAAAAGGCGCACAGGAATGCGCCCGCATTTCAAGCGCTTTTTTCGCAGCATGGCGCAAAAAGACTTACTTTTAAGCGATGCTTGCTTGCCTTTTTGTGGGCACAGTTTGCTTTTCTTTTGCAGGCGTTTTCTTTTTTAAATAAAAAGAAAATGCCGAAACGCGGGATATATATATCATCCGGTTAGAGTGCGTAGCGAAGGCGGGAGCTAATTATATGCCCCTGTATCGGCTACAACGATAACGGACAGCCGCAAGGGCTGTCCCTACGAATGGTCGGCAATGGATATTTCAGAAAATTCGTGCCGCTTGCGCGGCAGCGGTGCGTCGAGGTCGCCGCACCCTACAAACTGCGCGCCAATAAATCACGCAAATTCGCGGGCGAATAATATCCGTCCGCATTGTATATGTTTTATTTGTTGCTTTGAGCGAAACAAAACTAACCCCTCAGTCTACGCTTCGCGTATCCAGCTCCCCTACAGGGAAGCCAAAATAGATTCTGCGACAAATCCTAATTTGTCAATCCGTTTTATGTATGCTCGGCGTTATATCAATTGGACCTTTTCGGCGGCGATATCATCCTCTCAAAAAGTTTTTCCGCCGCCGTGCAGTAAAATCTCAAATCCGTGCGTTTTATATTTTGCACGCTTTGTGTAAACAGCCAAAAATAAAGAAACAATAAATTTGTGGGATTGGTATAGCTTTTTGACGCAAAAAGTGATACAATATGCCGAATACTGTTGAAAGTGAGCTGCTTTATGGAAAAGAAAGAAAAAAGAACATTTAAACAGTTTTTTATGGACAACAACAAACGCAATCTAAAAATTACGATTACCGTTGTCTGCGTGGTGCTCGCCCTTGCTATAATCGGCGGCGGCATCTATATCGGCAATAAGCTCGGACTTATTACCATCGACCACGGCAGCAACGGTGATCCCGAGGGCACCTTTGCGCCCGAGGAGCAGTTTGATGCAATGTACGATGTCAGCGACGCTTCGAGCATCGACAGCCTCATAACTGCGTGGGCGAAGAACGGCGGCGCGAAGTATTCGAGCAAGAATATAATCAATGTTCTGCTTCTCGGCGTTGACAGCGAGACCGGCAAGGCAGAGGGCGGACGTTCGGATGCCATCATCCTGCTCTCGCTTAACAAAAAGACCAAGACGATAACGCTCGTGTCTTTCCTCAGAGACTGCTATACCTATATGAACATCAACGGCTCCGAGCGCTGCTGCAAGACTAACCATGCCTATTTCTGGGGCGGTCCCGCGGCACTTATCGAGACGCTTGAGAATAATTACAAGATTGAGATCGATCATTATATCAGCGTCGATTTCAAGAGCTTCCCGAAGCTTATTGACTCTCTCGGCGGCGTGTCCGTTCCGATTGAGCCCTATGAGGCGGATTATATCAACCGCACCACAACGAAGATAAAGAAGATAACCTCCGGCGATTCCGTCAAGCTCAGCGGCAGACAGGCTCTGGTCTATAGCCGTATCCGCCATGTCGACAACGAAGGCGATGTCGGCAGAACTGCGAGACAGCGTACCGTTATCATGGCTCTCATCAAGAGCGCGCAGAACGCCTCTGCGGGTCAGCTCAACAACGCGCTCGATATCGTCCTTCCCAATGTCGTGACGAACTACAAGCGCAGTGAGATTCTCTCTCTCATGACCCAGGCGCTCTCTCAGGGCTGGATGAACTACGAGATAAAGCAGATAGTCATGCCGACCGAGGGCAACTACACTTCCGCTCAGCTCTATACCTACTACGGCAAGATAATCAACCAGCGCCTTTCGGTCTGGGTCGTCGATTATCCCGTCGTTGCGCGTGAGCTCCAGCTCGCTCTCTACGGCGACACGAATATAAAGATTGGCGATAACCATGTCTCCGCTGTCGATCTGCTGAAAAAGGGCGCAGTCCCGAGCAGCAACAGCAGCGGCTCAGGCTCATATTCTGCGTCGACCCGTCCGCACACCGATGTCGGTACTGTGGCGGAGAGCGAAGAGCCTGTAACTCATGAGCATACTTCCGAGGCGGTGAGCGAGCTCACCGAGGCAGAGAGCACGACCCGCCGCTTCCCGTTCACTCTTCCCGATTTCGGCTCAACTTCGCCGGCGGAAGACGAAGATGCAGCATAAAATTACCGCTCCGGATATATTCCGGGGCGGCTTTTCGTATATGATTGAAAAATTATGATTGATGATATATAATTGTCAGAGAAACGGACGGACGGTGATATTATGAGCAAAGTTTGTCATATAGTCGGCGGCGGCGACTTCTTCGGAATCCGCCCGACAGGGGAGGGCGATTTCATCATCGCTGCCGATAAAGGTCTGCTGTATCTTCAGAATCTCGGCATAACTCCGAATTTGGTCATAGGCGATTTTGATTCCCTCGGACACACTCCGAACGGGCGGAATATTATCGTCCTGCCCTGCGAAAAGAACGATACGGATATGGGGGCGGCGGTCGCAGAGGGCGTGATGCGCGGATATAAAAATTTCATTCTCTACGGCGCATCGGGCGGCAGAGCCGACCATACTCTTGCGAATATCCAGCTTATCTCGTCTCTGTCGAGGCGCGGAATGACCGCGATTATCGACGCGCGCGAAACTTCGTTCACTTCGATAACAAACGGCAGAATTATTTTTGACGAGAACGCAAAGGGCATGATCTCCGTGTTTTCCCATTCGGATATCTCATCGGGTGTCACTATAAGCGGGCTCAAATATGAGCTCAAAAACGGCACCTTGAAGAACACATACGCCCTCGGCGTCAGCAATGAATTTGTCGGTAAAATGAGCGAAATATCAGTCGCTCATGGAACGCTGACGGTCGTTTATCCGAGCAGCGCAGAGCCCTCTTTTTTCAGATTTTGAGCCGCGCGAAAAGATGTTTTTGAACCAAATAATATCCTGCGCCGAGATGCTGCCCGTGAGCATCAGCAGAAGAATATACACCGCCGCGTTGACAGTTATTATGATTGTCAGCGCGGCTTTTCCGCTGCCCTGCGCCGAGGAGAGCAGCAGCCCCGCGAGAAACGAAGCCGTCACGCAGACGGCGGGCTTTATTATCGAATCCATGATATTTATTTCGAGCGTGCAAACTTTTGAAAGCCTGTGTATGCTCAGCGAAAAGTTTACTATCTCGCTGATAAAAAGTATCGCGACATAGCCCTTTACGGAATATTTCGGGATGAGTATCAGCACGAGCACGACGCACATCGCGGAGTCGATTATATTATATCTCATTGAATATACCTGCTGGTCGAGCCCTTTGAGTATTCCGTCAACTGTCGTGTCTGTGTACATTATCGGCAGAAGCGGCGCGAGCACGCGCAGATATTCCGCGCATTGCCCGTCCCCGTAGATGCACTGCGACAGCCCCTCGGAAAAAATGAACATTATTCCCGCCGTGCCCATCGAAAACAGCACGGTTATTTTTATTGCCCGCGCCGCCATGCTGTCTATCCTGTTTCTGTTGCTGCGCGCCGCACATTCGGCAAATTCAGGCACGAGCATGCTCGCGAGAGCTGTCATTATGGCGGCGGGGTAGAGGATAACCGGCAGAGCCATGCCGTGAATGACTCCGTAGAGCGTCATCGCGCCGCCCGCGCTCTGCCCCGATTTGCGAAAGCCCACGGGAATCAGCAGGTGTTCTATCGTCAGCAGCACCGAGCGCGCGCACGATCCGGCGGCGTCCGGGAGCGCAATGCGCAGCAGAGCCCGAAGCCCGCCGGGCGTTTTTTCTTTCGGCTTTTGGTGCTTCGTTGACTTGTAGAGCAAAAAGGCGCATAGCAGCGAGCTTATCTGCGATATCGTTATGCCGAGCGCCACCGCGTCGCAGGCATATTCTGCGCCCTTTGCCGCCCAGAATCGAAGCATCAGAATAGAGACCGCTATTTTTACCGCCTGCTCGAATATCTGCACCGCCGCATATTTGAGCACTGTGCGCCGCGCCGTGAAATATCCGCTGAACGCGCAGCCGACCGATGCCGCGGGGAGGCTCAGCGCGAGTATGCGAAGCGACGACGCCGTGCGTATGTCGCCGAGCCACAATTTTGCTATCAGCTCCGCGCCGAACCATACGGCGGCGAGCATCATGCACCCGACCGTCAGCCCGTATAGCGCGCACCGCCGCATTATCCATGCGCCCTGACCGGCATTTTTTCCGGAATCTTCGACCGTGAGCCGCGTCGATGCGAGCGGCAGACCCGCAAACGAAAATGTCAGCGCCATCGCGTATACATCCGTGACGAGTGAAAAAAGTCCTATTCCCGCCGCGCCCAGCCGCCCGGTCAGATATACATTGAACGCAACGCCGACCGTGCGCATGAGAAACGATGTCGCGGCGAGCGTCAGCGTGTTTATGAGAAGCCGTTTCGTGTTCTTCATTTTTGCCTCCGGAGAAGTCAAAAAGCGTTAAATCTCTTGACAAAAACGCTTCTGAATGTGATAATATAGAGTAATTCATCGGAAAAGAGGACATCACCCCAAAAAGCGTATGCCGGTGTCCGAATACCGCATCGCTGCCGATTTCTGAAATGTAAAACCAACGCTGCTCATCCGGCGCGGAGCAATCAGCGTTCATGTAAAATCTATTCGCCGGAGAAATGGATTATGTTATGGCAAAGGAACTCGCAAAACAGTATGATCCGAAGGAAGTGGAGGACAGAACCTATAAATTCTGGCTCGACGGCAATTTCTTCCACGCCGTACCCGACCCGGAGAAGAAACCCTATACTATAGTTATTCCCCCTCCGAACATCACGGGTCAGCTCCACATGGGTCATGCTCTTGACAATACTCTTCAGGATATACTTATCCGCTACCACCGCATGCAGGGCTATGATACCCTCTGGCTGCCCGGCACCGACCACGCTTCTATCGCCACCGAGGCGAAGATAGTCGAGGCTATGGCAAAGGAAGGGCTTACAAAGGACGATGTCGGCCGTGAAGGCTTCCTCGAGCGCGCATGGGCGTGGAAAGAGAAGTTCGGCGGCAGAATAATCGAACAGCTCAAGAAGATGGGCTCGTCCTGCGACTGGGAGCGCGAGCGCTTCACCCTCGACGAGGGCTGCAACGAGGCTGTCAACGAGGTCTTTTGCAACCTCTATGAAAAGGGACTCATTTACAGGGGTGAGAGGATAATCAACTGGTGCCCCCATTGCCTGACCTCCATCTCCGACGCAGAGGTTGAATATGAGGATCAGGCGGGTCACTTCTGGCATCTTCGCTATCCTTTCAAGGACGGAAGCGGCTATCTTGAGCTTGCAACGACCCGACCCGAGACCCTGCTCGGCGATACCGCAGTCGCCGTCAACCCCAATGATGAAAGATATAAGGATATCGTCGGCAAGACGCTCATCCTGCCCATAGTCCACCGCGAGATACCCGTTGTCGCCGATGATTATGTCGAGATAGACTTCGGCACCGGTGTCGTTAAGATAACCCCCGCGCATGACCCGAACGACTTTGAGGTCGGTCTGCGCCATAACCTGCCCGTTATCAATGTCCTGACCGATGACGCAAAGATAGTCGACGACTATCCGAAATACGCCGGCATGGACAGATACGAGGCGAGAAAAGCTATCGTCAAGGATCTTGAGGCTGAGGGCGCTCTCGTCAAGGTTGAGGATTATAACCACAATGTCGGCACATGCTACCGATGCTCGACTACCGTTGAGCCCCGCGTTTCAAAACAGTGGTTCGTCAGCATGAAGCCCCTCGCGGGTCCCGCTATCGACGCTGTCAAGAACGGTGAGACAAAGTTCGTGCCGAAGCGTTTTGAAAAAGTCTATTTCCATTGGCTTGAGAATATCCGCGACTGGTGCATCTCCCGTCAGCTCTGGTGGGGTCACCGCATCCCCGCGTGGTATTGCGACGATTGCGGTGAGATAACCGTTGCAAGAACCGCCCCCGACAAGTGCTCGAAGTGCGGCAGCACCCATATTCATCAGGATCCCGATACGCTTGATACATGGTTCTCCTCGGCTCTCTGGCCGTTCTCGACCCTCGGCTGGCCGAATACCGACAGCGAGGATTTCAAGCGCTATTATCCCACCAACACCCTTGTCACAGGTTATGATATAATCCCGTTCTGGGTCATGAGAATGATGTTCTCCGGCATCGAGCAGACCGGTCAGGTTCCGTTCGATACTGTCCTCATCCACGGACTCGTCCGCGATGAGCTGGGCAGAAAAATGTCGAAGTCGCTCGGCAACGGCATCGATCCGCTCGAGGTCATTGACAAGTACGGCGCAGATGCCCTGCGCTTCACTCTTGCCAACGGCAACAGCCCCGGAAACGACATGAGATATTCCGACAAAAAGGTCGAGGCGAGCCGCAACTTTGCGAACAAGCTCTGGAACGCCGCACGCTTTATCCTTATGAACCTCGACGGCTCTGAAGAAGCGGGTCTGCCCGATGAGCTTGCGCTCGAGGATAAGTGGGTGCTCAGCCTCTATAACGACCTCGTCAAAGAGGTTACGGACAATCTCGAGAGATTCGAGCTCGGCATCGCCGTTCAGAAGCTCTATGATTTCATCTGGGATGTTTTCTGCGATTGGTATATCGAGCTTGCGAAGATTCGCCTGCAAAAGGGCGGCGAGCCCGCACAGTGCGCAAAGCGCGTGCTTATATATGTCATGTCCAATGTTTTGAAGCTTCTCCATCCGTTCATGCCGTTCGTGACCGAGGAGATCTGGCAGTCCCTGCCGCATGAGGGCGCGAGCATAATGGTCTCCGATTGGCCGCAGTATTCCGACGCTCTGAACTTCAGCGCAGAGGAAGAGCAGATGAACATGATTATGGACGCGGTCAGGGCGATAAGAAACCGCCGCGCCGAGATGAACGTTCCTCATTCAAAGAGAGCGAAAATATATATCAGCACCTCTTATGTCGATACCTTCAGACTTTCCGGCGAGTTCATGCAGAAGCTCGCGGGCGCGTCCGAGGTCGAGGTTGAGGACGGCATCGAGATAGACGGCGCAGTCTGCATCGTCACCGACGCCGCAAAGATATATATCCCCATGGGCGACCTCGTTGACTTCGAAGCCGAGCGCGCAAGACTCAACAAAGAGCTCGCCTCCGCTCAGAAGCAGCTCGACGGCATCAACGCAAAGCTCTCCAACGAGAACTTCGTCTTCAAAGCTCCCGCGCCGGTCGTTGAGGCTCAGCGCGAAGCGGCGAGAAAGCTGAACGAGAAGATAGCAATGCTTAACGACAGCCTCTCCAAAATCGCCAATGCGTAATTTCGCGTGATACTGCGTTGTGGGAACCATGCGAACTCAGTCACGCACACAAAGTGCGCTCCCTCGCGTGCAGAACCCCACGCCTTGTTTCGCACAAAATTCCGCTATTGGTTGCCTTTTCGTGTGAACCGCGGAGAAATCGCACATAGCTGCGTTGTGAGAACCGTACGGGCGGCAGTCGCGCACACAAAGTGCGCTCCTTTGCCCGCAGAACCCCACGCCTTGCTCTGCACAATTTCTCGCAGTTCGGGAAGACGGCTCATAATTTCGCGTGATACCGCGTTGTGAAAACCGTGCGAATTCGGCGTTTATTGCGCTTGTGCATATTCTCTCATAAAAACCAACCTGCAAAGGACGGGAAATGTCCCGTCCTTTGACGCTTTACGGAGGAAAACTGATGACACCAACCGAAGCAATCGAATATATCCATTCGCGCCTGACCTTTGGCATACACCCCGGCATGGAGCGTATCAGGGCGCTCTGCGCCGCGCTCGGCAACCCGCAGGATGAGCTTCGCTTCATCCATGTCGCCGGGACGAACGGCAAGGGCTCGACGAGCACCATGATATCCTGTATGCTCTCTGCCGCCGGGTACAGAACCGGGCTGTTCACTTCGCCCTATGTCATCGATTTCCGCGAGCGCATGCAAATTGACGGCGAGATGATTCCGCCGGAGGAGCTCGCCTCGACCGTTGAGCGCGTCAAATTAGCGTGCGACGAACTCGATAAGCGCGGAATTGTCGCAACCGAGTTTGAGACTCTGACCGCCGCTGCGTTCCTCTGGTATAAAGAGCGAAAATGCGATGTCGTCGTGCTCGAGGTCGGGCTCGGCGGGCTGCTCGATTCAACGAATATTATAAAAACACCGCTCGTCTCCGTCATAACCTCGATTTCCATGGATCACACCGCGATACTCGGCAATACAATCGCTGAAATAGCCGCGCAGAAATGCGGAATAATCAAGCCGCGCGGCGTGACGGTCATGTATCCCGAGCAGTCTGCTGATGCACGCCGTGTTATAGAAGAAACCGCTCGGCGCGAGAAAAATAAGCTCGCAGTGCCGGATATGACCGCCTGCCGTGTTGTTGATGAGACGATACGCGGCACAGATATAGTCTACGGCTCGCTGAATCTCCGCATACCGTTCGCGGGCGACCATATGATAAAAAATGCGCTGACAGCCGTCACCGCCGTTCGCGAATGCGGCTTGAATGTCAGCGGCGAAGCGATAGAGCAGGGAATGAAAAACGCCGTGATGCCCGCGCGAATGGAGCTTATCGGCGATAAAATTATTCTTGACGGCGGTCACAACGAGGGCTGTGCCTCGGCGCTTAAAGCCTTTTTGGAGCGCTTCACAAGCGGCAGACGCGTTGCCGTGTGCGCGCTCATGGGCGATAAGGACTGCGACACATATCTGCGCCTGACCGCGCCGCTGTTTGAAAAAATGTATCTGACAGCCCCGGATAATCCGCGCAGCATGAATCCCGAAGCCCTGAGTGAACTCGCCAATAAATATTGCGCCGATTGTACGCCTGTGTCCGACCCGACAGAAGCCTGCCGCATGGCAATAAATGATATAAAGCAAAACGGCGGAACGCTCGTTACTTGCGGTTCGTTCTATCTCGCGGGCGAGGTTCGCGGTTATCTTTTGGAAAATAAAAATATTTAACCCGCCGCATTTCGGCAGAATTTTCAAACGGGATGGATTATTATCTTTGATGATAATAGTCCGTCCTGTTTTTTATTTTTACAAGCCGTGTCTGATTTTTGATCATATCAAAATGACCCTCCGCACAGAGTCAACCAACGGCGGCACAGATTTTTCATAAGATTTGCTGCAATTAAAAATTGTGCACGGTTCGTAGGGACAGCCCTTGCGGCTGTCCGATATCGGCGGCAGCCGATACAAAATTTTAAATGTACTGATATCGTCAACAAAAAATTCAAACAAATCCGAGAATAATCCCACTCATCCCGGACAAACTGTTAATTGATAATCACCCCAAAGGAGGAAAAAACATGGGTGTTGAAATAATCTCAAATCCGCTTAGCGTCAGCGCGCTGCTCTCCGGCGAGATAGACCACCATACCGCCGCCGCAATGCGCGCGGATATCGATGCCGCCGCCGCGGCTCAGCAGCCGAAGATACTGCGCCTCGACTTCGCCGATGTCACTTTTATGGACAGTTCCGCCGTCGGTCTTGTCATGGGTCGCTACAGGCTTTTGCAGGGCTGGCAGGGGAAGCTCGAGGTCACGAATCTCAGCGAGCGCAATTATAAAATGATGCGCCTTGCGGGTATGCAGGCGCTGTGTACGCTGTCGCAGAAAAGGAACAAGGAGGATAAACATGAGTAGAAAAAAGCCTGTCGATCAGATGAGCCTGAAAATAGAGAGCCGCTCCGTCAACGAGAGCTTCGCGCGCGTCGCAGTCTCGGCGTTTGCGGCTCAGCAGGACCCGACGGTCGAAGAAATATCGGATATTAAAACCGCCGTCAGCGAGGCGGTCACAAACTGTATCGTCCACGCCTATCCCGCGAGCGTGGGGGAGATATACATATGGGTCGGGCTGTTTGACGACGGACTCGTCCGCATCAGAATAAGGGATCGCGGATGCGGCATAATCGATGTGCGCCAGGCGATGGAACCGCTGTTTACGACCCTCGGCGGCGAGCGCGCGGGACTGGGATTCGCCGTCATGGAGAGCTTTATGGACAAAGTGCGCGTGCGCTCCGTTCCGGGCAAGGGGACGAGCGTCACCATGGATAAATTTATAAAAGGACGCGGCGATGGACACGGCTGAACGCAATGAACTCGTTGAAAAGAATATCGGTCTCGTCCATGCCTGCGCCAACAAATTCCGCGGCAAGGGCGCGGAGTATGACGACCTGTTTCAGGCGGGGTGCGTCGGGATTATAAAAGCCGCCGAGAACTTCGACCCGGAGCGCGGATTCTCGTTTTCGACTTATGCCGTGCCCGTCATTCTCGGCGAGATAAAGCGCATTTTCCGCGACGGCGGCAGTGTCAAAGTCGGGCGCGCACTGAAAGAAAAAGCGCGCGCCGCCATGCGCGAAAAGGAGGCGCTGACTGCCGAGCTCGGATGCGAACCTACTGTAGGTCAGCTCGCCGAACGCCTCGGCAGCGATGTCGCCCAGACGGCGCAACTGCTCAATGCGGCAATGCCCGCCGTGTCGCTGACCGCATGCACGGACGACGGCGAGGGGCAGATAGACCTGCCCGTTGAGTCGCCCGAGAATGCCGCCTCGGAGCTTATCGCCCTGCGCGAAGTCATTGCTCTGCTCGATGACCGCGACCGCGAGATGATAAGCCTGCGCTATTATCGCGGCATGACCCAGAGCCGAACTGCCGAGCTGCTCGGTATGTCGCAGGTGCAGGTGTCGCGGCGCGAAAAAGCCGTGCTCGCGCTCCTGCGACGCAACCTGTCCGCCTGATTTTCTTGACAATTCCCGCCGATGTGATAAACTTAACTGAGATCATATTGGAGGGACAAAAAATGAAAAAGATGATTCCCAACGGCGTCTATCCGACCATGATAACGCCGTTCACAAAGGACAATAAGATAGATTATACGGCTGTCGAAGCGCTCATAAACTGGTACGCCGGGAAGAAAGTCGACGGAATTTTCGCCATCTGCCAGTCGAGCGAGATATTCTTCCTCTCGTTTGAAGAGCGACTCGAGCTCCTGCATTTTGTCATGCAGCATACGCCGAAAAATATCTCAATAGTCGCGTCCGGTCATGTCGCGGATGAAGTGTTATTTGCTTTGTAATTGATTATATCACGGGACTGATTGTTTTAAACGTGCTTATGGCACTGTTTACGGATGCGTGGTTTGAAAAAGCCTCAATGATAGGATCAGCAGCCGGTTTTATTGTTTCTGTTATTGTTAATTATATCCTTAGTTTTAAATTTGTTTTTGAAAGAAAACAGGAATTGAACAGGAGAACAGAGTTTATAGTTTTTGTGATACTGTCAGTGATCGGACTTATGATTAATAGTTTTATGATCTGGATCGCAGTAGGACCGATTTATAGGAATAGCAAATTCCTTCAGGAAAATGTAGGATATAATCTGCTTTATACCGGAGCAAAAATAATAGCTACAGCGGTGGTAATGGTTTACAATTTTGTGACCAGAAAGATTTTCCTGGAAAAGAGATAGATTGAGAGGGGGAGAGAATGGACAATATAGCAGTTTTAATTCCATGTTATAATGAAGCACAGACGATAAGAAAAGTAGTAACAGACTGGAAGAAGGAACTTCCGGAGGCAGTAATCTATGTGTATGATAACAATTCGACAGACAATACAGCGGTGATAGCAGAAGAAGCAGGAGCAATTGTAAGACATGAGTATATGCAGGGAAAAGGCAATGTAATCCGAAGAATGTTTCGGGAGATAGATGCAAAAGCATATATTATGGTGGATGGTGATGATACATATCCGGCGGAATATGGAAGAAAAATGGTAAATTGTGTACTTCAGAAGAATGCGGACATGGTTGTAGGGGATCGTCTGTCCTCTACATATTTCCAGGAGAATAAAAGGCCATTTCATAATTTTGGAAATTCTATTGTGAGAGCTTCCATTAATTTTTTATTTCACACAGAAATAAAGGACATTATGACAGGGTACAGAGCGTTCAGTTTCCAGTTTGCCAAATCTTTCCCGGTACTTTCAAGAGGATTTGAAATAGAAACAGAGATGAGCATCCATGCAGTAGATAAGAATATGCAGGTTGAAAATGTTGTGATTGAATACAGAGATCGACCAGCAGGAAGTGAGTCGAAGTTAAATACTTATTCGGATGGAATGAAGGTGCTTAAAACGATTATGCGGCTGTTTAGAACTTACAAGCCATTAGCTTATTTTGGCACAATTGCAGCAGTATTGGCACTGCTCTCTGTTATTTTTGTGATTCCGGTTTTTTCAGTCTATTTAAAGACTGCTTTGGTGCCAAACTTCCCAACATTGATCGTTTGTGGCTTTACAATGCTGGCAGCAATCCTTTCACTTTTTACAGGATTGCAGTTACAGAATAGTGTACAGAAAAACAGACAGGACTTTGAAATGCAGCTGATCAGACTTGATCATGTCAGAAAGGATTTGGAGGCAGACTATGAAAAATAAATTTATAAAAGAATGTGTGTGGATAATAGTAATATTAATTGTATCCATATTAACAGGGACTGTTTTAATGATTGCATCCTATGCATTGCCGACTGAGCCAATGAAGATGCATGCAAGAGAAACAATATCGATGATGGCAGATGAGGGAGATGATTATAAATGGATTCTTAAAGATTTTACAAGTATGGCTGCTAATTTTACTGATTCACTGATGATCAATACTGCTGTCTATGATGGTAAGGAAAGTTTGTTGGAAAAAGCACTGTTAAATCCGAGAACGAATTATGCAGAAGGCACGCAGACCAGAAAACTGATAAATGCATTACAGGATGTTCCGGGCGGAGATGCGTTTACATATGGTAGATATTGGCATGGATATCTGGTGATTCTAAAACCGTTATTATTTATTTTTAATTATTATCAGATACGATGGCTCAATACGATAATAGGATGCTCACTCATATCGATTATCATGATAGGATTTTATAAAAAATTTGGAAGCTGTAAATATGCACTGGCCTTTGCTGCAAGTGTGCTGTTTCTTAATCCTGTTGTAATGAGAGGATCTTTGCAGTATAATACCGTTTTTTATGTGATTATGATAGAGTATATCTTTGCTTTGTATAAGGGAGATTCCTTAGAAAAAAAGGGAAGATATGATCTTATATTTTTAATGAGTGGTATATTAGTAGCATTTTTTGATCTGCTTACGTATCCGATTGCAGCACTCGGCATGCTGCTTGTACTACAATTACTGATGTTTGAAAGTAATTTTATCAAAGATGTCATCAGAGCAGCCCGGTCTTCTATTGTATGGATTATTGGATATCTTGGAATGTGGTGTGGAAAATGGGTGGTAGCATCATTATTGACAGACGAAAATATTATTGCAGATGCAATTGGCGAGGTGTTATTTAGAACTGGAACAGATACAGGCACAGAAGAATGGATTTTCTCATGGCGAGAATTATTTAGAGGTAATTTCATATGGATATATGGTGAAAATGCAGTTTTGTTTAAAATGTTTGTAATTATGCTGGTTGCAGGTGTAATAGCATTGTTGATCGGAAAGAACTTACAGATTCATTTTAAAATGTCAACCGTGGTAATTTTATTACTTTTCTGTATGATTCCGGTTGCAAGATTTATAGTTTTCAGTAATCATTCATTTATGCATAGTGTATTCACATATCGTGAAGGAATGGTATATGTGATGGCAGCATTGTGTGCTGGTTTTTCGGGTTTAAAATTAAAAGAGAAACGAGAATAACTAATAAAAATTGATAGAATACATTTGAATAATAAAAAATATTATATTTAAATAGTGTCTGCTGAACAAATTGAAAACACTTGATTTTACTGACTTTTACCCCATTTTCTGCTATAATAATTGCAAGGATTTTGATGAATTCAAATCCGCAAACGCATTTCAGCAGAGATGCTGATTGAAGCAATCGAACGTTTCAAAGCACGTACCGGCAGACCAGTTTTTCACTTTATATGCAAAGAAAATGGTTTGCGGTTCATAATGTAATAACCAAGCAAAAGTGAAAAATAGGAATATACAGGGTAAATATGTGCTGTTTCTGAACAACCATAAATTAAAAAGAAGAACAAAAGTAACAACATAGAGGTATTGTGTTTGATTGCTGCCATTATAATCGCATATATAATTGCAAAGGTGAGGATGATTGTGGCAGCAGTTCCCCAGTGAAGTGAAACGTATGGAAAGAACATATCCAGACAATCATTGTCATAAATTGGAAATCCATAAAAACCAAAACCAGAATTTTTACTATAGAAAGAGCACGATAATTGGATTCTGGAAAGCATTGTGCCATTATAAGACGCAAAATATTCAGGATGGTGGAGGTATAAATAACAGCCAATCAAAGGTATTCCAAGACACAGGAGAAATGCTCCAGATGTAAATAATACCATTAATTTGTGGAAAATAGCATCGTTTACCATAATTGATAAAAGATGTATGATAATTAACATTAAAATAATTACCTCTGCCGTTCTGCTATTTGCAGTTTTTTCAAGAAGTAGAATGAATCCAATATAAAGAATGATATCATACCATTTTTTCTTTTCTTTTCGAAGATACATAATATCCATAGCGAGAAGTAAAAAATCTAATCCCATCATGTTAGGATGAGTCCATCCAAAGAAAGTACGTGTTCTTCCACCAATCCAGATGTTGATCTCATTTATCATCAGTCCCATAAATGGTAAAGTAAAAAACAGAATACATCTTACAATGCGAATATACAAATCTAATTTTACGATTTTTCGAATTTCTATATTTTTGGCACAAAACAGTAACATCATGGTTCCGAAAATATTATAGAAATCAAAATTATATTGATAGCTTTTGCAGCAGAGATAGAATAGGAGCATCAGGAAAATCCAATCGAGAATAGAATTTTTTTGTAAAATATTTTTTATTAGCAGCATAAAAAGCAGAATATGATAAAATACAACAAGTTGTCCCATATAAGCTGGAAATGTCTTTCTCATAAAACTAAAAAGAGGATAGTAAAGACCTAATAAAAAATAAACAGGATAGAGTAATGCACTGGAAAATTTATCTCGCTTCTGCAGCGTTTCAATTAATAAGTTCATGAATTGTCTCCTCAATAAATGTTTGATGAGGAGAATTATAGCATAAGATTACCGTTAAGAAAAGAAAAAGGATAGAAATTCGATGGTATAGTTCTTGCGATTGGGATTTATAGTGAGTATAATATATACAGTTTGTATTTTGATGGAGGCAGAATGGGAAAATTAATCAGTATAGTTATTCCATGTTACAATGAGGAAAAGACGATAAATATTATATGTGAAGCTATACAAAAAACTATGGAACAAGTGGATGATATGGAGTATGAACTATTACTTGTTAATGATGGCTCATCAGATGATACATTAGAAAAAATGCAGAAACTGGCAGAAAAAAATACAAGGATAAAGTATTATTCTTTTTCAAGGAATTTTGGCAAAGAAGCGGCAATTTATGCAGGATTATGTAATGCAAAGGGTGACTATGTTGTTACAATGGATGCTGATATGCAGGATCCACCAGAATTGCTGCCAAAGATGTTAGAAATACTGGAGACGGAACCATACGACAGCGTTGCAACAAGAAGAGTGTCAAGAACAGGAGAACCGCTAGTGAGATCTGCATTTGCCCGTATTTTTTATAAACTGATCAATCGAATTTCAGATGCAGAAATTGTAGATGGGGCAAGAGATTATCGTTTGATGACAAGGGCGATGGTACAAAGTGTACTATCGTTGTCAGAATACAATAGATTCTCAAAAGGAATATTTGCATGGGTAGGGTATCGCACAAAGTGGATTGAGTATGAAAATGTTAAAAGAGTTGATGGAGAGACCAAATGGAGTTTCTGGAAGCTGCTGAAATATTCGATAGATGGTATCGTGAATTTTTCAAATGTTCCATTGATGATATCATCATATCTTGGGATTGTTATGACGTTCGTATCTTTCCTTGCAATTGTATTTATTATAGTCCGAAAGATGATTTTTGGGGATCCCGTAAGTGGATGGCCGTCTTTGGCATGCATTATTACTTTTGTAGGTGGGATTCAGTTGTTTTGCATGGGAATTATGGGGCAATATTTGTCAAAAACTTATATGGAAGTAAAAAAGAGACCACATTATGTAATCTGTTGCACCAATGATGATGAGGCACAGAAGAATAAGTGAGTAGAAAGAGGAAAGAAAATGAAAAAAAAATTAGTTACATTCGGGATAAGCTATTGTATTGTGTTTTTAAATGTATTTATGACAATTATTTTTGGACCTGCTGAAATTTTTATGGGAAATTATAAAGATTTTGGAGTGATTTACAGTGAGTTTGGATGGACATTTTTGATTGGCGGAATCATTGGCTCAATTGTAATAGCTGCCATTATCGCTTTGTTCCCAGAAGTGCTTAGAATAATAATTTTAAGTATAGGGTTTGGTGTTGGAGTAGCGTGTTATATTCAGGGGATGTTTTTAAATAAAGGGTTGGACATGCTTGGAGCTACCGCTGAGGGATATCATGCAGGAAAGACTGAGATGATTCAGAATGGCGTAATCTGGATGATGATTATTGTTATAGCATTGGCATTGTCATTTGTATTGAAAAAGTATCGTGTTAAAATAGCAGTATTTGGTTCTCTGTTCTTAATTGCGATTCAAATGAGTGGATATATTTCTTTGTTTTTTACAGCAGACAAGGAAGCATTTCAATACGCGGAAGGGGAACTGTGTCTGTCAGGAGAAGAACAGTTTACTGTATCATCCAATGAGAACATCATAGTTTTTATTTTAGATAATTTTTCGTCAGAATGGCTTGCAGAAGCAAAGCAGGAGATTCCAGGATTGACGGATGGATTGGTAGACTTTACTTATTATAATAATGCTGATTGTAATTCGTATAGTACATATCCGTCATTGGTAAGACTGGTTACAGGACATGAACTTAATCCAACAGTAAGTGTGGATGACTATATTACGGAATGTTGGAATAACGAAAAGACAGATGATTATTACAATCTGTTACATGAACATGGCTACAAAGTTAATGTTTATACACCGGAACTGCCAATTATATGTGGATCAAAGACATTGTCACTTGCAACAGGAAAATTGGACAATATCGCGCAGGAAAGTGACTCAATACAGGTAAATCATAAGCTTCTGTATAAGACTTTGATTAAGATGTCAGCTTACAGATATGCACCAAAATGTTTGAAATCAAGATTTAATGTTGGAATGAATGAATATTCAGAAATTGTTTCCTATGCGGACAATGTGATTGCAACGTCAAATCCAAATTTTTATAATACATTAGTCGAAAATGGTCTTAAAGTAGATGACAGCAGTAACTATTATCAATTTATTCATTTGAATGGTACACATGAATTTATTAATGATGAAAATTGTCAGTACGCAGATGGAGCGTCACGGACGCAGACGATTCAAGGGATATTTCTGATGCTGAATGAATATTTAAATCAGCTGAAAGCGGCAAATGCTTATGATAACTCGACGATTATTATCACGACAGATCATGGAGTAGCCAGAAATATGCAGCCAATTTTCTTTATAAAAGAAAAAGGACAAAAACATGACAGTGTGCAGGAGAGTAATGCGCCGATTTCGTTGAATGAATTTGTTCCAACAATCGTAAATGCATTAGGAGAGGATCATAGTGAATTTGGATTCTCTATTTATGATTTCTCAGAAAATGAAGTCAGGGAAAGAACTGTATACGAGAGATCTCAGGATGATGCATATCCGGCAGTGAAAAGATACGATGGAGGAAATGCGGGACAGAATGTTTATCATGTGTATACTTATAGAGGCAATCTATATGACTTCCAGTATGTATATGATAATGGAATATATGATGTAATTCCGATGGTGGATTCGTATTTTTAAATGAAAGGAGATAGAGATGAAAAAGACCAAAGATAGAATAGTTTCAATAATAGCACTATTAGTTACAGTACTGTATCCTTGTTTGTTTATGTATTTTCAAAATGTGGATGAGGGAAATTTTAAAGAGATTTTACCGGCAGTCGGAAAGTTTTTATTGGTTACTGGAATTGTATTTATCCTGGTGCTGGCAATTATAAAAAGATTTTCAAAGGCGGCTTTGTATACAATATTGTCAATGATTGCTTTTATGAATTTTAATACAGTTTTAAACGCACTTAGAAAAATAATTCCTAAAATGCGTACAATTTATTTTCTGGTTGTTCTGGGTTGTTTTTTTGCGGTACTTTTATATATTTTTATAAAAAGAGTTGCAGATGGAATGATTGCATTAAAAATAATTGGACTTGTGTTTACAATTTTAATTGTAATAAATTTTGTGTCTGCTATTCCAGCTATCACAAATAGATATTTTTCGGAAAAAACAGTTGGTAGTGATGATGCTATAACAGCATTTAAATTTGAGGACACGAAGCCAAACGTATATTATTTTATTTATGATGAGTATGGGGGATATGAAAATCTGCAAAGATATTATGATTATGATAACGGATCTTTCTATGATGATTTAAAGGCTGCAGGAGTGAACGTTTCATATTCTAGTAGAAACACAGAGTCGATATTTACATCAACGATTGTACCGAATCTTATGAATTTATCTTATGTAGCAAGTGATGATGGATATTCGATTGATAATATTGCATTAACTGAAAATGCATCATTACTAAAATTGTTTCAAAATAATGGATATACAGTTAACATGATTGATCATTTGGGCTTTTTAAAAACAGCAGGTTGCAATGTCTTGAATGATGATTTGGAGGGGGATACGATTTCAACTTATCTTATTAATAACAGTGCTTTAAAACAAATTGAGTCGGTAATGAAAGAACTGTATAAGAGAAGTCATGGAGATAGTATGTCTTATGAAAGTTATACTAGAAATATATTAGAACTTATGGAAAATTCTCCTGATTATATAGCAAAGAATCAGCCAACATTAACGATTGGCTATATACAGTCGCCTCATGATCCAATTATGTTTCGAGAAGATGGATCAGCGTTGCCGGAAAATCAATGGCATAACTGGAAGGACAAGCAGTTATATATAGGACAGTTAAAATATATAAGTCAAACTATCGAAAATGTAATACAAAATATAAAAGAATCAGATCCAGATGCGTTAGTCATTATACAATCCGATCATGGATCCAGGTATCCGTATTGGATGGTGGAAGATTTTGATGCAGAAGCGTATGATGAACAAGAAGAAAATTTTTATATGCAGAATATTTTGAATTGCGTTTATTATAAAGGAGAAACGATAGACATAGAAGGAGAAAATGGAATAAACACACTTAGAAGAACCTTGAATTATGTTTTTGGAACAGATTATGAAATGTTAGACTCGGAAGAGTGTGTGAAAACATATTTATAATTGGATTATGCGGAGTGATTTGCATGAGTACATAAGAGGAGAGGAAGATGTTATTTAATTCATATGGTTTTATAGTGTTTTTCCCAATTGTTGTTATTGTTTATTTTTTGTTGCCGAAAAGAATAAGTTATTTATGGCTTTTGGCGGCAAGCTACTATTTTTACATGGGGTGGAATGCAAAGTACGCACTTTTGCTTTTGGCTTCAACAATAATTACATATGTATGTGGCGTTTTGATTCAATGGCTGAATGACAGGCATCCGGATAAAATAAGTACTAAAAAGTGGGTGGTGGCGGGAAGTTTTATATTGAATCTTGCAATACTGTTCTTTTTTAAATACTTCAATTTTACAATTGAAAGCATTAATGCTGTGTTAAGTCATACAAGCTTACCGGCAGTAAACACATCTTTGGATGTTTTGCTTCCGGTTGGAATTTCTTTTTATACTTTTCAGGCACTTGGATATACCGTGGACGTATACCGGGGCGAGATCGAGGCAGAACGCAATTTCTTCCGGTATGCATTGTTTGTGTCGTTTTTTCCACAGCTTGTAGCAGGGCCAATAGAACGGTCAAAGAATTTACTGACACAGTTGCGTAATCCGAAACCATTCAGCTATGAGAGAATGTGCGATGGGGTAATGTTGATGATCTGGGGATACTTTTTAAAACTTGTCATAGCAGACCGTATTTCTATTTTTGTGGATAATGCGTATGCCAATGTCGGGGTGTACGATGGAAAGTATCTTTTGATTGCCAGTATGCTTTTTGCAATTCAGATTTATTGTGATTTTGCTGGATATTCCACAATTGCAATTGGAGCAGCAGAGGTAATGGGATTCCAGTTAATGGATAATTTTAATTGCCCATATTTATCACAGTCTGTCGCAGAGTTTTGGAGAAGATGGCATATTTCACTTTCTTCCTGGTTTAAGGACTATCTTTATATTCCGTTGGGTGGAAATCGGAAAGGAAAAGTTAGAAAATATATTAATATTATGATTGTATTTCTGGTAAGTGGACTTTGGCATGGAGCAAATTGGTCTTATGTTATCTGGGGTGGGTTGAATGGAATTTATCAGGTGATAGGGGCAGTTTTTACACCTTTCAGAAATAAAATCAGGGAAAAATTACATCTAAAAAAGAATTTCTTTCCGTTGATGATCATTTATATAGTGGTAACCTTTGTATTGGTAGATTTTACATGGATTTTCTTTCGCGCGGATACAGTGCAGCATGCATTTGCGGTGATCCAAAGTATTTTTAATATGAATAATCCGGCATTGTTGTCGAATGGGGCACTTTATGATATGGGACTGAGCAGACCGAATTTTATAGTTCTTGGTGTTTCACTATTGATATTATTAACAGCAGATATATTTAAATATCGTGGGATTAAGATTCGGAGCATGATTTTAAATTCTAATATCGTTGTAAGATGGATCGTTGTTATTACTGGAATTCTTGGCATTTTAGTGTTTGGAATCTGGGGAAGTGGATATTCTGCGACTAATTTTATTTATTTTCAGTTTTAAAGCTGTAGTAGTATTAGAAGGAACAAAGCGTCTGGAAGAGGAAAAATGAAAACTATTAATAATTTTATTAAAATCATTATTTTTCTGGTGGTTTTGAATGGTGGAATACTTTTGATAACATATGTACTTACACCTAAAATACCATCATTTTACAGGGAAAAGCATTATGATGCTGTTTTTTTTGGAACAAGCCAGTCATATTGTTCTTTTGATCCTTTGATTTTTGATGAATATGATTTGAAAACATATAATCGTGGCAGACAGCAGCAGACGATGAATTATACTTATTATTATATCAAAGATGCATTGGATGTATGCGATATTGATGTTGTAGTTCTTGAAATTTTTGGGATGTGTTATGAGGAAGATGATACGGGGTTTATAAGTGAAGGTGTAAGAGATTCGTCACTGAATGATATGAGAATGTCGGAAACTAAGATAGAGGCAATCAGAGAGTGTGTTCCAGAAGAAATGCAAATAAGTTATTTTTTTCCATTGGATAAATATCACTCCAGATGGGAGGAATTAGATTATGCTTCCTGGAATGGATTTTATAACAGTGCATTAAAGCCATATTATGAGGAAGCAGATCGGGGATATAAGCGTTGGACAGAATCGGAAGTATGTGTGGATGATTATTGGAGTATTGCTTTTTCAGAAATTCGAAGAGATGTGTATGCAGAGAATATCAAGTATTTAGATAAAATCTATGAACTGTGTCAGAAAAAAGGAGCAAAATTGATATTAGTTAAAGCACCATTGCCATGTTATGACAGAGTGATTGAAGAAACGAATACTGTTTCAGACTGGGCGGAAGAACATGATATAGAATTAATCAATTATATGAGATTACAGGATGTTCTTGAATTGAATTTTTATACAGACAGTCTGGATAGCGGAACTCATCTGAATGAAAGTGGTGCTGGAAAGGTATCAAAGCATCTTGCAGCATATTTAAAAGAAAATTATTTTGAATGATAGTTTGATTTAGGACTAAAGTGAAAGAATAGTTTGTGGGGATACAAATGAAAAAATTAATTAGTTTGATGAAAGTACTTATTTTTTGTGGAATTTTGGCTGGAAGTATTTGTGGAATTACGATAGCATTGCTTCCAAGAATACCGGACTTTTACAAGGAAGAACATTGGGATGCAGTGTTTTTTGGAACGAGTCAGAGCTATTGCACCTTTGACCCGGAAATATTTGATGAGTATGGTTTGAAAACGTATAATCGTGGCAGGCAGCAGCAGACAATGAATTATACATATTATTATGTCAAGGATGCGTTGGATAACAGCGATATTGATGTTGTTGTGTTAGAGATATTTGGTATGTTTTATGATGAGGATGACACAGGATTTACGAGCGAGGGCGTGAGAGATTCTTCATTAAATGATCTGCGATATTCTGACATAAAAGTGGATGCAATAAAAGATTGCGTGCCGGAAGATTTGCAGTTGGATTATTTATTCCCTTTAGGTAAATATCATTCCAGATGGGAGGAATTGGATTATTCGTCTTTTGAGGGCTGGAAAGAGAGTGTAATGAATCCGTATTTTACAGAAGAAGGGAGAGGATTCAAACATTGGGCAGGCGCACAGCCTTGTGGGTATGCATCCTGGGATACTATTTTTTCGGAGCAGAGAAGAGAAGTATATGAGAAAAACTTTGAATATCTGGATAAAATTTATGAATTATGCAAAGAGAAGGGAGCAGAACTGGTTCTGGTGAAGGCCCCATTTCCATGCTACGACAGGACAGTTGAGATGACAAATACAGTAATGGATTGGGCAGATGAAAATGATGTGGAATTGATCAATTGCATGAAGGTGACAGATGTGATCGGATTGAATTTCGAGGAAGACAGCCTGGATGCAGGGACACATCTGAATGAAAGTGGTGGCAGAAAAGTATCACAGTATATTGCGGAGTATTTAAAAGAAAATGTATTGAAATAAAATTCAATTATAGAAAAATGATACACTAGATGGATATTTATGCAAGCTGGAGAATTAGATAAATTACTGAAAAGTGTTCTGATTATATATGTAACATTGACAACAATGAATGCTAGTACTATACTTCAACAAGATTTATGTATTTAGGAGAAAAAGTATGATCACAAAAAGAGAATTTGATACGTTGGTACTTCTGACAGAGACAAAAGAGGTTGTATCTCAGAAAGATATGGCAGAGCGGTTAAAAATTTCAGCTGAAGCCGTGAATAAGACAGTCAAAGAATTAACAGAAAAAAACTATTGCGAAAATGGACGGATCACACAGGCTGGTCTGGATGCATTGGAACCTTATCGTGTGAAGAGAGCAGTATTTGTTGCAGCAGGCTTTGGAAGCCGGATGGTGCCGATCACTTTGAATACGCCTAAGCCGCTTGTCAGAGTCAACGGAACGCGTATTATTGATTCACTTCTTGATGCAGTGGTAGAAGCTGGAATTCCTGAGATTGTTATTGTGCGTGGATATCTGGGAGAACAGTTTGATCAGCTTCTTTATAAATATCCGAACATCAGATTTGTTGAGAATCCGATTTATAATGAAGCAAATAATATTTCCTCCGCTGTATGTGTCAGATATCTTCTGCAGAATGCGTATGTTTTGGAAGCAGATTTACTGCTCCGTAATAAAAAACTGATCCGTAAGTATGAATATGAAACAAATTTCTTGAGTATTCCGGTGGAGTCCACGGATGACTGGTGTTTTGCAACCGATCATAATGGTGTGATCACAGAAGAAAAAGTAGGTGGTACCGACTGTCATCAGATGGTTGGAATTTCCTACTGGAGTGAAGCAGATGGAATCAAGCTTGCCAATGACTTAAATGAGGTTTATTTATCGCAGGGTGGAAAAGAGCGCTATTGGGAGCAGGTGCCGCTTGTTTATAAAAAGGAAAATTACCAGGTGCATGTTCGTGAATGTATTGCAGAGGATATTACAGAGATTGATACATTTAACGAATTAAAGGCGATTGATAATCGTTATGTCACAGGTTGATAAAAGCGACAAATGTGAGCAATAAAAAATGATGATCAGAGACAGTTCTTTTTGCTGTCATGGTTAGTTGAAACTGTGATTATTACAAAGTCATCGAGAGTTAATTTTTCGGGAAGTTCACAAGTATTCGTAGTTCTTATATTTTGTCTAAATTCTTGAAATTAAAGAATAATTCTTATATAAACAGAAAATTATAAAAATATAGAAAATTGTAGATGAAATAAGTTGTGTTTGCACTGAAAACTCGCTATATTATAAGTATCAAATACGAAAAAGAGAAACGGGTGAAATGCGATATGGCAGTATATGTTGTCGGTGATTTTTTGAGAGAAACCAGGTTGAGAAAAGGATATACACAGGAAGAGGTCAGTTACGGAATCTGTACACCTGCGTCTTTGTCGAGAATTGAAAATGGTGCACAAAAACCGGGACGACTTATTTTGGAGAAACTGTTTGAACGATTGGGTACGGAGAATAATTTGTTTAATTCTTTTGTGAGCAGGGAAGAGATGGAGTTGTATTCTGCGATACAAGAGCTGATTAGAAATGTGACAGATGCAGAAATAGATAAAATTCATAAACAGATTTTGATTGTAGAAAAATTGACAGAAAACACATCTGATTTAGAGCGTCAGTGTTTGTTATTTGCAAAAGGTGAATTGATAAAACGTAAAGAAAAAGATTACTCGACAGCAATAGAATGGCTTATGAAGGCAATACATATTACATTGCCAGATTTTGATGGAGAGAATCCATTAAGAAATAATTTACTTACTTTTGATGAAATTATGATTATTAACGGTATTGCAATTTTACATGCAAAAAGTGGAAATGTTATGACTGCAATTCAACTTGATATGTGGCTTAAAGAATATATGGAAGATAAAATTGTAGACGGAACAATGAAAAAAGCTAAATATCCAATGATTATATATAATTTAAGCAATTGGTTTGGAAATAAACAATGTCATACAGAAGCATTAAAATTGGCAGATGAAGGTATAAATTTTTGTGTTAAGTATGGAAATCTTGTGATTCTTCCGTCACTTATTTTAAATAAAGGAGTTGCATTAGCAGAATTGGGAGATATAGATGATGCAAGAAAATATTTGCACCAAGCAATTACAATTTTTGATGTGATGAAAAAAGAAGAAACAATTCAAAGTGTACTTGATTGGTGCAAAACACGTTATAATTTAGAGATTTAATATCCACCAGATATGTCATCTAAAATGTATTTGGCTACTTCATAGGAATTATCAGATGGCTTCTGAGTACTTCCAACAATAGAAGTAGCTGCAATAAGTGCACATAATGTGATAGCAAAAATTTTCTTTTTCATGGTTTTGTACCTCCAGTTAATTTTGAGATTATGGTAAATTCCAGAAGGCAAAGAGACCATTCGATGTGACGTAAATTTAAATTTACGCGATATCGAATGGTCTTTTTGCATGAATGGGAATAAAATTAATTAATTTAACAGGATGCTTTGGGGATTAGGGAAACTGTTAAAAGAGATTGAAGGAAATGAAAGGAAGATGTGAGTTATGGTAAGACCAGGATTACGTCGCAGCGAAATTGATTGGGAGAATGTAGACATTCATATCTCCAGAGAAGAAATGGAGAGAGAGCAGGAGCATGAAGCGGCAATACAGCAGGCAAAACAGTATCTGATCAAAAACTTTCCGAAGTTTTGTACAATAAATAATGGTTATTATGAGACAGAGACGTTTAATCATGATGCAGGGATGTATGAAGTAATGCATGTGGATCATATCGTGATTGGTGATCAGGCAATCTATGTGATCAAGACAGTGAAGTTTCCGGAGCATGTCGAATTATACGGAAGCTCAGACGCAAAAAACTGGTATTATGCAGAAAACACAGATAAACAGGAAACGCATAAGCACAAAGTGGACAATCCAGATAAGAGAAACCAGAGTTATTGTGAGTATATACAGATGTTGGCGGGAGAAGCTATCAGACGGGATGTGCCGGCGATTGCAATTGTCAATATTATTGGACTTACAGATGAGCAGATCCATTTGGATATAGAATCAGGGCATGAGGTTGTGACAATGGATAAACTGGCAGACAGGATCCGGTATTATGAGAGTACAATTGACAGTGATCGTGTGGCGTATGAACATAGCGATGATCTGATAAGAAAATTCAAGGAAGAAGAGGTGTATGATAATATCATTCCGCAGATACGGGATGTGGAGTTGAAATACAGAATTTATTTAAAACTATCGGAATAGATTCCAGTAAGATTTTAAGCAAATCTTAAGATGAAATCATTGTTTACAGGTTTACAAGTTTCCTTTTATTTGATAAAATTCTATTTTGGTATGTAAGAATAAAATAGGTGTCTTAATATTTTGAGATGCGGTCACTTTAGGAGGAAATGATGAGTTTTATTAACACGGTGTTTGGTATTCCACTTGGATACGTCATGTGGGGATGCTATCAGTTGGTGAAAAACTATGGTTTATCAATCATTCTGTTTACATTGGTCAGCAAAATCGTCATGCTGCCGGTATCTATTATGGTACAGAAAAACAGTATTCGAATGATACAGATCCAGCCACAGATAAATGAGATTAAATATAAGCATGCAGGCGATAAAGATCGCATTGCGGATGAACAGATGGAGTTATTCAAAAAGGCACATTATAGTCCAATGCTTGGTATGGTGCCAATGTTATTACAGATTCCATTGGTTCTTGGTCTGATTAATGTCATTTATAATCCAATGCAGCATTTGATGCATATCAAGACATCTGTCTGTGATCAGATCGTGGCAGCTACCTGTTCTCTGATGGGTGTAGATCAATTGGGGAGCGGCGCACAGCTTCAGGCAATGGCAGCATTGCAGAATCCGGATAACTTAAGCTTTTTCCAGAGTGCATTGACAGGGACAGGCATTGATATTGAGGCGATCGCAGCACAGGCAGCTACGATTAACACACATTTTCTTGGTCTGGATCTGTCTGTAGTGCCACACATTACTGTATTGGCATGGATCCTTCTTATTCCACTGTTCAGCTGTCTTTCTACTGTTTTACTTTGTGCATGCCAGAATCAGGCGAACGTGTTGCAGAAAGAGCAGGGTGCTTTGGGACAATGGGGAGTAACAATTTTTACAGTTGCATTCTCAACATATTTTACATTCCTGGTTCCGGGTGGAGTTGGTTTGTATTGGATTTTCAGTAACTTGTTCTCCACAGCGTTGATTTACATTTTAAATGCAGTTTACAACCCGAAAAAATATATTGATTACGAGGCGTTGGAGGAAAGTAAACGTCTGCTGGCAGAACAGAAAGCGGTAGAGGATGCCTATAAGAAAAAGATGGCTCCTTATAAGGCTAAGGAAAAAGAGGACTATAAGAGGTTTTTTGCCAAAGACAATGAAAATAAACAGTTAATGTTTTATTCTGAATCCTCAGGATTTTATAAATATTATCGTGGAATGATCGAAGAGTTATTGGAAAACTCGGATATTGTGATCCATTATGTTACAAGTGATCCGGAAGATCAGGTTTTCCAGATCAGGCATGAGAGGTTTAAAGCATATTATATCGGAGAGATCAAACTGATCACTCTGATGATGAAACTGGACTGTGATATTGTTGTTATGACAATGCCTGATCTTGAAACTTATCATATCAAGAGAAGCTATGTAAGAAAGGACATGGAGTATATTCATGTGCCACATAGTATTGACAGTATGAATATGACGTATCGAAAGGGAAGTATCGATCATTTTGACACTATTTTCTGCGTAGGTCCACATCATAAAGATGAGGTAGAGAAGATGGAAGAAACCTATGATCTTCCGCATAAAGTATTGTTAAACTGGGGTTACTGCCTGCTCGATGATATGCGAAAAGATTATGAGTCAAAAGAAAAAGTGATCAATGAACAGAAAACTATCCTGATCGCTCCGTCATGGCAGGAAGATAATATTGTGGATTCCTGTCTCGAGGATATTTTACAGAAATTGCGGGCTACAGGATATAAGGTGATCGTGCGTCCGCATCCACAGCATGTAAGACATATGCCAGAGAAGATGCAATTATTAAAAGATAAGTTTGCAGAAGATAAGAATATTGAAATTCAGACAGATTTTTCTTCGAACGATACAGTATTTAATGCAGATCTGATCA
>OLQM01000373.1_pt1 | contig 51429 bp, 35 predicted proteins | sample 1673161 | NCBI WGS metagenome assembly OLQM01 (sample SAMEA3136761, study PRJEB25190) | human gut metagenome | reverse complement strand
AGCACCGACCCCACGACCTATCAGCTGATCGTCCTGCACCGTGTGGACGCGTCTGAGATCAAGGAAAAGAAGGTTCTGACGCTCGCGTGCATGTATCTCGACTGGAACCTGCGCAGCATGATCGTCGAATACAACAAGACGAACGACGAGTACCGCATCAATGTCGTCGACTACAGCGAGTACGCGACCGACGACGATTACAACGCCGGCGTCACCAAGCTCACCACCGAGATCATCAGCGGCAGCGTGCCGGATATCTTCCTGACCAGCAATCTGCCGATTGATAAGTACGCCGCCAAGGGCGTGATTGCCGATCTCAACACATTTATGGACGGCGGAAACGCCACCTGTTCCACGGCCGCGCCCCAGCTGTCGTGTCTTGCACGGCACAGGGCCCCGCCGCCGGGGGTGAGGACGGTCAGCCACAGGTCCCCGTCTGCATCAAAAGCAAAGCCGGTCAGCTCTCCGTCCACGCTCAGGATGGCCGAAAAGCTGCCGCCATCGGTGCGCACAAGGTCACTCTTCCGCTTTTTCAGGGTCGCGCCGTTGTACGCAGCCGCATACACAAAGCCGTCCTGCTCACGGATGCAGTCCACACCCTGATAGTCTCTCAGTGCCAGCACATCCCGGCTGTCGGCAGAAAGGGCTGTCTGCACGGCACCGGTGCTCTGGCGCACCTCCGGCGCGGTGTAGGCCTGCGGCGGGGTGTCGATGGGCCGGAACACCAGCGCATACACCAGTGCCAGCAGGATGCCCACCCCGAACACGGTGCTGGCTAGGCATAGCATCGACATAACATTCAGACACTTGGCCATCAATTGTAGTTAGATAGCACTCATTAAGAGGTGTACCATATCTAAACCCAATAAGGATGCCCGACTTCTCAAACAGATAGACTGTATCGAAATATTGGGATTGTATGCCATCTTGACTCACCTTGATGTATTCTCCCATTATAGTAAGGACACGCCCTTTCCATGAAGAATATGATTCATCAAAGTCGTCTATCGTTAAAACCCTATCACAATTGATTTTCATAATTTTATGTATATAAATGAATGATTGTCTGTAAATCCATCATTTTGACTATCAATATCAAATCGTTCATTTCTTATTGATTCAATCAGATAATCAACAGGACAATCATTATATAATCCATCCGTACATAACAAAAACTCGTCACCTGGTTGAATACACATCTTGCAGATGTCCACCTTGTCATCGGCATTACCCATAATTGCACGCGTCACAATATGACCATATCGTTCGCGTTCTTCAAAAGAGAGTTTCCTTTTGTGAGTAAGTTCATTTAGTAATGAGTGATCTTCCGTCTGGAACAATTGTTCTTGGTTCCTAAATAGGTATACCCTAGAATCTCCAGCCCAAAAGATAGCTGCTTCTGAGTTGTCGAGTATTATACCAGCAACAGTACTTCCCATCTTAGATACACCAAGGCTTTTTCGTTCCTTTTGTATGTTTTTTGATGCCTCGTTGGTTGCTTCTTCGATAGTCATGCCTCTGCTTAAACCATAAACATAACTGTCTCCTACAACTTTTGAAGCAATGTCACCACATTCATATCCACCCATTCCGTCAGCGACAAGATGGATGCTCCTATCTTGTCCCAATGTCATTGAGACAAGATAGTCTTGATTACTCTCTCTATTGCCTATATTTGTATATTTAAATATATTCATCAGACTGCTTTAATTGTATCACCGCCATGTTTTGTTACTCGCGGGCGTGTACTTATTTTCATTGGCCTACTTGTCACACCTTTATCCGTGGATTTAGTAGCCCATAAATATGCTTCTCCCGGAAGCAATGTCGCCATATCTGACGAAGACAAGGTTTGCAACTGAGTTATTGACTTTTGTACATGCTTGACCCATTGTGGACTATTGAACTTATGCATCAACATGATAGATGACAGTTCAATAATTTCTGTAGGAAGGCTCATCGGATCCTGGCTTGCTATCATCATAGATACTCCTTTATGACGCATTTCACGTATTGCCGTGACAATGGTACTTGTCAAGTCCTTATTGTCCATGTATTTATGAGCTTCATCGAATACTATAAATTTATTGAACCGAGTTCCCTGATACTCTTTAACTCCTGCAAAGATATTTAGCATGATAACAAAAAGTCCAAGTGCATCATCTTTATCAATAAACTCATCGCGTAGGTCTACGATTATCAATCTACCAGGACGAAGCAGCGTTCCAAGTTTACGAGAGTCATCAATATACTCCTCAGCGAAGGCCAATCGTTGCTGAGCCAATGCCTTTTGAGAAGTTGATAACAAAGGAGAAGCGTCAACGCTTTGCTTCAAACCATCCAGATTAAGGTTCTTTCGATTTGCCCTCATAATGGCTCTGAGCTGGTTTATGTATGTTGATTCATTTCCAACTGCTTTCAGCAAGAACATCCAGTCCTGTACGTTTAGGTCTGTCGAATGGAATGCGATAGGATGAACTTCTATTGATGGGTACTCCTCCCGCCTTTCTTCCACCTTATCCACAGGGCACAACATAATCACATCATCGATACTGCCAGGTTCGGCACCATAAACTTCCTTCAGTTTCTTCAGCTGTCCGGCTTCATCATTAGGATGAATCATAGAAGTAAATTCTGGAGCATAGTCCATGCTTTCACTGTAATGGAATATGACGCTGGCCATTGGAGCTGGCAACTGGTTTATGTTAGAGAATTGCCTGAGAGTCATTTCCGTTACAGTACCTATCGTGTAGCTCTTTCCACCACCCTGAACGCCAAAAAGACTTATAGTGTTGGTCTCACTGAGATCAATTGCTATCTTGCGATGTCCATTTATACTTTCGCCTAGTATACCAAACTGTTCACTTCCACTCGTCTTACCAATCATGATGTCATAATCAGGTTGGACATAGTTTGATGGTACTGGTATGGCCACAGAATTTTCTTCTTGATGAGATTTAGCATCGGTCAATTCTGCTTGTGGAACTGATTTTTCTTCATTGTCTGTTATAACATCTGGAGTATGCGACACCATGGTAGCATTATCATCTTCAATATCCACCTTGGGCGAGCTCTCATTTCCAACGATGTCTTTTTCTTCGGTTGGACTCTCATCTACAGCGGTTTGCGTATTGTGTGAATCATTCTTGTCAGAAGCGACCTCATCTTCTTGTTTTGAAGAACTATCCTCATTGGTGTTGTTTAATTTGAAAGATTCTTCGCGCAATATGCGGTCTGATGTTTCGAAAGCAGTCTTAAAGTCCTCGTCAGCATTTAGCAAAACTACATCTGTCGTCTTTACAGATAAATCCTTATCGAGAATACGCTCAATCATAGGCTTACCTAAGATATAGAACAGAGTATCGTTCATATAATCTTTACGTTGGTATTCAGAACTCTTGAACTGATATATGAGGCCAAGTCGCTTGAAGCGTATCGTGTAATCACCTTGATTCAAAGAAAGAATAAATCTTTCGTATTCTTTGGCAGTTTCTTCATGAAGATAGTTATACCTTGCAGCTCTACGAGCATAGAACATTAACAGAGATTGAAGTTCGAGGGTCATCAATTCTCGGTCAAGGCGATCAGGAGTCTGATATTCTGCATCAAAACGTTTTCTTAATGCCATAACCGTATTCTCAATTTGGTTGTGCATTTTCTCTTGTAATGCTGAGATATCATCATCTGAGAGAATTTGACGGCATTTGATTTCTATGACCGTAAACACAATCTCTCTCTTATCTGCATGGAAATCAACTAAAAGATCATCTGCTCGTTCTTGTGTAGCTGCGTCCAAGTCTCTAAACAACTCCTGATGCAAATCCACAGGAATTATGAAAGAATCGTTCAACAAGTCCTTCTTGCGCAGCATCCTCTTCATAAGAGTGGTTCCAAGAACCTCAAAAGCCTTATTTCTCGTACTGTCCAACTGCATAATCATACTGCTGGAAACAGAACGAATATCGGCCAGAAGCTCATAGAAGGCTTCCTTATCATTGATATTGATTCCGAATTCCTTGAAATGAGGAGCAAGCAATCCCTCGATTTCTGAGGTAGGACGGCAAGTCAAGAAAGACGAAATACCATTTAATTCAGCACTTGGAAGATAATCCAGCAGATAGGGCGTTTCTCCATCTTTACATGGGATGTCATAAAATTCAGGTCCCATATTTTTATCAAAAGTGATTACCCAGTCACTAATATCATGGACATAAGATAGCATTATTGAACTCCTGTCCTTTATACTCAGCGTCAAGGATGGCACGGATATATCGTGGTCAGTAGCCATTGAACGGGCAACCATGCGCTGTAGTGTTGAAAATAGTTCCTGGGTCTCGTTTGAGAATGGCGATACAGGATTTGGCAGAGGAACTTCAGATATATAGCGATGCCACATATATCCTTTCTCCGTCTTCTCAACCTGGACTATCGGCCGGGTTATTACCCCATTCAGATAGAACGATTGCTGCATAGTATTAGATCTCTTTAGAGATGCCTGTGTTGGGAATGGATTCACAAGGAATGACAAATGAGCAGGATATTTGTTTGGGTCAGAAACAAACTCCTCAATACTGTTGATAGAGAATCTCAGTTTAGGGAACAAGCGATTGTCATCAGCCTGTGAAAAGTTCTCAGCTTCTTCTGATACTTGTGTGTCTGGATTCAGCAAGTCCTTTAATGCTTCTCCCTGTGGGAAGCGCTTGTCATCACAGAACATTCTTATTTCATAATGGATATCAAATGGAGTGTTTACTGTGTTATGTTCTATCATCACCAGATTCTCAGCGAACACTGCTGCATCACCTGCATTGAATAAGTTTATTATGAGCTTATTGGTGTACGGATGCTGAGTTATATATTTTCTAATTAAACGATACACCATTTGCTTATTTACATCGGAATCAATTCTGTATTGAACACCAATGTTTAACAGCTGCGAGGTATATGCCTTTAACTGACGGAAGCCTGTTGAGAAAGTACCATCATTTGTCTGTTGCGGATTTGCATAGAAACCCCATCCAAAACAGAGTTCACCAACATATTGCAAGTAATCTTCGATATAAGCATCACGCATTACAAGTGTAGCTACATCTTGCAATAACTCACCATAGAAGAGATTGTCGAGTTTCTTATACCAGACATCTGGTTTCCTGTATCGGGAATCCTCAGATGTTTTGGCCTCCCATACTTCATATTGCTCGTATATATTGACCAACCATCCTAATCTAATCGGATGCAATGGCGTCAGCAACTTTGTATGTGCAATATGGTCATCTGGCATTTCCAAAGTCAAAGAAACAGTATCTATGCTTTGAATACTGACAGCTGCGGTCTGGCTGACTGCCACATCATCCAGTGACCTTAACCATGAATGATATTCGTGCAGATAATCCTTTATCTCGCTTATATGATTGAAAACTTCATAAGTTTCTATCACACCTGTTGAGTCTGGCGCTGAATCAAGGATGCTGTTGAACAGAACTTTTCTCTTTTCCAAAAGAGTGGCAGGTATTTGAACGCCTTCAATTTCCCTTAGAATGATAGACTTAAGATTTTCATCAGTATAATTGTCAGAGATTGTAGCATCAATATATCCAACCTTACCGCTATTCTTAAGAATTACCTCCTCCAGTTCCAACAATTTCCTTGACAGAGGAATTTGATAATTATTGTTCGCATCATACCTCAATTGGAAAGTATTCACATGAGTAGAATACTGCCAGCTCTTAAGATCATCATCAGATGTTTTTCCAGACTTATCGGTAATAGCCTGGCGTTGAGGGACTGTCAGTTCTTCGCCTTTCCTGTTCCGTTCTATTCGATAACGGAAATATGCTTGAAGGACGTTACTGATTTTCATACGTGTTCCTGTCTCTTCAGGTTCATCGGATGTATCAACCTGCAAAAAGAATGTATCACTATCAGAAGTCAAAAGACGACGCTGTTGCTGCTGGAAATCCTCTTTGCTTAGGCCATTACCTTTTTGTTGCTCAACCTCCCACGCCTTTTGAATATCCTCGTCTCGGAAAGCATCCGTTACATTCAACTCTGTTCCATCGTTATCTTCTGCATAAACGTGGAAGAAATAAGTTCCATTCTCAAAGGAATTACTTAATGGGAATGTAATGTCACGATAGTCCTTATTGTTTTCTGAAACTTTCTTGGTAACAACATCAGTTTCTTTATAAAAGCCATCGCCATTCATAATAGCAACCTTCACCTTCTTCAGCTCCTCATAAGCACTCGGCTTGGGAGAGAAGTATATCCTAAGTTTTACCTTTGCCCCCTTGTTCTGGTCTATCTTCAATTTAAGGTCTTCACCATCTATCTTAAATGCCTTGCCTTTAAGCTCTACTTTTGTAACATGAAGAACACCAAGCTCTGTTATATTCTTCAGATAGTCGTACCATTTAGAGAAATTAAGTTCTGGATATTTGGAAAGAATCTGTTCACATAAATCCTTTCGATTTATCATGCCGTCATTATCCCGTAAGAATTTTGCTACCTTGGGCTGAATGGTTCCAGACTTTACAGGAAGTGCACTTATTCTATCAGCAATGGCTAACGAATAATCAGCAATGACCGTTGCGCACTCATCATTCTTAACAAGTAATTGAGGGATATATTCTTTCTTTGAAACGATTGTAGAATCAGGTATCAAATTGAGAAGATATAGTCCATCGCCTATCGCTTTGTCAGTACTGCCACTTAGGACAATATATAACAAATATTTGATTTTGTCTTGCAGCGAAATATTTGTAGCTTTGTCTGCGTAGCTAAGAGCATACTTGACAGCCTGCCTATCAGTTAGTTGCTTCTCTAGTTTTTTGTACAACCTCTCATCAAAATCGGTAATGCTCAAATCTCTAAATGTAGCATTTCCATAAGAATCTTCTGCCGATGTAAAGCTGTTCACAGGTATAAGCACCAAAACAGAGATAGTCAGATCATTACGCAGCTCTATAAGTTTTGTAGGCGTTATGTATTCATGCCCCGTCAAATCTTCATCTTCCGTTAGGATGTAAAACTGCGTTTTCGTTTCAAGAAGGCTCAAACGACTATATAGATCACGCAGAATTTCCATAGAGAATCCTGTTACTTTCATACAGTTTCCCTGCATGGCACTTTTTATTGTTTCACCATACACCTCCATGAAAATATCGAGGATGTGGTCATAATATGCTTTTATAATATTCATAATCAACGTCTTTAATTGTTGAACTTATATCTTGGACGAATTTTCTGCAATGAAGAAGCATCACTTAAATCTGTATAGAAGCCTATCTGTCGCAACTTATTTTTTAATGCATTCATATTATCTTTGAACGCAAGATGAGTCTTTATGTCTGCATCAGCGAAGCGAAGTTCATCAGTGCCATCAATTATTAAGCCGTATCTATTACGAATTTCCTTTGCCAATTGACGAATGCTCAGAGGTCTTGATTCCAACTCTCCGTTTTCTTTCTGATTGAGCACAAGAAGCTGAACTAAAACTTCCAACAGTTTAGAGCCGATTGCACCACGACGTGTATGTTTTCGGCTTCTCCCGTCTATAATTAGTGCGGAGGACTCATTTTTCATTGAGGACTTGTCCAAGAAATCACGTGAGTACTTCATCTGATATGCAGCACCAACTTTCATTAAGCACTGCACATACTTCTCCAGAGGGGTATCCTCGTATTGTAGATACTCTTGCAAGTCTTTGACATTCTGTTCTGCCTCCTGCATTTCCTCAGTTGTTTTTGCATTAGAAAAATACTTATTGTAGATATTCCGCAAACTTGCATCAATATCAGCATCGTTTTTAACAGATGGGTTCTTAATCATATTAAGTGCTTCAGAAACAGATGCATGTGGAGTTACTAAACGACGCATAACTCTTATAGAATAGGACGCTTTAATATAGTCTAATAACCCATTCAGAGTTTTATCCATATCTGCACATGCAATAGGCGAAACACTGCTCTCCAACTTATCCGTTAAATCGACGACTTGATTCCAGTCATCTTTCACCTCCAATGTTCCTTCTTTCACCATTTTGGGAAGAAGATATATCAATTTTTGGAAGTATAGAGACAAATGAAAACCAGCCAATATCCTAAGGTAGTCAATAAATACTGAGCGAGGTATACTATATTGATAAGCAAGCAACCGCATTATGTCATCACAAAATAGATTTGCCTGCTCTTTCAGAATGGGCTTAATAACAACCTGTGATGTTGATACTTTGGTATCTATATCAACAAGCTTAATCAGGTGAAGGATTCCTGCTGTATCTACATCAAGGGTTGGACTTTCTACAATTTTCCGGCTCGCATTGTCCCAACCGATTGAAAGATAGTCTTTCAGTGCCTTCATCACTTCGGGGCGCTGACTAATCATGATAAACAGTTGGTCTGCAGTGTTGTAATCTTTTGTGTGTTTCTGATTTCGAATTCTATAGCTCTCCAAGTGTAAAGGACGCATAGAAGCAATATTTTCTTTCGCCTTACCGCGATATACCATATTGACAAGGCTGCTTCTTATCCAACTTTCCACAGCTTCTGGATTCTCAGAATATCCTGTGATATTATTACCGTCCTCCAGAATATGAAAGTATTTTTTTAGTGACTTAATATCGTGAAAAGTACCCGTCTTTAACATAAGTTTTATACGAGCTCCGTTATTACGCATCAACATAAAGAGATTAACCAACACATTATCCAAGGTGATGGCTTTAACATCGGATGCAAATATGTATGGCTCACGGAATACCCTTTCCTCTTTGTCTATAATTGGCATCTGCATAACTTATTCCTCCTCTTTCTTTAAAGGTTCGACAATCAGTTGCATAGATTTCTTATTCAATGAAATCTTATAAAAAGACTTTTCATTGTTGGTAACGATAACTTCCGTATAAGTTTCACTAGCGAGCAGGTTCTTGAATACCTGAAGTTCAATAAAGCGACCTCGCAAATCACTCATGGAAGGACTAAATCCATTCTTGATGTAATACAACATTTCATATAGGTCTAACGAAACTGTAAGTTGTACTGCATGATTCTTCTTGTATCTAAATACGAAGTTTTCATGTTCGTGTTCCAAGAATTGTGTGAGATATCCGTTATCATCGACCATCAAGTCAAAATCCTCCAGTGGGAATCTACGATAGCTTTGACCGCTTGGATCATTAACCCTCGTCGATGAAAGAAGGAGGTGCTTTGATGAGATGTCTGGATTCCAACACCCTTCACTACAAGAGATCGCATACGCAAGTCTCTTCTTCTCATCGTACCAATTCGTATCGTTATTGTTGAGAATTGAATAGAAGTCCCCAATAGACTGGTATGGCATACGTTCTAAGAACTTTACTTTACCCTCAAAATATTGATGGCGAATAAACGATCGGTGACGAATCTTTAAAAATTCTATCTCATCAGCCGACATTTCATAACTCGGCTTAATGGTCAAGAACTTATTGAACTCTTCCAGCAAAGGTACAGTCGGACGGGATGCAAAAGCAAGATAGTCCATTTCATCCTTTAAGCGATAATACAAGTCCCTATCCTTGTCTGGTATGGCTACGTTTGCAATATCTGTTTCACGCAACAACTTGACGATTCTGTCTTCCGAACGGAGATCGGGGAAAAGCTTGCTTTCAGGAGCTGTTACGTTGAAATATAAACGCATCCATTCTTCCAAACGAATACGCTCGTAATGGTATTGAAGTGCTGCTTTTTCGTTGTCATTCGTTGCCTCTTCAAGCTTTTTTCTAGTTTCTTCTTCACGTTGAATAAGCGCAGGAATGGATGCACAACTATAATCACGGGTTATCAGCCATGCTATCATAGAGCGCAAGTCTCGCATCGTGATATGTACTTCACGTTTGTAAACAATAGTCCTAACAATCCATTCAAGGCGAGTTATTATCTCATTACCGACTGCAGAATCATTCAGAGATCTTACATTAAAATTGATAAAGCACTTTTCAGCTAATGGGCAAGTCTTGCATTGTGTCCATAAGCGAGGAGCAGTTAGGGCTTTTATCTGCTTGCGTAATAGCGACTCATTCTTCTCGTCTAATGCCGTTACCGAACGTAGGTTCAAATTGATTACCATCACTCCGTTTGGAAGTTGGGTAACACCTTCCTTATAAAAATATTCATCTATGGCATCATACAGATACTTATGCTCATCAGAATTTTCAAGGAAATCCATTAGACGGCCTTCATTGATAGCAATAATGCGACCTTCTTCTGCATGGGAGAAATCCCCACTCATGCCTTCAAATGGACGGAAGAAATCCTTCAGAACATCACTATTCTTCAGGTTGGCTTCATCCTGAGAGCCATCGTAATTTGTCTGATATGTGACACCGTTTAGCTGAATCCGAGCGCCATTGTGAGTGTCATCGAAATATTCCACTTCATCGCTGCATTGTTCCACTTGGCGAATGAATGCAGTCTTTCCATCACCTGCATTACCGGTAATAATTATCAGGCGGAATTTCCCATCCTTAATAGCTGTCAGCAGCTGGGTATCGAGCTTTGTCTTCGTATAAGTCTCCTTATCTAAGATATTATCGCCTTTCCAGCCAGCTCTGGTTCCTGCATTACCAAATTCGCTCTGGCTATACAAACTGTTGATGTAATCAACGATATGCATCTCCGAGCCATCATGATCAACGACAACGACATCTGATTTCTTTGCGATTCCAGTTTCACCTATAATCTCTAACGATTCCATCATCTCCCTCGCCGTCTTAAATCGTTTTTCGTGGCGAGTATCAATGGCTTTCATTACGAACGCAGCAAAGTCATCGCTTATCAGCGTGTTAAGTGTCTTAATGTCGGTTGGTTTTTTATCGAGAACAGGTATTCTCTTTCCTGGCCATGGGTAGCTATGTCCAAGCAACTCATATAAAGTCACACCAAGAGCGAACGTGTCTGCGCTATCTTCCCATTGAATGGTTTGACCATTCATTAGATCAGGTGCAAGGTAAGGCCAAGTTCCGACCTTATCCAAGTCATTTACATTGCTGGTAGCTATGTTGAAATCGATCAGAACAAACTTTCCACTCTTCTCGAAGATAATGTTCTCTGGTTTTATATCCCTGTGACGAAGTTTCTTTTCGTGGAGATAAACCAGTGCTGATGTCATCTCATGAAGGAACTTATAAATGAATGGTAGTGTGAAATACTTATCCCCATAGCAGTATTCACGGATGTCCTTGCCGTTGATATATTCCATCAGCGTATAGAACAAATCACCAAATGTCAAGCCGTTGTACTTAAAACGAACTATATTGGGATGGTTGACATCCTTCAACGCATTAAATTCATCAATCGTTGACTGGGGGCTGACTCCTTCCTTAAATATCTTGGCAGCAAACATGGCTCCTGGCTGAAGAGAATGAATGGCTTGGAATACTTTTGAGAAGCCACCTTCACCCAATTCTTTATATAGAGATATTTCTGGAGTTATCATGTCGCCGTTCTTCAACTCATCCCATGATTTTGCTTCAGGATGCTCTTCCTGATGACCATACTTCTTCTCTATTGCTTCGTCAAAGATATAGTCACAAATCTCTTCAATATTTGACCAACGCTCAGTCGGGTCTTCAACAATGATACGGCTGCATACCACGTCAACCCAAGGTTCAACATTAGGATTACGTTTGCTTGGCATCATTTCCTCAGTAAGCGAGCCACCCTTCGCTTTCAGCTGTAAATAGTTTGAGAAAGGCAACTCGCCAACCATCAGCTCATAGACAATAACGCCAAACGAATAGACATCTGAGGATGGGGAATAATCTCCTATTATAACATCTTCCGATGTATATGGATCTCTGTCAAAGGCATCCATGCTTACTGAGACATTCAGCTTGTCAGCCTCATGCAATACGTTGTATGAAAGTCCGAAATTAGCTAAAGCGGCATGCCTGTCTGCCTGAACATAGATGTTCTCTGGGCTGACATTTCTATGTATGACATTATTCTCATGTGCAAGAGCGAGAGCCTTCGCCAAATCGAGAATAATGACAATCTTGTCCCTATCCGTAAACGTGTTCCGCTGCATTTCACTGCGCAGAGAATGTTCTTCCATGTAATCGGAAATCACATAGTAGTGATTACCATCCTCACTGGTCTGGCATTTGTTCTTTATGATGAGAGGCGATGAAGGAAGACTTTCTTCACTCATTTCCGCATTATGCACCAGCTTGTTATGGCGTTCCAGTTGCATTGGCGATAAACCAGCCCTGTCAAGAGCATAGTCACGCACTTTCAGCTTCTTGTCGCTGAAGAACTTGCTGTGACAGAGATATTCGATATAATCCTCATTGGCTTCGATAATCTCATCAATGATATAGTTGCACACCTCTGTCTTCTTCTTGTTCTTGGGTTCACTGCTTCCTACAAGATATTCGACAATGGAATGCTGCAAATGGCTAATGGCATTGCGTGACTTATGCAACCTGTCATTATCCATTATATAGTCAACGAGTTCGTCATCGAGAAGGAATGTCTTGTTATCACAGAAAGACCCAGGCTCAAAACCCGATTTGTTTTGGCCTAAGGAACTGAGCGTGACAATAGAGTCCACCCATGCCATACCGAAATGATGGTCTTTCTTCTTCAGGTAACCAGCCAACAACTTACCTTTGAAAGTTGCAGACTTTATGGGATTGGGCTTTTCCGTGTCATTACAGAACCACGAATCATCATTTGCTTCCAGTCTGCCTTTATAATCCTTGTTCTCAATGTTGTAAATGGCATGTGGTGAAACAACGATACAGTCATATTCCCAATACTGAACCGCACCTTGTGCATTCATACTGGGGTACTCGCCGTTTGGAACCAAATAATAATTGTAGGGAAGCTTCACCTCCAGAAATTTAAGGAGGCGTTCCTCGCCGGCATTAACTGGCCCAGTTGAAAATTTTGGTGTGCAAATCTTAGCCATATATCTCTTGTTATTTAATTAGCAATTTAATTCGTTCTATCATCCTTTCGCCACGTTTGGGTATGAAATCGTTGCAGAAAGCAATGTACTCTTCCACGGCATACATGTAGGTAGCCCTATCCAAGTCTTTCATATAGCTCCAGACACCCTTGAACACGGACTTTGGTTGTCCCATAGAATCCATAAAAGGTTCAAGCATCATGGCGTGGATGAACTTGATAAAGCCCTCGTCGCTCTGATAATCTACCATCATCTTTCTATTCTTGTAGAGGATACCCTTCATGTGGAGGTCTTGCTTCTTCTGTTCTGTCATTACGTTGTATATGGCAGACAGATACTTGTCCATATAACCTCGGAACTTCGTGTTTGCCCTATAATTACTCAAAGACTCTTTGTCGTTGAACTTGTTTGGCAAGACAATAAGATTACCGATATTGTATGTCATGTGGGCGCATTTCACGGCACGTTGATGCAATTCCTCTGAGGGGTTAAAGTTCTTCAAGCCCTTGAAATATACGTCCATAATGTTTGCCCCAAATAAGTTCTGGTAATGGCATATCGGTTCAAGCCTGTAATCATAATGATTGATGGTGTCTACAGATAGTTCTGGCCAGTCACCTCCAAAGACTAATGACATGATTGCTTTGGCTATGTTTGCTCTCGAAATATCATAGTCGCCATATTTGCTGTCATCATGCAAAGTTGACAAGTCAAAGTCTCTTAGATTATCTATGTTTCCATCCAGCTTTTCTGCAATAAATTCTTTAACAAGCCGGATGGCATAAACATCAGAAGACTTTTCTTCTTTCTCCTTGGCTTTTTCCGCCTTCCCTCTTTCATCACGTTCATAAATGGACTCTTCATCTGCCTTCGTCTTGCGATGTTTGCAAACACCTTTCACATAATTCTCTCGGAACTCTTCTTTCTTTAGCTTTTCACAGCCTTCACCTTTACCGATAATGCTGCTTGCAAATATGCAACCTTCGCAAATGTGATTATCGACACCCTTCCATGGGAAGTTGTCTGTCACCTCTGCTTTATAATCAATATCACCATCTTCAGCCAGCTGGTGTATAACCTTACTAAGGCTTGCCGCATCGCCTCCTTCTGGCTCTGGAACGGGATTCAACGGGTATGGAGTCAAGTCCTCACTCAATCCTACTGGCTGCTCCATGCGCTTACAAAATTCCTCATCAAAGGAACGGTCATGGAACTCCATCCTCAGTTTTTCATCAAGGCTCTTTCTGGCCATTTGAACAAGGCTGGTCTCTGTACCTGTTGCTTCATCAAGGAATTGGAATGCAGTGGTGCCAGAAAGCAATAATGCAGCTGACATCGGGACGTGCAGCAAGAACACCTGTGTACATAAGGGTGTCTCGTACACATCCATCACTTTAAAGAAACTATTGAAGTGGAAAGTAGCAAGATTCCATTTTGCCACATTTGGATTTTCCTTCGCCATTTCCTCTATTTCGAAGAATCTTGCAGCATGTGCAGAAGCAATGATAAAACGCGTACGGTGTGCGGGCTTCAGTAATTTCGTGGTTACGTCCACAAAGAAACCTGCTCTGATAGTATCTCCTACATGATACACACGCGCAGCATCTATTGGTGCATTGGTATCTCTGTAGAAGAATTGCAGCCCAGGCAGTACCCAATTTGCAAGATTTTCAAAGAACGACGCCTCGTCAATATCGAGTTTTTGCGGCAAGTGTGAACGCTGTGGGTCGTAAATGCCTCCATCAAGTGTCAGGACATACGGTTTTGTACCAATCTCAGCATAGAAATTATCGTTTTCCTCGCCAATCCAATGTATTCGGTCGAATATCATAGGAAAAAGAATGTCTCCGCTGACATGGGCGACACCTCTAATATAACGTGTTTTTGGATTTGTCTTGGACTTACGAATGGTATTACCGAAAATGAAGTAGCCTTTCGATACCTTGAACACATCATGGTACCAATCCTGTAGAACAGTGGAACCGTCGGGGCGAAGAATATTTTTCCTTGTTCCTTTTTCCGCCTTATAATAGCCTTCACCCCATTCGTCTATATAAGAATAATCAAAATCACCTACATGATTTCCATAATCATCTATCAGACCCCATTTGCCATCTTGATGTGCGCGAGCAACATGGTTATGGAAATGATAGATGCTCCGATATTTCATATCTGCGGAAATCATCACATTGCCCTGTATGTCAACAATGGTGGCATAGTAATCATCTTTATCGTACGACACAAGATAATGTCCTTCGCCCATGGGCTGAATATACTTATACTGGAAATCAATGATTACATTCCCCTGTAGGTCAATGATGCCGCAACGCCCGTTGATGGCAGCTGTGGTCTCTCCATCATGAATCTCTGAGATATAGTTGTATCCCTTTTCTCTTCCGACAAGGGTATTTCCTTTGTCGTCAAGTATAGCATAGGTCATACGAGTATCGACATATTCTACTATCAGTTCTCCGTTGTCTGGCTTGACATAGACGCCAGCCTTATAGCAATGATCACCTATATAAACGATACGGTCATAAATAAATTGGCACAAAGGCTTTCCGTCTAAATCCGTTAAAGCCCATTTGTCTTCCTTGTTGACAATGGCACTGTCTTCCCCTTCTGTTTCCCTTATCTCGGAATAGTGCAAAGAGGGTGATATAATGACGTTGTCGTCAAAGTCCTTCACTCCGACAAAGCCACGTTCCCAGAACTGAATTCTGCCATTATATGTATTCTTCTCTTCACTCATACCTCACCCTTCTTTAACTGTCGTGCAATCCAACCTTCATCAATATTCATGCAGCCTTCCACTTTCATTCTTGGGTCAAGGTCACACGCTAAACAATGCTCATAATAAAGCTTCATCGACATAGACCAATGAGAAGTTTCTTTGTCCTTGTCCTGAGCGATAAGAACCATTTCCCCATCATCATTGAGTTCTTTGTCTTTGTAAACTACATCACCAAAGAACAACTCCGTTTCCTTTTCTGCTAATTCTGGATGCACAATATGCTTAAGCATATACTTCATGCGCTCAATGGCTACGTCGTTAAGCCCTTTCTCCAGGATAAGAATTTTCTCTTTTAAGCGATACAAACCCGTCACATGGCGATAGATATAGTTATCATTGCCAGGTAGGTTTGGAATGTCCACTGGTTCGTAATCATAGTCATCTGGTTTGAAGAAATCAAAGAAAAGCATGAAATGGTGGGTCATGTCATGATAAAGCGTTCCGTATGGAATGCCTTTTTGATGGCCACACTTGGGGCATGTGTAGATAAATGCCTTGTCGTTAAACACCTTCTCCCTTAGCTCTAGGTCAAGGTCAACGTTCATTGAATCCCATAAGTCAAACTCACCTTTGGCTTGACAGTTAGAGCAAATGATTTCTTCTTTGTGAACCTTTGACATATGATAATTAGTTAATTATTCCATTTCTCAATTTCTTCTTCTAAAATTGATATTGCTTCTTTTTCTTTTTCTATTGCTTCATACCTCAGATTATGAACTTCTACAACAAGATCATTAATTTCATTCATTTTTTCCATTTCTATAATGGGTATTGGGTACTTATATAGCAATTCTGGATTAGGATAACACAGTTTTGTCCCGTATTGAGTATGCCTAAGTAGTCTAAAGCCATAATCGGAACTAAGCCATGTATATAGATAGCCAGGTGTAACCAATTTACTGGCTTTCATCCTGTAAAAGGCACTTGAAACTAATTGCCCTCCAAGTTCTTTCCCTACGTATACGCAACGGCAAAAAGATTCATTTTCCCCTAATGTTCCAATTTTAGCAATAATGATTTCTCCTTCTTCAAGTAAATCATTCTTGTACCTATTTTTATTAACAACCCATTTCCCTTTGACTACTGTATTAAAAATATCTGACTGATTGATGAGCATAATGCCATGTCCCTCTTTTAACTCCTTCACTTCAACACCACCAGAGGAAAACATGCCATTTTCATCCAAAGCATCACGTAATAAAATGTGCTTTTTAGAAAATAGAACATTAAGAATTCTTTCTCTTACTCGCTGGGAATGATTAAAGGCGTTTATGGTATCTATACCTATTTCATCAATTCTACGCGTGAAACACGAAACTTTTCGAGAGGAGGAATGTTGACCAAAATAGTTATAATCATCTATAGTTAAATCGTTCAGCCCAACACATTCCTTTAAAAGAGTTTGGGCATGTTTTAATAAATCTGTCGCTTTTTCACGTAAAGCAGAACATTCTCTTATAAGTTCATCCACTGATACTTGTAATGCAACAGGGAATAATGGAACTCTAATATTTCCAGCCAGATCAGAATTTATGTGTTTGACGACTCCACCAAATCTTGATTGTGTAATCTGATAATAGCCAAATTTGCCCGACAAAAATGCATATAGTGCCCCTCCTTTAAACTTCTCATCGTTGGGCACGATTCTCAACAAATCATGAGTTAGCAATTTATCAACATAGTGTTTATTGACATATACAGTATTACCTAATGTTCCTGAACAAGTTACAAGAATCCATCCCTTTTCAACTTTTAAATAGGATAAATCATTTGCTTGTTTATTTGAAACAAACCTACCAACCTCTAAATCGGCTAACACAGTATCTGAAGCTGCCAAATAAGTTATCCCGTGTTTACTATCAGCAACCCAATTCCTGGAAAAAATATTTCCAATAAAAATATCAGATGTTATATCCGACAGATTAGAAAGCTCATACGGGCATTTCTCTAGTTTTTTACGGACGTTCATACCCTCACTAAGGAAAAGTGAAGGGTCGAGTCTGTATTCAGTTACAGAACCTGCGTTATATTTAAGAAATCCCGTTTTCATTCTTTTTGTGATTTTATAAATTCTTTATACTTCTTTGAAATTTTGGGTAAGTCGTCATCTATATGTTTAACTCTTTCTGTCCTTTTTTTAGAGATCAACTCTCCTCTTTTATTAAATACAACCCACTCTTTTTGGTCATTGAAAATTAATTCGGCTCCTTCATCATCCCTTTCGAAAATCTGATTCCCACGTCTATCTTTTCCTACTCTCTCGGCAATTGCCATAAACACATCGTATGTTTCATTCTTCGGGTCAATAAATCTTTCTATAGCAGTCTTCTTCTGTAGAAAAAGTAATGAAGCTTGAACACCTACTTGTGGCAAAAATGTTTCAACAGGCAGATCTATACTAGCTAAAAGTTTAAAGTGTTCTAATATCCATTTGCGAACTGATTCTGCCTTAGGATTCCCAAGAATGCCATCAGGGAGGACAATACCCATCTTGCCGCCCGGCTTCAAGAAGTTATAGCATTGTTCAATGAACAGAACCTCTGGAGCTGTAAAAGCTTTTAACTCGTATTTCTCAGCTATTGTGGTAGCGACTTCCACCTTGGAACCAAATGGGGGATTGGTAAAGATGCAGTCGAACTTACCCATTGCATTGTCGATGGAATAAGCACTGTCGCAATCAGCCATATCGCCCTTCTTCTCTACGCTCTTCGCTACAGACACGCTAACCTTGGGAATGTCAGGCAATGTTCCATTGGGATATTCGAGTGAGTTGATATTGTAAATATTGCTATGACCATCACCAGCCATAACCATGTTCATCTTGGCTGCTTTCTTCAAGTCCGGGTCAAAGTCAAAACCAAAAATCATATTCTCTGCATACTCGCGTACCTTGTCATTCACGGCATCTGTATTGGCCTTGGCTTCAAGCAAGGCTCCTTCCAACTCTGGGTACATGGCTTTGGTTATCTGACGACGCACATGGTCAAGAACCATTACAATAAAACCACCAGAACCACAAGCTGGATCAAGTACACGTGAATTCACAGTAGGATTAAGAATCTCTACCATACATTTGATAACGTTGCGTGGCGTAAAGAACTGTCCTGCCTCCTGTTTCAAGGTGTTACTTACAATCGTCTCATAGGCGGTACCCTTTACATCGACAGTGGCATCAAGGAATGAATATTTAGCAATCTCTGATGCAACGTATGCTACACCATAGTCTGAAAGGGATATTTCCTCATTGCCAGCAAATACTTCTTTGAAAATATCATCCGTCTTTAGTTGTCTGAAGATGCCTTTGATTCGCTTTGCTACTGCCGCTTGGCCTTTTGGAGTGTTACGTTCCTTTACACCAACCCAGAATTGACGATGATATGTCTCATTACGCTCGGCACACAGATAGCGGCGTTTCTCGTCATATATCTTACAGAAGATAAGATTCAGCAGTTCCCAAAAGGCATCCTTCTTTCGCCCCTCATTGCCGTAGATATAGTCATGGCAGCGTTTGAAGGTACGTATCAAGGAGTCATTGGCAGGCTTGCGAGGTTGAGCACGGTCACCCATGCGCTCCATGTCATCAATGGATTCATCAATACCAGGAAAATCAGCAATGTCAACAATTCGTTCATTGCCTACAGCATCCTCTATTCTTTGGCTGAAGTGAAGTTCATCGCCATTTGTCCAAAGTCCGAAATCGCAAGACGAAGCCCTAAGAGCATGGTTCAAAGCACCCTCAACACCTTTCTTTATATCACCAGCCTTAACCTTAGAATCACAAACGATACAGATACGCTCCAGATTCTCTGGCTCCTTGGCTGCCCCAACTCTGAAGATGGCAAGATCAACGGTGACACGTCTCTTCTTGTCCTCATCATCTTGATATGAGAAGGCATAGTCACGTTTCATGTCACTCATCTCAAAACCATACTCCTCATTCATCTGGAGTATAACCGACTGTAGCATCTGCTCTTTGGCATTTGCCTTTTTCTTTTCACCTGTAAGGACGCATATCAGTTCATCATCATTAAGAACTATCTCGTCTTTTATCTCGTCTGCCATATTCTTCTTGAATTTGAAATTTACAAATTCACTTCATTTTTTAGAATTCTGGATGGACTCTCGTCATCCAAGTTTGTCCAAGTTTAATTAAGCCTTTCTCAATCCTACCTTAAACTTCGTGAACAACTATCCTTATTTGACCATAGGAATATATACAACATCACCTTTTGTTGAATTAAGCAGCTCCTTTATATCTACGCCCAAAATCCTTGCTATTTCGGTTAACGTTTCAAGACCTGGCTGTGCATTGTTTGTACACCACTTTGAAACAGTAGCTGGGTCTTTCCCTAACTGTTCGGCAAGCCATTTGCCAGTGCGTTTCTGCTCTGCTAAAACTACTTTTATCCGATTGATGTCTTTGTTCTCTTTTTCCATTGTATCTTAATCTTTCTTTTTTAATAACGGCAAAGATATGTTTTTATTTTGCAAATACGCCATTATTTATAAAGTATTCTGCCTTTTTGACACTTTTATTTGCGTTTTAGCTCAATATCCAATGTTATTTCGCAAATTTAGCATTACTTTTGCACTATAGAACATATATGGCAAACAAAAGACTGAAAATAGATTCTAAGACGAGTGCCGAGCTATGGTGGCGGGCGGCAGGTCGTTGTGAATTCCGTGGTTGTCAGAAACCACTTTACTTGCATGGAGTCACTTATGACCCATGCAACATCTCAAATATGGCACATATTATTGGGGCTTCCAAGGATGGCCCAAGAGGTGATTCTCCATTACCTATAGAGGAGAGAAATCATATTTCCAATATAATGCTGTTATGCCCTGAATGTCACCATTATATAGACCACGAGGGGAAAGACAAACATAGTGATGAGCAGTTAAGGGAGATGAAAAGGCTCCACGAACAAAGAATGGAATACCTCACGGGATTAAACCCAAATCGGTCATTAGAAAAAACTTTTTGTCATTTTCTAATGACCGCCATTAGAAAAACGGCTTTGTATATGCCTGATTCATAAATATTTACTAACTTTACCACAAAAAACATATACTCCGATGCGAAACTGTGACATAAAGTTCGTAAATAAGGAAATAACACCTTTTGGTGGGCTTTCCCTGTTCTTCAAAATGCTTGAAAAATGCCATTTTGAAGAGCATATTATGCAAAGTGGTATTCCACTTCAAGGATCTAACCGTGGCTGCAGACCAATCCAGTTAATATTGGGATTATTTGCAGGTGTGTGGTGTGGTGCAAGTTGTTTTGGCCATCTTGACGTGGTGCGTTATGACGCTGCACTGTGTGACCTGCTTGGGTGGAAACGCGGAGCTGACCATCGTGCATACCAGCGCTATCTAAACAAATTCTCCCAAGCTGTCAACCAACGTGTTTTCGGAAATTTGTTCCGTTGGTTTTTCTCAGAGTTGAAGTTCGACAATTACACCTTGGACTTCGATTCAACCGTGATGGTCCGTGAGGGAAACCAGGAGGGGGCAGCCAAAGGATACAACCCCAAGCGTCCCGGACGACTCTCGCATCATCCTCTCCTTGCATTCGTTTCCGATGTGAGGATGACAGCAAATTACTGGCTACGTCCAGACAACACATCTGCAAGTACCAATTATCTGTCATTTCTTGAGGATACACTCTCAAGACTTGAGGGCAAACGTGTCGGACTTGTCCGCATGGATAGTGGATTCTTTGCGAGGGAAACACTTGACTATCTGGAAGACAAAGAGTTACGCTACATCATAGCCTGCCGTTTCAATAATCGCATAAAGTACAGTCTTACACATGAGCGCAAATGGATAGAGTTGACAGAAGGATTGGAAATATCCGAAACCACCTATCAGGCAAATGGTTGGGAGAAGGCAAGACGTATTGTGATGGTCAGGCAAGAAATAGAAAAGCGCCCTAAAGCTGCAGGAAAGCAAATCAAGCAACTGGAGCTTTTCGAGGATGAGCAAGATTTCGGAAAATACCGATACAGTTGCTTTGTAACAGACCTTGAACTGCCGGCCAAAATCGTATATGACTCATATCGCGGAAGGGCGGATTCTGAGAATAGGATAAAGGAACTGAAGAATGATTTCCCGATTGATGATTTTGTCACAAATAACTTCTGGGCAACAGAGGCATGTGGGAGTTTCATTGTAATGGCATACAACTTCATGTCGTTGTTCAGACATGCGCTGATCAATTCCAACAAGAAGAAATTCCTGAAGACTATCCGATACGAGTTAATATCGACACCAGCCTATCTGGGGAGGACAAAAGACAAGCATATACTATATTTAGCCAGGTCACTAAAAACACGACAATCATTCTTGTCTATATGGGAAAAATTAAAGGATTTCTCTTTGCCGTACGACACAGAGAAATCCTAATGACCGATTTGGGTTAAATTACAATATATATTATATGCTGACAGCTTAATTACTTGAACAATTAGAGAAAATTTAATAACTTTGCCAAAAGAAGATATTTGTGGTAACATTATTAATATAATACTAATATGAGGCAAAATTATTTCTTAAAGACTATTCTTGTCTTCCTGATGGCTCTCTTCGTTGGCGGCGCCAATGCGGAGGAAAAGAAAAGCACGCTGGCTTTCACTCGCAACTGCAATGGCAGTGGCGAGGCTAAAGATGGTGTGAAGTGGGCTGTGACTTCCGATGCTGCGGAATCCCAATATGACCCTTCCAGGGGTATCCATTATGGAACAGGTCAGAAGGCGGTTAGTTATTTACAACTGACCACTTCTGACATCACTGGGACCATAAAGAGTATAGTTGTCAATGCCGCCGGCAATTCTGGTACAACGGCAAAGATACATGTCACTGTTGGTGGGGTCGCCTTTGGCAGCGAACAAAGTCTTACAGATTCGAATGCTCCGTACACATTTGGAAACGACGATGGTGGGGCAACCGGGCAAATTGTCGTGAGGCTTGAGCAAGCAAAAGCAAAGAAAGCCCTTTATGTGAAGTCTATTGTAGTGACATACTCGACCGAAGCCCTTGGCGGGACCCAAGACCCGCAGAACAGTTTTGCCAACGCGACGGAAAACGCCACCGTGGGTGAGCCTTACACCATACAGGAGTTGACGACGCTCAGCGACGGAGGCAGGGGTTATGAGAGCAGCAATGCTACCGTCGCCTCAATCGATAATGCCGGGAATATAACACTGCATAAGTCCGGCGAGACGGATATCACAGTCACAACTTATGCAACCGGGACTTACAGGGAGGGCTCCGCGTCCTACAAACTCATAGTGGCAAAAGGCACACCCGTATTGGAGTTTGCTTCCGCAGATTTCCATGTCTATAAGGATGAGAATGCGGCTGGCCCGGCACTGACAAAAGAGCCCGATGGCATCAGTGTGGTCTATTCAGTGGAGAACAGCGGCATAGCGACTGTTGATGAAAATGGCATGGTAACTGCACTTGCCGTGGGGCAAACCACAGTCACCGCGACATCGGATGAAAACGAGGCCTACAGGTCCTCTTCCGCATCATACACGCTGTTCGTCGACGAGAGGCTGGTGTCCGGAGTAGATATATACGAGATGGTGACGGATGCCTCGACGCTAAAGGCCGGGGACAAACTCATATTCGTATATCAAAATGCGACAATTGAGCATGGAAGGGGAGTACCGTCGGCAATGGGGCCAAAAGACACAAGCAATTTCAAAACAACGGCGGTTTCTTTCCTTGACGGGAAACATACCAATATTATAAAGGTTGAGGAAGACAGGGCAGCAAACGTAGCGGTAATGGTGCTTGGCGGAACAGCGGGAGCATGGAATTTCCATACAAAAGATGGTTATCTGTGTGTTCCGCGTGATGCAAACACATTGAGAACAACCGAGACTGTTGATGATAAAGCCACAGCGACCATAAAAATTGTGGACAACAATGATGCCAAGGTTACTTTCACAAAATTCGGTCGGATTGTGAAATACAACAATACCTCTAGTACTAGCTTGTTCTCAACTTACAAGAGCACCAACAAATTCCCGCTGATAAAGATTTACCGTAAGAGCGACAATGCGGCAATCACTTTTGCCAACGCATCGGAGGAAATAACATACGGCGACAACTACAAGGCACAGGCACCGGAGTTCAGCGGTGACGCGAGCACCCTTGTTTACACGAGCAGCGATGAAACGAAGGTAAAGTTCCATGGCAGCAACGTGATTGACATACTGGCACCGGGAACGGTGACGATAACGGCGGCAGTACCAGGAAATGCGGCAAGCGGCAGCTATGAGCTCAAGGTGAACGCGCCGTCAGACGGACACGAGATAAACCTCACGTTCGGCGCGGCAGGTTACCTGACATGGGTCGCCACGGCCGACATCGACTTCTCGCAGACGGCTGGCGTGACGGCATACCAGATAACCGGGGCCACGGCGGAGAAGGTGACTGCCGAGGAGGTGGCAGGCGTCCCGCAGGGCGCGGCGGTGCTGCTGAAAGGCAACGGCACGGTGACGCTGAAGCGCACCACGGGCGTTGCACCGCTCGCCGGCAACAAGATGCTCGCATGCACTGACGCCTCGGTGACGGGCATGACGGGCAGCGAGACGTCCACCGCCATCTATGTGCTCGGCAACGGCGGCAGCGGTCTCGGCTTCTACATGTTACGGAACAAGCTGCAGGCCGGCAAGGGCTACCTCCGTATAAACGGCGCGGCAGGTGGCGCAAAGCCTTCGTTCGTCGGCTTCGAGGAGACTACGGGCATTGGCGCCACAGCCGCCGATGCTGACGGCGACGGCGCATACTACACACTCCAGGGCATACGCGTGACGAAGCCGCAGAGAGGTGTCTATATCAGGAACGGCAAAAAAGTGATTGTGAAATAAGAACGTTTTCGTTAAGCCAAATGAGCAGAACCGAGCTTGCTCGAGTTATGCCATGGCGAGAAAACGAAGGATGAAATTCAAACATAAAACGCAACAATATGAAAAAGAAAACATACAGCGCGCCGGAGGTGTGCAATGTGGAATATCCCGAACTTATGGATGGCCTTTTCGTCTTCTTCAGCAAAAAGCCGGGCTCCATAGACGGCAATACCGGCGGCCCGTTGGCAAAGCCCACTGACATTGAGATTGAGGACGAGGAGGACGAGGAGGAAAATGAAACCCCGCTCCCGATTTACAAATACAAGGCCTGGCAAGACTGACCGCCAGCGTGTTGAGCATAAAGAAGTATGGAAGCGGACCCCTGCCGGCAGGCGGAAGTCCGCTTCCATACTTCTTTATTGCGGTCTGGCAGGCGTGCCCGTTTTGGCAGGGACTTGCGCAAAGCTTAACCCAAACCTGAAAACAGGCAGGTGCGTGCTGTTTTCCCGCCGATACCAAGCAAAACGGTAAATTCGGCGTGTTTGCAGACCAAATTCGGCGTGTTTGCAAAGCAATTACGGCGTGTTTGCTCACCAAATTCGGCGTGTTTGCCGTACCGACGGCATCAAGCGCCACGCTTGGTCGGTTTTTTCAACCGTCAACCGGGATATGACTTCGGACACGTCTTGTACTAACCAATTCCCTCGCGATAGAAATCCAGAGCCTCCTTTATCTCCTCGTCGGTGACAGTCTGGTTGATGCGTATGTCGCCTATGTCAGCGAGCAGCGTGAAGTTTATCTCGCTCCCAACGTTCTTCTTGTCGTGGTGCATCAGCGACAGCAGGGTGTCGTAGTCGCCGCATGTCACTGGCATCTGCCCGTAGTATTCTTTTATGAAACTCACGGTCTGCCTCATCCTGTCTGCAGGGAATCCCTCCCGCACCACGCTTAGATACAGCTCGCAAATCATTCCGTAGGCCACGGCATAGCCGTGTGGCACAGGCCTGCCTTCAGTCATGGCGAACGACTCCATCGCGTGACCCACGGTGTGTCCCAGGTTGAGAGCCTTGCGGATGCCGCGCTCGTGTGGGTCCTGTGCCACGATGCGCCTCTTCACCTCCACCGATGTGCCAACCATTTGCTGCAGCGCGCCCGTGTCTGGCTGTGCGAGGTCGAAGTCTATGAGTTCTGCCCATTGCCGCCTTGTGGAAATCAGTCCGTGTTTCAGCATCTCGGCATACCCCGAGCGTATGTCCCTCGCGCCGAGCGTCTTGAGGAACACGGTGTCTGTCAGCACGGCACGCGGCTCGCAGAACGCCCCCACCTCGTTTTTCAGCCCGTTGAAGTTTATCCCCGTCTTTCCTCCCACGGCCGCATCGACCATCGCGAGCAGTGTGGTTGGAATGTTGATGAAGGCTATGCCGCGCTTGAATGTCGCTGCGGCAAAGCCCCCGAGGTCGGTTATCATTCCCCCGCCGAGGTTGATCAGCAGCGAGTGGCGTGTCGCGCCGTTGCTGCCAAGGCTTTCCCATATACTGGTGAGGGAACTGATGTTCTTGTTCTCCTCCCCACAGCCGGTCACGATGCTGTGCGCGCCGCGCAGTGCCCCGGCATCGCATATCACCGGCAGGCAGTGCCTGGCGGTGTTCCCGTCCGTGAGAATGAAAATGCGGTCGGGGGCATATTCCGCTATCTCGGTGTCTATCGAACGCTGCAGTGAGGCCGGTGTGGGGTGCATTTCCGTTGTCGCTTGCCTGTGGCTAATCCTTGTATATCTCTGCGAGTTTGCTGAGGAGAGCCTCTGCGCGGAGGTCGGCTGCCACAATCTTGCCGTCGGGGCCAACGAGGATGTTTGACGGGATGCTCTGTATGCCATATACCGGCGCTGCGGCGCATTGCCAGCCTTTCAGGTCGCTGATGTGGTGCCATTCCAGCCCGAGGTCGCTGACGGCCTTCTGCCATGCGTCCTTGTTAGCGTCGAACGACACCCCGACCACATCGAAGCCCTTGCCGTGGTAGCGCTTGTATGCCTCCACCACGTTTGGCATCTCCTCGCGGCACGGGCGGCACCAGCTTGCCCAGAAGTCCACCAGCACATAGTTTCCCTTGCCGCACCACTCTGACAGGGCACGCTCCTTGCCGTTGAGGTCTGGCATTTTCAGGTCGGTGTATGTCACTCCGGGTGCGCGCAGGGCAAGCATTTCAATACGTTTGCGCACCTTGTCCAGTTCGGGCGCGTTGTAGTATGGCGCATCTTTTGGCATGAGCAACGCCAGGTCTTCGGTCTCAACGATCTCGCCGACCTCGCCAACGAGTTTCTTTGCCATCTCCATGTCGCTGCCGTCCTTGACCACCTCCTTGGCAAGGTCAACGAGCTTGTCCATCTCGGCATAGTACTCGTCTGCGATTTGCTTCAGTTTCTCCTTGCCTGCATCGCTTTTCGAGAGTTCTTCATACTGCTTTCCGATTTCGCTCACGCGCTTCTCTATCGCGTCGTGACGGTTCTGCCATGCCTGCGTTGAGGTTGCCACCTGCGCCGATGCCATTGTCACGACGAAGGCTGCCATAGCAACAAATGCGGTTCTTTTCATTTTCATTCGTTTTTTATTGTTTTATACTAAGTTGTCTTTCACACTGCGTGAATCACTAACCATGACATGTAGCAGGCGAACATGGCGACGATTAGCGCGCCCTCCCACCTTGCCACCGTGTATTTGGTGAACGAGAACATCCACAGTATTGCCATGCTGACGAGCATAAACGTGAGGTCAATCCATGATATGCCGCTTATCTCCATCGGGCTTATTATCCCCGTAATGCCGATGATCATCAGAATGTTTGTCACGTTGCTGCCGATGACGTTTCCCATTGCGATGTCACACTGCCCCTTGCGTGCCGCCACGATGCTCGTTGCCAGTTCCGGCAGCGACGTGCCGCCGGCCACGACGGTGAGGCCGATCACTGCATCGCTCACGCCGAGCAGCGATGCCACTTTCGTCGCGCCGTCGACGAACAGGTTGCTGCCAACGATGAGGCATGCCAGTCCGAGCAGGAAGAATGTTGCGGCGCGCCACACTGGCATCTCCTTGACGTTCTCATTGCCGCCGCCGCCTTTCCTTGCCGAGCGCACCGTGCAGACCATGAACGCGATGAACACCGCAAAGAGCAGCGCGGCGTCCATACGCGAGATGTTGCCGTCCAGCCCCAACAGTACGAGCAGCACCGAGGCGAGCACGGCAAACGGTATGTCCTTGGTGACGGTGGATTTCGCTATCGCCATCGGAGCGACGAGAGCCGTGGCTCCCACTATCAGCGTGGCGTTGAAGATGTTGCTACCCACGACATTGCCTGCGGCGAGGTTGCCCGTGCCTTTCAGCGCGGACACCAGACTGACGAAGAACTCCGGCATCGACGTGCCCATCGCCACAACGGTCAGCCCGATTACCATCGGCGGGACTTGCATCCTCGATGCCATCGCCGTCGCTCCGTCGGTGAGTTTTCCGGCTCCCCAGAGCACCATTGCTATTCCGAATATTATATATAATATATTCATATGTTTACAGGTTGCAAAGATAAACATATTAGCCGAGAAAATCACATGTGCGCAGAGTTAATCAATATTAAAAGCGCGTACCTGCATTGCCGTTAAAATCCTTATGCGGCTGATATGCGCACGTTGTGATCTAAAACTGGCGGATGTTTTTTTATCCGCCAGTTTAACCCAAATCGGTCGTTACAACACTGATTTTCCCATCTTGTATTGGCAGTCCCGTTCCCCGGCTGCTTGCAGCCGCTTGCCGGCATTTTGCCCGTCGTTTTTTCTTGACGCAGACCGCTACGCCTGCAAAAAACAACAACTAATCTGTATGGGAAACAGACTGTAATCAGTCCTGGCTCCAATGACCGGTTTGGGTTTGATTATGAGAACCCGTCCGTTTCTCCGTATGTCATATATCCGTGATGCCCGTCCGTGCGCGTCACTCCTGTTCCCTGCGGTCGTCGATGTTGTCCCCCTCTGTTGGTTTCATCTCCGTCTCGAAGTCTGTGATGCCGTTCTTTATGAGGATGTTGTACCACTGGAACAGTTTCTTTATGTCGCTGTCGTGAACGCGGTCGCGGTCATAGTTCGGCAGTATCTCGGCGAAGTATTCCCGCAGTTCCTTGCTCGGCGCCTTCTTGTAGTTTACCGACACCTCTCCGCCTTTCTCCTTGTCGCGCAGCGATGCGAGGACTTTCATCAGTGGAACGTCCTCCGAGTCGGTGTAAATGGCTATGTCGGCGAGGCTTGTCACGCGGTCGGTGGCGAATGCCGGCATGCGTCGGTGTGTCTCGTCGACTGCTTCCACGATCAGGTTGGCGCGTCCGCGCGATACCAGTTTGTAAAGTCCGGGCTTGCCGGCGATTGATAGGATTGTCTGTTGCATATTGCTTTTTTTATTTGTTCATAATGTTTTCCTTTGTTACCTTTTCTGCGGATGTGTCAGATGCCACTTGCAGTACGGCGAGCTGTGGTGGCAGCGGCGAGCCGTCGTTGTTGATAACCACATGGCTGCGGCGTGCCATCTCCTCCTGCGGCATCTGGCAGTCAATCCACTGCTCCGCCTTTTCGCGTGTTATGCCGTCGCGACGCATTATTCGCTCGATGCGCAGTTGCCTCGGCGCCGTGATGCACACTATGCGGTCAACGAGGTGGTCGAAGCCGCTCTCGAATAGTATTGCGCACTCCATCCATTCCATCCCTGATTTCTCGAAGTCGCGTGCCACGGCGGGATGCACGATTGCATTGACGGCTCTCTTGTTATCCTCGTCTGCAAGCAAGAATCTTGTCAGCACTGACTTGTTTATTCCATCGCCGCAGTACACGTCGTCCCCCACGAGGCTTTTCAGTTTACACTTTATCTCCTGCGACGTGCGCATGAGTATCTTGGCTGCGCTGTCGCAGTCGTAAATCTCGATGCCCTGCTCCCTGAGCAGCCGGCAGACGTGGCTCTTTCCGCTGCCGATGCCGCCTGTCACCGCCGTCTTCATTGCTCCTCGATGAGATAGTCCACCTTGTTGATCTCCGGCCTCGCGTTTCTCACCCCGTGTGGCACGGCGACAATTCTTATCGAGCATTTGTCAGACGGGCTCGCCGTTATTTCATTGTAGTCTGCCACCACCCTGAAGTCGGCCGGGCGTATCGAGCGGTACATGCTTGCCCCTGTTACGAACACCACCTTCACCCTCTGCGGGAATGTGCGCAGCACCTTTCCCGGCGGCATGTTTATGGCTTTTATCGGTATCTCGAGCCTTTGCTCTGTCATAATGTCGGGATATAGCCCGACGCGCACCTTTTCAGGGATGAACTTCGCCCCGAAGATGCGTTTCAGCGATATGTCCCGTATCAAGGTGTCGGTGAAATTCTGCAAGTATATCGGTGTCGTGAACGCCTCCTTTATGCTGTCGATAAGTTCGTTTGAGGCATACACCAGCACGCTGTCCGGCCAGAACTTGATGCCTGCCAGGTAGTGGCTCTCTCCCGGGTCGACCCTTCCGCTCATCCTCACCGGCACTTTCTTGCTGCGCCCGTAGTTGTAAACGATGTCGAACCTGTCGGGTCTCATCCCCGTTATCTTTGTTGACTTGAACAGTGTCTGGTAAACCATTCTTTGCAGGTCGGCGCTGCCTATTGTGGCGCTGTGCTTCTCGTTTGCATATTTCGAGAAGTCGATTTCCAAGGGCTGTATCTTGTTCCCATACACGTATCCCACAACGAGGAAACCCTTGTCGCGCACGTTGACGTGCAGTGTGTCCTCGGTGTTTGTCGTCACAACCACGTTTTTCGGCACGTTGACCAGCCTCACCGGCACGGCTATCTCGCGGTCGGTGTCCTCGTTTAGTGCCAGCACCAGCCAGAATGCGCCGCTTGCTCCGAGGAAGAACAGGAAAATCAGGAACTCCTTGTTCACCGCAGCGAACAGGAAGTCCCTGACTTTGCGGAAAATTCTCCGTCCCTCGTCTTTCCTCATGGCCGTGTCCGTATGGGGTTATTTCTGCTTTGTCTCGGCGGCCGGCGTGCCTTCGGCGAACACCTGTACGCGGTCCACGCGGATTACGGTGCTCTTTGCGATCTCCACCTCTATGATGTTGTTGTCTATGCGCTTCACCGTTCCGTGAATGCCACCTCCGACGATCACCTTAGCTCCCTCTTCGAGCGAGTTCTGGAATTCGCGGAGCTTTTTCTGCTGCTTCTGCTGCGGCCTTATCATGAAAAACCACATTATCGCGAATACTGCGAGCAGCATGAGGATCATTGTCCAGCCGCCCCCCTGTCCCTGTTGTGCGGCATCTAAAAGCATTGTCGTTGTCATTTTCTTATTTTATTGTTTATATTGTTAATACTTTCATTGCTTTTCTTTCGCGTCATCCCCGTTGCCGGCATCCTCGCCGCTGTCTTTCGCGTCGTCGTTCCTTGCCGGCCTCATGGCCTTGACCACCTTGCCGGTGTCTATGATGTAACGTGCGATTGCGTCGAGCATGCCGTTTATGTAGCCCGAGCTCCTCGGCGTGCTGTATGCCTTCGCAATCTCCACGTATTCGTTTATGGTCACGTTTATCGGTATGTTCGGGAACGTTGCCATCTCCGCTATCGCTATCTGCATTATCACCACGTCCATGTATGCCAGCCGCGAGAAGTCCCAGTTGCGCGATGTCTCGCTCATGTACCTTTGGTACTGGTCTGCGTTCAGTATTGTTGCGCGGAACAGTTTCCTTGCGAACTCCTTGTCCTCGTAGTCCTTGTATTCCGGCAGCAGTTCCTGGCTTTTCCCGTTCTTCGGCTCAAATCGCTTTATGGTCTTCAGCACGAAGGTGTCAACGATGTCCTTGTCATCGTTCCAGTATATGCTTTTCTCCTCGAAGAACGCATCGAGGTCGGTGTTGTCCATGATGAGCGTGCGGTATATTTTCCTCCACACTTCCCTGTCGCCGTCATACGTCTCCTCCTCCTGGTTGGCCATGTATTCCTTGTATATCTCGCTCTGCTCGATGTGCGACAGCAGTTTCCTCACCACGTCAATCTCGTTGCTCCACGTCGTTTTCTTGCTTTCCACGAACTCCTGGAGCATCTTGTTCCCCTCCAGTTGTATCTCGAACTTGTTGTTGCAGAATTTCTGCGGCGGGTCCTCGCGTCCTTCCCTCCTTGCCCTTGCCGTCTCTATCTCGTTCTGCCTGCGTGCCTCGTTTGTTATCGCAACTATCAGCGAGAGCAGCATGTTGTACATGTCGTATGCCTTCGACAGGCTGAACATCAGTTCCTTCTCTGCATTTTCCATGTTGCGGTTTCCGTTTTGATAGTATGCGTAGGTTAACTGAACCACCTTGTTCCTTATAAGTTCTCTGTTTATCATATCTGAAATTCCGTATGTGGATTATCGTCTTTAGAGCATCATTATTTTGGGCAAAGGTATGCAAAAAAGTTATCTCGTGCAAGAAAACCCCGTGATTTTATATGAATTTTAATAGAAAACTTTGCCGTTTCGCCGAAAAGCAGTATCTTTGCACCGCTTTTTCAGACGCATCGTTTGAGGTACTCTCGTGTGATGGCGAATTAAGAGCATGTATCGTTTAACAACTTAATTTAGAGTAACACAATTATGAAGGTAATTAACCTGACAGGTCACAAGCGTAGCGACCTTGGCAAGAAGGCTACAAAACTGTTGAGAAAGGAAGGCCTCGTGCCATGCAACATCTATGGCGAGGCAAAGGACGAGAACGGCCTGCCAAAGGCTCTGGCGTTCGCCGTGCCGATGGCAGAGCTGCGCAAGGTGGTTTACACGCCGAACGTGTATGTAGTGAATATTGACATAGACGGCGAGGAGCACCTCGCCATAATGAAGGAACTCCAATTCCACCCGGTGACGGACGCCGTGCTGCACGTCGATTTCTATGCCATAAACGAGGACAAGAAAGTGACAATCGGCATACCGGTGAAACTCAACGGACTGGCACAGGGCGTGCGCGACGGCGGCCGCCTGAGCCTCATCGTGCGCAAGGTGGATGTGAGCGCGAGGTACAAGGACATTCCTGACACGCTAAACATCGACGTTACGAATATGACCATCGGCAACAGCATAAAGGTGGGTGACCTCGACTTCGAGGGCATAGAGATGGCAACAAGCAAGGACGTTGTCGTATGCACAATCAAGGCCACACGCAAGAGCACCGTTGCCGGCGATACCACAACGGAGGGTGAGGAAGAAAAGACCGAGGAGGAAGCACCTGCTGCCGAATGACAGCAAGCCATGCCTCGCGCGGGCCTGCATCTGAAACATCAAGCGCAGGGACTTTGACAGACAAATGGACAAATACTTGATAGTGGGGCTGGGAAATCCAGGCGACGAATATGCCGGGACCCGGCACAACACAGGATTCATGATATTGGACGCTTTAGCCAAAGCGTCCAATGTCGTTTTCAGTGACCGGCGATATGGGTTCGTGGCAGAGACATCGCTGAGGGGGCGAAAGGTTATCATGCTGAAGCCAACCACATTCATGAACCTCAGCGGAAATGCCGTGAGATACTGGCTCAACAAGGAGAACATCGACCAGAAGAGACTCCTCGTCGTGGCTGACGAGATAGCCCTGCCGCTCGGCACGCTGCGGCTGAAGGGCAGAGGCAGCAACGGCGGCCACAACGGCCTGGGGCATATACAGCAACTCATCGGGCAGGACTACGCACGCCTCAGGGTGGGCATCGGCAGCGACTTCCCGCGCGGAGGACAGGTTGACTGGGTGCTTGGAAGGTATTCAGATGACGAAATGAGCGTCCTGCAGCCGCAGATGGATGTCGCGGTGGACGAGATAAGGAGTTTCGTGCTCGCAGGCATAGACATAACCATGAACCAGTTCAACAAGAAAAGGCCCGTGGCAAAAACGGAAGGACAAGCCGGGAAACCAACGGACGCGGAATAACATAAGGCAATGCAGGAAAGAAAAGGCAAGGGGCAGGCGGACATACAGAACGGCGCGACGGCGACGGCACGGTTAGACAAGTGGCTGTGGGCGGCACGCATCTTCAAGACCAGGTCAATGGCGGCAGACGCCTGCAAGAACGGACGCGTGACGATGGGCGGCACGGGCGTGAAGCCCTCGCGCATGATAAAGGCCGGGGAGACGGTGAGCGTCAGGAAACCGCCCGTCACCTACTCGTTCCGCGTGCTGAAGTGCATAGAGCAGCGTGTGGGGGCGAAAATGCTGCCAGGCATATACGAGAACGTCACCGACCCGAAACAGTACGAGATACTCGAGATGAGCCGCATCAGCGGATTCGTTGACCGGGCGAGGGGCACCGGGCGACCGACCAAGAAGGACCGCCGCGCGATGGACGCGTTCACAGAGCCTGTGATGTTTGGCTTCGACGACGATGATGACGACTTCGACCTTGACGAATGAACGACAACAGACCATTGACAAAATATGAAAAACATTGCGATTTTCGTTTCCGGGAACGGGACAAACTGTGAGAACATAATACGGCACTTCAGCAATTCGGAGCTGGCGCGCGTGCGACTTGTGATTTCCAGCCGCGCCGACGCCTACGCACTGACGCGCGCCGCCAACCTCGGTGTGGAGACCGCCGTCGCAGACAAGGCGCAGCTTGCCGTTGAGGAGAACGTTTTGCCGCTGCTGCGCAGCCGCTCCATCGACTACATCGTCCTCGCCGGCTTCCTGCTCATGGTGCCGGAGTACCTGACACGAGAATACGATGGCAGGATGCTCAACATCCACCCGGCGCTGCTGCCGAAGTATGGCGGCAAGGGCATGTACGGGCATCACGTCCACGAGGCGGTGAAGGCGGCGGGGGAAACCGAGACCGGCATAACCATCCACCGCGTGAGCAGCGTATGCGACGGCGGCGAGATCGTGGCACAGTTCAGGACACCGCTCGCCAGCACTGACACGGTCGGGGACATAGAGGCGAAGATACACGTCCTCGAGATGAAGCATTTCCCCCGTACGATAGAGGACGAAATAAGGAAGACCTTCGGGTGACTCGTCTGCGAATCCATTTTTTGAGTCAAGCGGCTGCAGCAGCCGGGGAACGGGTTGCAAGTCGAAATAGAAAAATCAGTGTTGTAATGACCGCATTTGGGATAAGCAAGGCCCGCCAATACGACACCCTGTTTTGTTGTGAGTTATATCCAGTGCCTTCCCGGTTAGCATTCTCTTTCCTGCCTGCCGGCACCGACCCGGCGTGACGTTTGGTGCCGGCAGCACGGCAAACACGCCGTATTTGGTCAGCAAACACGCCGTATTTGGTCAGCAATTACGCCGTATTTGGTCAGCAATTACGCCGTATTTACCGTTTTGGTTGGTGTCGGCGGGAAGACAGCCCATGCCTGCTGTTTTCAGAACCTGCGTCTGCCGCCGAAACCTCCCGGCCTGCCGAAGCCATGTCCGCCGCGCCCGCCATTGCCGTGGAATTGTCCCCTGCCGCCTCCTCCGCCGAAGGCGTTGAGGCGGTAGGTGACGTGGAGCATTGCGTAGCTGTTGATGCTGTTGTACCGCGTGTCGCTGCGCATCATCGAGTTCAGCGTGCGTGTGAACGAGCTCTGCCGGTGCAGTATGTCGTGGAACTGCAGCATCACCGTGAGAGCCTTGTTCTTCAGGAAGCCCTGGCTGATCTGCGCGTTCCAAATCAGTTCGTTTGTGTTCATCGCCCTGTCGTTGTACCCCCGCCGGCTCTGCTCGTGCAGGTCGGTTGACACCGACATTCCCCAGGGCATGTGGACAGTCGTGCTTGCGCCGTAGCCGAACTGCCATGTGTCGAGGTTGTTCTGTTCCTGAAGCAGGTTGCGTGCGTGAGTGTAGTTGAGCGAGCCGTCCAGTTCCACCTCTATCCACGAGTTGCGGAAGCTCAGTCCCAGCCGCTCCGTCACGTTGGTCGTCCGCGTGGTGTTCTTCACCGATGCCGCGTCTCTTCCCTTGGCCACATACCCCACGTGGTTGTTGTGGCCGAGCATTGTGAACGTGTTGACGTTGAAATAGCCCGTTGAGTCTATCGCCGTGTTGAACATCACGCCTGCGTTAGCGTTCCAGTTGCCGTTGACGTTCTCCGGCCGTGATGTTCTCGCTCCGCTCTTCTCGTCGTATGCCACGGTCTGCGCCACCGCGTTGCGCGTGTTGCTGTAGTGTGCGAAAGTCATTACGGCGCGCTGGTGGCGTGGTATGTAGTTGTTGTAGAACAGCCTCATGCTGTGCGTGAACGCCGGTTTCAGCCCCGGGTTTCCCCTCCTGATGTTCATCGGGTCGCTGTCGTCGGTTATGTCGAGCAGGTCTGCCATTGCCGGCTGAGCCGCCGTTCCACGGTAGCTTATCCGCAGACGTGACACCTTGCTGAAGTTATATCTCATGTCGAATGTCGGCGAGAAGTTTGTCACCGTCCGCACTGTGTCGACGCTGATGCCCTTGAACACCTGCCTGTATCTCGTCCGCTGCGGTTGCAGCATCACGCCGGCACTCATCTGGTATTTCCCGCGCACCATGCGGAAGGTCATTTGCATCTCGTGTATGTAGCTGCGGTAGTCTGACGAGCGGCTCAGGTCGTTGTCCAAATAAGTCCCGATGGGGTTGCCGAGCCGTGCGAGATACTGGCCCCAGCCCCGGTATGCGGGTGCCAGTCCGCTGAATGTGTCGCCGCCCGTTTTGCTGAAGTCGAATGTTGACCGGTCGCTCTTGTCGTGTCCGTATGCGAACTTGTAGCCTACTTGCAGGTAGGTCTTTCTGAAAACCGGTTCGCTGTATGTCGCCTGAACGCTGTATCTGTACGACTTTGTGGGCGTTGTGCTATACCGGTTTGTCTGATATGTCGAGTCGTTGCCTTCTGTGTTGATTATCCCGTAAAGATGTGTGTCTGCGAGCGACATCCCCTCGTTTGCCCCCTTGTTGTATGAGGCCTCGGCCTCTATTGTTATGTTGCGTCCCTCGCCGTTGAGTTTCCGGCTCGCCAGCAGCGTTGCGCCGGCATACTTCTGGTTGTCGTAGGAAATAGAGTTGCTCGCGCTTGTGCTTACGATGCTGCCCTCCTCCGCCATTTGCTCTATTGCGTGGTGGTCGAGTGGTGACGGATAGAGCAGGAACGGATCGCTGTTGTAGCTGGCCGACAGTCCCGTCGCTCGCTTGTCGATCGTTGTTGTTGACAGTTCCGGGCGGAACAGCAGCGTCGTCATTGAGTCTGGCGTCCATTCCATGCGCATCCTCAGCACCCATCTGTCGCGCCGCGAGTAGCTCTGGTTCAGGCTGTTTGCGAACGATGAGCGTCCTCCGTTGAAATACTCTGCCGACTGTTCCGCGCGCGTGTCGTTGTTGGTGTGGTTCCATCTCGCGTGTCCGTCAATCTCCAGCTTGTCCTTCTCCTCGTAGTTGAAGTTCACTCCAACCATCTTCTTTGTGTTCAGTCCGTTCCTCGCGTTGCCGGGTCTCCATCCGCCGCCTCCGCCGGGAAATCCCCGGTCGTTGGTGTTGTTGAAGTTCCCGAAGACCATCGTGCATACCTTGTCGTTGAAGAATCCCCCCATAAGACGTTCCGCATACCGGCTGTGGTTTCCCACCGCGAGGTCGGTGTTTGCCATCGTCCCCTTGTTCATTCCCGGCTTTATGCCGAAGTCGAGCACCGTTTCCTCGTTTCCGTCGTCGATGCCCGTCATTTTCGCCATGTCGCTCTTCTCGTCATACGACTTTATGTCGTTTATTATGGATGTGGGCAGGTTTTTCAACGCCGTCTCCGTGTCGCCCGTCATAAACTCCTTTCCGTCAACCTTTATCCTCTTCACCTCCTTGCCGTTGATGGTGATCTTGCCGTCGTCGGATATTTCAGCTCCCGGCAGCCGCTTGACAAGTTCCTCCACGACAGACCCCTCCGGCGTGCGGAAGGCATTCGCGTTGTAAACGAACGTGTCTTCTTTCAGCACCACCTTCTTTGCCTGCCCCGTCGCCGTCACTCCCTCCAGCATCACCGCGTCGGGCCTCATCGTCAGCGTGCCGAGTGCAACGTCCATGCCGCCGGTCACGCTCACCGTTTTCGTAATCACTGAATATCCTATGCTGGACACCTTCACGATGAACTTACCATTGCCCCCCGCCTCAATGGCGAACTCGCCGTTCACGTCGGTTACCGTGCCTGCCACGAACGCCGAGTCGCCGCCGAGCAGTTGCACGGTGGCATGCATCACGGCCTCCCTCGTACTGTTGTCAATGATTTTTCCTGTAATCTTTCCGCACTGTGCCATTGCCGTCATGGCTGCGAATGTCGCCGCGACGGCAAGGACAATCTTTCTTGATAGCATACCTTTTTTATGATCTTGTCCGCAGGATATGGCTATAGCGCGAGCCGCCTTGCCACACCTTTTGTCACGTTCGATGATAAAAGAGGCATTATGTTTAATCGCGTTCGCTTTTTTTATGTTTCACCTTGGTCTTGCAGGTCATTAGGGGAGTGGCATTTCCTCGAAATGTTTTATCAGTTGGATGTTTATTTTCTCGGTCTCGGTCAGCCCTGCCAATGCGGCGTCGTTGTCCCCCAGCGGCGAGTACCATGGGCATTGCCCGAAATATCGCCTCAGATCTTCTGCGTGGAAACTGTAGCCGTGGCGTGCGAATATCTCGTTCCTCATCAGGCGAAGTTCGCTTTTTGTGAAAGAATCCAGCACAGAACTGTAAAGCACGCCGCTGCTGGCAAAGTCGAAACGCGATGTCTTGCCTGCCGTTCCACGCATATTGTTGGGCAGTACATGGTACAGTTTTATAAAGGTGCCATTATCATTCCAGTCCGCCGGGTCTTGTCCGCAGTGCTCCATTTTCTTCAGCAGCAGCCCGTCATCTTCGTGAAACACTGAGAATGACGTTTCCTTGTCAATGCTTATGATGTTTGATGGCACCACGTCAAATACCTTCTCTATGGTATAGTTTTCCCATCCGTTGCGCAGTCCATGCACCCTCTGGCTGTTGCCGTCGAATGTCACCAGGTCGCCCTTTGGGTCGATGTATTCCCCGGCGAGTAATATTTTCCTTATGAGGTCTGTCTCCAGTTTTGTTATGTCGTTGCCTGTTTCGCTCTCTTCGTGGTAAACGTCGAGCAAGCTGTTGCCGTCATAGAACAGCAAGTATCGTTTCCCCATTATTGTCTTCAGTTCCGCCGTGACATTTTCTTTGGCATAGAAAAGGGTTTGTCCGCGTGAGTATAATTCCGAGCCGGGCTTTTCGCCGTTGTCCGCCTCGACGAGTTTGTATTTCCGCCCCTTGCCTGCCAGGCCGAAAATGATGCCGCCCTCGTGTAATGTCCCGCCAAGGCCGGCATAAAGTCCAGGCCTGGCGGCTTGTTCCGGAAAGAAGAAGAAAATGTAGCCGTTTGTCCAGTACATGTCTTTCGCGGATAAAGGATGCTGTGCCATCAGGCAAAGCGGCATCATCATCAATGATAGCAATATTGTCTTTTTCATGTCTTTTGCTGCTTTAATGTTGTCTTTCATCCTTCGTTTTCTCGCCATGGCATAACTCGAGCAAGCTCGGTTCTGCTCATTTGGCTTAACGAAAACGTTGGATTTCATCCTTCGTTTTCTCGCCATGGCATAACTCGAGCAAGCTCGGTTCTGCTCATTTGGCTTAACGAAAACGTTGTCTTTCAGTCTTCCACCACCACGAGTCTGAACCCGTTTCCAGTCCAGTTATACCTTATCCATTGTCTCTCCGCGAGGGTCAGCAGTGAGCCGTTGGCAATCCGCAGCTCGATGTTCTTCCCCTGCTGTGGCAGGGTGTAGATGGGCGCCCATTCCCCGGTCGCCTCCCTGTTGCCGAATGAGCGCGCCTTTTTCCTGATGGACGGCCTCGTCCTCTGCGGCCCGGTGTAGTCCACGGGGCGCACCTTGCGGTCGAACGGGGCCGCTATCTTCTTCATCACGCGGGTGGCATTGTCGTAACGGTAGAAGGTCATCACGCTTCTGTCTGTTTTCCCGCCGTAGAGTGACAGTACGTTCACGGCAACGATTTTCGACTTCCCTCCGGTGCAGTTCCAGTAGCACATCTCCAGTTTCTTGACCGAGCCGTCAATTCCGCTCTCTGTCTTGTATGACGCGTAGCCGTTCCTCTTGTCACTCACAATCTCCGCGTAGGCATAGCCGTGCGTTCCTTTCACCACCTCGCTTGAAAACGTGCTGAAGTCCTCGCTGCCATTGTACGCCCGCGCGAAACTCGTCACGAAGTCGTTGATGTCTGGGGCTTTGCCTGCAAACCTAACTCTCACTGTTGCCGGCTGTGCCATGATTGTCTGTGTGAACATTGCCGCAATTAATGCCACGGCAAAATAAAATTTACGTTTCCTCATAGTCGTGTCTTTTATGTTTTCGTTATCAGATAATGTATTTTCGCATCACTCTGCAAAGTTAATCTTTTTTTTCATAAAAGGCATTAATGAAAGAGGAAAGTTGAAAAAATAACGAAATAATTTTGGTATGACGCTGGAAAAACGTACCTTTGCGCAGCATTTGGCTCCGTAGCTTAGTTGAATAGAGCGTCGGATTCCGGTTCCGAAGGTCCTGGGTTTGAGTCCCAGCGGAGTCACATGTCCATGATTGTGAAAATCTTTTTATCATTAATCGACTTTTAATCTATGCTACGACAATGAATATACAAGAACGCTTCATCAATTACACCAAGTTCGACACACAGTCGAGCGAGGAAAGTGAGAGTGTGCCGAGCACACAGAAACAACTTATTTTTGCAAAATACCTGAAGGAGGAACTTGAGCGCGAGGGGCTCGAGGACGTTGAGATGGACGAGATGGGCTACATCTATGCCACCCTGCCTGCAAACACGAGCGACGACATACCTACGATTGGCTTCATCAGCCACTACGACACCAGCCCCGACTGCAGCGGCGCGAACATAAAGCCGAGCATCGTGAAGAACTATGACGGCACCGACATCGAGCTCTCGCCGGGCATAGTGAGCAGCCCGAAGAAATTCCCCGAGCTGCTGAGCCACATCGGCGAGGACCTCATCGTGACCGACGGGACAACCCTCCTCGGCGCTGACGACAAGGCGGGCATCGCAGAGATTGTGCAGGCGATGTGCTACCTGCGCGACCACAAGGAAATCAAGCACGGCAAGATACGCGTCGGCTTCAACCCCGACGAGGAGATAGGAATGGGCGCACACCACTTTGATGTCGAGAAGTTCGGCTGCCAGTGGGCCTACACCATCGACGGAGGCGACCTCGGCGACCTTGAGTTCGAGAACTTCAACGCCGCATCGGGCAAGGTGACGATAAAGGGAGTGAGCGTGCATCCTGGATATGCCAAGGGCAAGATGATCAACGCCAGCCGCCTCGCAGCGGAGTTCGCGGGGATGCTGCCGCAGGGAGAGACACCAGAGGAGACCGAGGGCTATGAGGGATTCTATCATCTGCTCGCCATAGAGTCGAACATCGAGGATGCCAAGATGAACTACATCATACGCGACCATGACCGCGAGCGTTTCGAGGAGCGCAAGCGGGTGTTCGCACAGTGTGCCGCGAGGATGAACGAGAAATACGGCGAGGGCACAGTCACTGCTGCTGTCACCGACCAGTACTACAACATGAAGGAGAAGATAGAGCCCAACATGCACGTCATAGACATCGTGCTGAAGGCGATGCAGGAGTGTGGCGTCCCGCCGAAGGTTGAGCCTATACGCGGCGGCACGGACGGCGCGCAGTTGTCGTTCAAGGGACTTCCCTGCCCGAACATCTTTGCCGGCGGCGTGAACTTCCACGGCCCGTATGAGTTTGTAAGCATACAGGTGATGGAGAAGGCCATGCAGGTCATCGTTAAGATCTGCGAGATAACCTCCAAGTTCAACCATTGAAATGACCGCCGTGGTAAACGGCGCGTCGTTTCATTTTCATGTACATTTAGGACTTTAGGTGGAAGAGATACCTGGATTGGTAAAAGACCTCGCCCTGATACTTGTTGTGGCAGGCGCGGTTACGTTGCTTTTCAAGAAACTTAAGCAACCGTTGGTGTTAGGATACCTCGTGGCGGGATTTCTGGTCTCGCCACACATGCCCTACACCATGTCTGTCGTTGACCAGGACAACATAAAGATTTGGGCGAACATCGGGGTGATGTTCCTGCTGTTCTCGCTCGGCCTGGATTTCTCTTTCAAGAAAATAATCAAGATGGGCATGCAGCCCGTCATCGCCACCCTGACAATCGTCTTCTGCATGATAGTGCTGGGCGTCACCATGGGCAAGATTATTGGGTGGGGCCGTATGGACTGCATCTTCCTTGGCGGCATGCTCGCCATGAGTTCCACCACTATAATATATAAGGCGTTAGGAGACCTTGGGCTCCGGCAGCAACGCTTCGCAGGCATGGTGATGAGCGTTCTCATCCTCGAGGACATACTTGCCATAGTGTTGATGGTCATGCTCAGCGCCATAGCTGGCGGCAGCAGCCCCGACGGCGGACGTATGTTGGGGTCGGTGCTGAAGATAGGCTTCTTCCTCGTGCTGTGGTTCGTTGTCGGCATCTACGCCATACCGCTCTTCCTCCGCTCCGTGCGGCGGCTCATCGATGACGAGACACTGCTCGTCTTGTCGCTCGGACTATGCTGCGCAATGGCCGTTATTAGCACCAAGGTGGGGTTCTCGAGTGCGTTCGGGGCATTCGTCATGGGCAGTATCCTCGCCGAGACAGTCGAGGCGGACAAGATAATAAAGATTGTCGAGTCGGTCAAGAACCTGTTCGGCGCGATATTCTTCGTGTCGGTGGGTATGCTCGTTGATCCGCACATCCTGGTGGACTATGCCGTGCCGATATTGCTCTTGGTGCTGACAATCCTCGCCGGGCAGGCCACGTTCGGCACGTTCGGCTTCCTGATAAGCGGGCAGACGCTCAAGTCGGCGATGCAGTGCGGATTCTCCATGGCGCAGATAGGAGAGTTCTCGTTCATCATAGCGTCGCTCGGGCTGTCGCTCGGCGTCATAGGCGATTTCATCTATCCTGTCGTGGTTGCCGTGAGCGTCATAACGACATTCCTCACGCCGTATATGATACGTGCATCGGGGGCAGCGTACAACATCGTTGAGCGCCACATGCCCGGGACATGGATTCTCACCCTTAACCGCATCACCCTCAGCCACCCTGCCAGCGGTGAGAAAAGCCTGTGGCACAAGCTGCTCGCATCGATGCTGCGCACGATGCTCATATATGGCATACTGTCGGCAGCATCCATCGCGCTGATGTTCACCTTCGTGCTGCCATTCGTGCGCGGCGTTATGCCCGGATGGGGATTGCACTGGTATGCGAATGCCATAACGGGGCTGCTCACAGTGCTGCTTATTTCTCCTTTCCTGCGGTCTATAGTGGTGAACGAGAACCACCGCAAGGAGGCGAGGCAACTGTGGAGTGCCAGCCGCATCAACCGCTTCCCGCTAATATTCACCGCTCTCGTGCGCGTCGCATTCGCGGCATCGTTCATATTCTACATCATCAACTACCTCTCGCGCTTCGCCAACGCGCTAATCATCACGATTGCCGTTGTCATTGTGGTGCTGATGACTTTGTCGCGCAGGCTCAGGAACAGGAGCGAAAGGATAGAGCGCACGTTCATCCAGAACCTGCGGTCGCGCGACATCGAGGCAGAGGTGACAGGGCAGCGCAGGCCTCTCTACGAAGGGCGGCTGCTCGACCGCGACATGCACATCGGCAGTTTCGATATACCCGAGGACTCGCTCTGGGCTGGCAGGACACTGCGTGACCTTCAGTTGCGCAACCGCTTCGGCGTGCATGTGAGCAGCATCCTGCGCGGCAAGCAGCGCATCAACATACCGTCCGGGGCGACTGTAATATGCCCCGCCGACAAAGTCCATGTCATCGGCAGCGACGAACAGCTCAAGGCTTTGGAGATGTCCCTGAACGACGAGGTGTTCCGAGGAGACCCCGACATAGAGAAACGCGAGATGAAACTAAAGCAGATGTTAATAACAGATACAAGCCAGTTCGTGGGCAAGACCTTGAAGGAAAGTGGCATACGCGACAAGTACAACTGTATGGTGGTGGGTCTGGAACGCGGCGAGGAGAACCTGCTGCAGCCAAGTCCGGAGATCGTCTTCGCCAAGGGAGACATCGTGTGGATTGTCGGCGAGGAAGAGTCGCTGCGCCAGGCAATGCAGTGAATGCGGCGCGGAAAACATTGCCGCTGGGGCAGACGTTTTGGCTTTCTTTTGTTTTTTATGGCGAAACAAGCACTTTTTTCTGTAAAACATTAGTTTCTTTGAAAAAAAAACGCTACTTTTGCAAGTATAAATTTATATACAAATACATTAAAGTTTTATCATACTCAAATCAATAACTATGAAGAAGAGAATCCAATTCAGTCTCGTATACCGGGACATGTGGCAGAGCTCCGGTAAGTTCCAGCCACGGAAAGACCAGTTGGAAAGAGTGGCGCCGGCCATCATAGACATGGGCGTTTTCGACCGTGTGGAGACCAACGGCGGCGCTTTCGAGCAGGTGAACCTCTTGGCGGGAGAGAACCCTAACGCGGCAGTGAGGGCATTCTGCAAGCCTTTCAACGAGGCGGGCATAAAGACGCACATGCTCGACCGTGGGCTCAACGCACTGAGAATGTACCCAGTGCCTGACGACGTACGCGAACTGCAATACAAGGTAAAGCACGCACAGGGCGTAGACATTCCGAGAATATTCTGCGGACTGAATGACACACGCAACATAATACCATCCATAAAGTGGGCGAAGGCTGCCGGAATGACCCCGCAGGCCACGCTCTGCATCACGACAAGCCCCGTGCACACGGTGGAATACTACACACGGGTGGCAGACGAGGTGATTGCAGCAGGAGCAGAGGAAATATGCCTCAAGGACATGGCGGGCATCGGGCAGCCGGCCATGCTCGGCGCGCTCACCAAGTCAATCAAGACAAAGCACCCCGATGTGATAATACAGTATCACGGCCACTCCGGCCCCGGGCTGTCAATGGCAAGCATACTCGAGGTGTGCAACAACGGTGCCGACGTAATCGACACCGCCATCGAGCCGCTGTCGTGGGGAAAGGTTCACCCGGACATCATTTCCGTGCAGTCGATGCTGAAGAACGAGGGCTTCGAGGTGAAGGATATAAACATGAACGCATACATGCAGGCACGCTCGCTCACGCAGGAGTTCATAGACGACTGGCTCGGCTATTTCATCAACCCGGGAAACAAGCACATGTCGTCGCTGCTGCTCGGATGCGGACTCCCGGGCGGCATGATGGGCTCCATGATGGCAGACCTCGCCGGCATGCACCGCACCATCAACTCGATACGCGCGAAGAAAGGGCTGCACGAGTATTCCACAGACGAACTGCTCGTGAAACTCTTCGACGAGGTGGCATACGTATGGCCACGCGTGGGTTATCCACCACTCGTTACACCGTTCTCGCAGTACACCAAGAACATCGCACTGATGAACCTGCTCACCATCGAGCAGGGCAAGGGCCGCTTCGTGATGATGGACGACTCGATGTGGGGAATGATCCTGGGCAAGTCGGGACGCATACCGGGAGAGATCGCACCCGAACTCAAGGAACTTGCCGCAAAGCAGGGACGCGAGTTCACAGACGCCGACCCGCACACGCTCATACCGAACGCACTCGACGATTTCCGCAAGGAGATGGACAAGAACGGATGGGACTACGGTCAGGACGACGAGGAACTCTACGAACTGGCAATGCACCCGGAACAGTATCGCGACTTCAAGAGCGGCATAGCAAAGAAGCGTATGCTCGCCGACCTGCAGAAGGCAAAGGACGCGAAATTGGGTTCCTCGCTCTCGATGGAGGAAATCACCGCATTCAAGCACGCAAAGGCCGACGCGCTGGTTGCCCCGGTGAAGGGACAGATCTTCTACGAGTTCAACGGCGACGGCGAGTGCGCGCCATGCGTGGAGCCGTTCATCGGGCAGCGCTACGACGAGGGACAGCCGTTCTGCTACATACAGACCCCGTGGGGAGAGATTGAGACGATACCTGCCGCCCTCGGCGGAAAACTCGTTGAGATTGTGGCAAGGCAGGGCGCGAAGGTGAGCAAGGGCCAGACCCTCGCATACATTGAGCGCGACCATGAGTAAAACACATTCGCGGGCCCGCGAGTGAGTGTCCCGTGAGGCGTTTGACAAAAACAAGGGGGTGTCAGTCACAGGTTCTGACACCCCCGCTTTTTGTTGCTGTCCTGCAAAACTGAAACGGCGGGCAAGGATGACGGCAAGCAAATGCAAGCAGCCGGGCGGGTCTATAAGACTATGGAAAAATCAGTGCCGCGATGACCGGTTTGTGATAAAAGGCAGGAGGTTTGAGGAAAAACATCAGCATAAGCGCGAAAAAATAGCCGCACGAGTTTTTTCCGCCAAATATTCATTACCTTTGCAGCCATGAATTACCAAGCGATAACAGACAATTATTATTGTGAGGACAACTCGTTGCGGCACATACTGCTTGAACACAGCAGGGCGGTGGCAGACAAGGCACTGAGTATTGCCGACGCGCACCCGGAACTCGGCATCGACAGGCAGTTCGTCGAGGAGGCAGCCATGCTTCACGACATCGGCATCTTCCGCTGCGACGCGCCGGGCATAGAGTGCCACGGCACGGAACCTTATATCCGGCACGGACGCATCGGCGCAGAACTGCTGCGCGCGGAGGGCTTCCCGCGCCACGCGCGGGTCTGCGAGAGGCATACCGGCGCAGGCCTGTCGCTCGAAGATATAGTGTCGCACGACCTGCCGTTGCCACACCAGTCGTTCCTGCCGGAGACAATCGAGGAGATACTCGTATGCTATGCCGACAAGTTCTTCTCAAAGACACGGCTCGACCGCGAGAAGACATTCGATGAGGCGGAACGCTCGATCGCAAAGTATGGCAGCGAGGGACTTGCGCGCTTCCGCGAGTGGCACAGGATGTTTGCGGAAGATACGGGCGACGACTCGCTCCGTGATGCCGAAAAAATCGCAGTGAAGAATGGACAATAATAAAAATAAGTTGTAACTTTGCAGCCAAACACGCTCTGATGAGAAGGAACACGCTGGTTTTTCTGTTGCTTGGTGCTTTCATCTTCATGATGGCAGGTGCCAACGTAACCGCGCTCCGTGGCAAGCAGGGCGTGGCAGTGGGTGACACGACCGTTGCTGTAAACGCAGTGGCTGACACGTCATTGGCAGACACTGCCGCGACAGACTCGCTCCGCCTTGCGATAATGATGCACAACAAGGTGATCGACGACTCGATACGCCTCGACAGCATCAACCGCCGCAAGTCAAGCGGCATCGACGCACCGGTGATATACTCGGCAAAGGACTCGCTCGTGTATCTCGCGGACACCCGCACAGCCCACCTCTATGGCTCGGCGGCGGTGAAGTACACCAACATGGACCTGAAAAGCGAGAGGGTTTATGTCAACATGGACAGCAACACGATTCACGCAAATGGCGTTGCCGACACTGCGGGTGACATAAAGGGCAGGCCGGTGTTCAAGATGGGGAGCGACGAGTATGAGAGCGAGCGGATGGCATTCAATTTCAAGACAAAGAGAGGGTTCGTCACGAATGTCTTTTCTGAGCAGGAAGAAGGCTTCCTGCGGAGCGAGCATTCAAAGTACGACTCCACAGGCGTCATTTTCCTGGAGCACGGCAGGTACACGACGTGCGACGAGGAACACCCCGACTTCTACATCGCACTCTCGAGGGCAAAGGTGCGCCCGGGGAAGGACGTCGTGTTCGGCCCGGCTCACCTCGTGGTGTGCGACGTGCCGCTGCCGCTTGCCGTCCCATACGGCTTTTTCCCATTCTCGAAGAAATACTCGAGCGGCTTCATCATGCCGTCATACGGTGACGAGAACGCACGGGGGTTCTATCTGCGCGACGGTGGCTACTACTTTGCCATAAACGACAAGTGGGACCTGAAGTTGCTCGGCGAGATATACACGAAAGGCTCGTGGGGCATCAGCGCGGCGTCCAACTACAATAAGCGGTACAAGTACAGCGGCTCGTTTTTCGTGAGTTACCAGGACACGAAGAACGGTGACAAGGGGATGCCGGACTTCACAGAGCAGGAGAGCTTCAAGATACAGTGGAACCACCGACAGGACCCCAAGGCGAACCCTTTCAGCAGCCTCTCGGCAAGCGTAAACTTCGCCACGTCGAGCTATGAGCGCAACAACCTCAACTCGATGTACAACCCGCAGAGCATGACACAGAGCACGCGAACGTCATCGGTGAGTTGGAGCACGACGTTCTCGAGCATTGGCATGACGCTGAGCAGCACGGTGAACCTCAACCAGAACATGCGCGACTCAATGATAGACCTCACGCTGCCCGACCTCAACATATCGATCTCGCGCTTCCATCCGTTCAAGCGCAGGCATGCGGCCGGCAAGCAGCGGTGGTACGAGAAAATATCAATGAGCTACACCGGACAGGTGCGCAACTCAATATCAACGAAGGAGAACAGGCTGCTGCACTCAAACCTGGCAAGGGACTGGCGCAACGGAATCTGCCACAGCATACCTATACAGGGCAGTTTCTCGCTCTTCGAATACATCAACATCAACCCGTCGCTGAACATAACCGACCGCATGTATTCCAACAAGGTGATGCGCTCGTGGGACAATGTGGCGCAGAGGGAGGTTTGCGACACCGTGAACGCATTCAGCAACATTTACGACTGGAACTTCAGCATCAGCGCGTCGACGAAACTGTATGGAATGTTCGTCCCGTCGCGGAAAATATTCGGCGACAAGATCGTGGCGGTCCGGCATGTGCTGACACCGACCGTGAGTTTCAACTACTCGCCTGACTTCAGCGCGTCGCGCTACGGATATTACAAGACCTACCAGAAGACCGATGCCAACGGCAACGTGTCGCTCGTCGATTACTCGCCGTTCCAGAACAACGTCTTTGGCGTGCCGGGGAGGGGAAAGAACGGGAGCATATCGTTCACGCTGGGCAACAACATCGAGATGAAGGTGCGCTCCGACAAGGACTCCACGGGATTCAGGAAACTGAGCATCATAGACGACCTGAGCCTTAACATGTCATACAACATGGCGGCGAAGGAGAAGCCGTGGAGCGACCTCGGCATGAACGTGAGGCTGAAATGGTGGAAAAACTACACGTTCAACGTCAACGCGCGCTTCGCGACATACGCATACGAACTCGACGAGAACGGACATCCATACGTCGGCAACCACACAGAATGGGGATACGGACGCTTCGGACGCTTCCAGGGAATGTCGCAGAACTTCTCGTACACGCTCACACCGGAGAAACTAAGGAAACTGTTCGGGGGAGGAAAGGACAGGGACAATGATGTTGACGAGGACGGCGAGGAGTATGACACAGGCATCGAGAGCAACATCGACGACAGTATGGAGCGCGGGAAGCGCGGGGCAAGGAAGAAGAACGCCGGGAAGGCAGAGACCGACGACGACGGGTACATGGCGTTCTCGATGCCCTGGTCGCTCACCATAGGCTATGGCATAACGATGAGCGAGAACACCGCAGGCAGGTTCAACACCAAGACAATGCGCTACCCGTACAAGTACACGCAGACGCTCAACGTGAGCGGGAACGTGCGCATAAGCGACGGGTGGAACATAAGCTTCGCGAGCGGCTACGACTTCGACACACACAAGGTGAGCATGACGACGGCGTCGCTGTCGCGCGACCTGCACTGCTTCAACATGTCGTGCTCGGTGGTGCTCGCGCCGTACACCAGCTACAACTTCACGTTCAGGTGCAACGCCGCGACACTCGCAGACGCGCTGAAGTATGACAAGCGCTCGGGATATTCAAACGCGGTGCGGTGGTATTGATATGGAGGAAAAGGTAATGCGGGATGAAGGGCAAATCTTTCCGCTTAACATATAAACAGGATATTATGGAAACAAAAAACAGTGACAGCATCGTCATAATTCCTACTTATAACGAGAAGGAGAACATCGGGAAGATAATACGGGCAGTGGCAGACCTCGACAAGGTGTTCCATATACTTGTCATCGACGACGGCTCGCCGGACGGCACGGCGGCGATAGTGCGCTCGCTGATGGAAGGCGAGTTCGCCGGGCGGCTGTTCATGGTGGAGCGCGCAGGGAAGCTCGGACTTGGGACGGCATACATCGCCGGGTTCAAGTGGGCTCTCGCACATGGCTACGGCTATGTGTTCGAGATGGACGCAGACTTCAGCCACGACCCGAAAGACCTGCCGCGCCTATACAGCGCGTGCGCCGGCGAGGGCTACGACGTGGCAATCGGCTCGCGGTATGTCAGCGGAGTGAACGTCGTCAACTGGCCAATGGGGCGCGTGCTGATGAGTTATTTCGCATCGAAGTATGTGCGCATCGTCACCGGACTGAACATACACGACACCACGGCTGGCTTCAAGTGCTACCGACGCAGGGTTCTCGAGACGATGGAGCTGGACAAGATACGCTTCAAGGGCTACGGCTTCCAGATAGAGATGAAATACACCGCACACAAGATAGGGTTCCGCATAAAGGAGGTGCCGGTGATTTTCATCAACCGCCGCGAGGGCGTGTCGAAGATGAGCGGAGGGATTTTCGGCGAGGCCTTCTTCGGCGTGATGAGGCTGCGATGGGACGGATGGACGCGGAAATACCCGGTATTGCCAAAGGAACAGGACTGAGGGAGGACGGCTACATGACACGCATCTTATACTGCATATACCAGTTGCTGGTGTTCGTTCCGCTGCTGCTGCTGTCAACGGTGATAACTGCCACTGCCGTTGTCATCGGCACGCTGGTTGGCAAAGCGGGTTTCTGGGGATATTACCCCGGAAAGCTGTGGGCGCGCTTCATCCTATGGACGCTCTTCATACCGGTGAAGGTGGAGGGGCGCGGAAACCTGAGGGAGGGACAGAGTTATGTGTTCGTCTCAAACCACCAGGGGGCGTTCGACATATTCCTCATCTTCGGATACCTGTGCCGCAACTTCAAGTGGATGATGAAACAGGGACTGAAGAAGATACCATTCGTAGGCTATGCCTGCATTAAGAGCAACCAGATTTTCGTTGACAAGCGAGGCCCGAGCAAAATAAAGCAGGCCTACGACCATGCCCGCGACATACTTCGGCACGGCACGAGCGTGGTGGTGTTCCCCGAGGGGGCGCGCACGTTCACGGGACGCATGGGCAACTTCCGCCGGGGGGCGTTCATGCTTGCCGACGAACTGGGGTTGCCCGTGGTGCCGCTGACAATCAACGGCTCGTTCAACATAATGCCGCGCACAAGTGACTGGCACTTCGTGCGCTGGCACCGGCTGTCGCTCACCATCCACAAACCGATAGAGCCGGTGGGGCAGGGGGCGGACAACGTCAGGAACGCCATGGACAAGAGTTATGCCGCAATCAGTTCGGCACTTGTTCCAGAATACCGAGATTTTGACCATTTTACACCCCAGTAACATGTGATATGACATTTCTTTAATCCGTTTTAGGACAAGGCTGTCCTCTTTTTCCTTTTTGTTTAAAAGTATCGGGTATTATGACTAACTTTGCCTCTACCCAGGCAGGCTCGGCATACACGGACAATCCCATTACGCATGTGCTTTGGCCATTTGACGCCGCCAATCCTGGCGTATGGGGTAGGGCTTACGCAGCGTGATGACCACAATTCATGGTTTTAATGCCATCCCATTATGCAAATCCGGCGTGTTTGCCGACCAGAACCGCTGTAATCGCGTAACTTTTTGGTAAGCATCCAATATTAGCCGCCTTTGCGTGGTCTTCCTGCCTTACTACCTTTGC
>OLQM01000366.1_pt1 | contig 51708 bp, 32 predicted proteins | sample 1673161 | NCBI WGS metagenome assembly OLQM01 (sample SAMEA3136761, study PRJEB25190) | human gut metagenome | reverse complement strand
GACAATTCGGCATCATAGTACCCGGTAATGGTTCCGACACCGCCATTATGATAGATCGTCTCCTGCATGGTCTGAAATGCATCTTTTCCCAGCCTTACCGTATCGGAAGTGTAGATTTCATCTGTAAGTCTTCTATCGAATTTCATGTTCTTCATCCTCGCAGGGTTTCGATTCCGCCGCACGCTTCAATTCTGGTATGTCTTTTATGGTCAACTGGCGTACTGATTTTCAATCAAGATTATATAGTATAACAAGTATAGTATACTTGTGCAGCGTTTCGATTTCAAGCGCTAGTTGGCATTGGCTGTGTAAAAAAGAAAGGCCAATCTTCGTGAAAATTTATGCAAGTTGATCCCTGCACTTTTCCACAATCCGGCTATCAGTATAGACAGCCGCCCTGCGATGCGGTAAGGCGGGAATTGCGCGGTGTTGCCTTAATGGACGAAGGTCTCCGCGTAGGGCGACCATGCGTAGCTCAGGCAGTAGGAGGTGTAGCTTGCGGCGGGCACGCGGATGCGGCAGAACGCGGGCGCACCGTCGAGCAGGGCCTGCCCCACGGAAAGCCGCGCGGGGTCCGGCTGGGTCAGCGTGATTTCCTGCAGCGCGGAGCATTTGGCAAAAAGTCCATCCGGAAGCGCCGTGATATTTTGCTGTATCGTCAGTTTTTCCAGCGCGCTGCATCCCGCAAACGTGTCGGAGGCCAGCGCCGTCACGGGTCGGCCGTCCACCTCGCCCGGAACCGTCAAGGTGCGGCGGCCGCGTCCCGCCGCATTGACGACAAGACGGTCACTTTCCCATGTAAAATAGGCAGCATCGCTGTTATTCGCGGCTTCTGTGTCGGTCTGTATCCGGCGGGCGGGCATGGCGGGCAGCGCGATTTCGGTAGACGAGGTGTCTCCCAGTACAGCTTTGAGATCGCGGATGAGCTGCCGTGTAAAGACGGTCTTGCCGCTCACGTTCAGATGGAAATTTGTGTCATAGAACCACCCGGCGTCCATCACGCAGGCATGCGGATCGCCTGCCAGAGGTGCAGTCAGCTGTGACTGCAGATAGTCGGCATACGTGTCAATATCTTCTGCATTCGATACAGCAAGCACATTCATCGGCGGGAAATGATATAAGACAACTGCCCCGACAGACTCGGCCTGTGCAGTGTAGGCGTTGAGCGCATCACAGAAGTCGGTGTCCAGCATCGAGGAATCAAAGCGTATCGGCATTGTCGTGTCATAACCATCCAGCAAAATATTGGCGCTGCAGAGCGGATTTACCACATCGCCCACCGCATTGAAGGAGCCGCGGCGATAGACGCCGTCCGGGGAAGGCGCACCGGTGAGAAAATAGCGGAACTTCGCACCTGCAAAGCGCGGAAACGCCCCCAACAAAGGCCCAAAATCCCGCGCGTGCAGGCAGGCAAGTGCCGAAAAGTCTCCGTCAACAGCCTGCCATAAAGTATCCGCGCCGACGGTATCGGAAAGCGCCTGACGCTGCTGCTCCGGCATGATGACGACAAGATCGCCGGGGCGCAATTCATTTATAGACAAATCCAGCATGACCCGTGTGCCGAGTGCTGCGTACAGGCCAAAATTTACGGGCTGATAGTCAGGCAGCTCCCGGGCCAGCAGAGCGCTGTCAACGCCGAAAGCGGCTGCACTGCCGCCCACAAGAATAAGACGCGGTTTATCGCTTTCCGCGGCCAGCAGGGCACGCTTGGCGGGCAGTTCCCCCACAAACGTATTGCCGTACTGTGCGGGCAGGGCAAAGCCCCACACCGTCAGGAGCAACGGTATGGCGATAAAAACGCAGAGCATACTTGTAAACAGTTTTTTCATGGCAGGGTCAGAATTGGAAGTAGATAAAGGCATTGGTCGTGCCCGTGTGCAGTGTGGAAAACCACGCGGCGACCACAGTCAATGCCAAAAGACAGAAGGCCAAAACGCTGCGCGGGGACGGTGCTGCGGACGACGTTTCGGGCAGCAGATGCAGGCAGAGCGCCCCCAAAACAAGCTCTGCCACCGGCTGTATACCGATGCTCAACAGCGTTGTGTGCAGTGTGCTCAGCGACCAGTCGACAGGCAGGCGGGACAGCAGCAGAAGGGCATCCGAGACAGAGGCTGCCCGGAAAAAGACCCAAGCGATGCAGACCAGAGAAAATGTATAGGCGTGGCGTAGGCACACGGCGGTCCGGGTGCGGGCCTTGTGCTTTCCGCCGCAGGGGGGCAGGGCCTTTTCCAAAAGCAGCAGCGCACCATGCACACCGCCCCACACCACGAAATGTAATGCGGCACCATGCCAGAGACCGCTTAACAGAAACACGACCATGGTATTTACGACCAGCCGTGCCGTGCCGCGGCGCGAACCGCCGAGCGGGATATAGACGTAGTCCGTAAACCACCGCGTCAGGCTGATGTGCCAGCGGCGCCAGAAATCACGCAGGGAGTCTGCGCGATAGGGGTGATCGAAATTGCGGCTCAATCGCACCCCCAGCAAGGCAGCGGCCCCGACGGCAATGTCGGAATAACCGGAAAAGTCCCAGTAGATCTGCCCGGCAAAAAGCAGTGTTGCCAACAGAACAGCCGGGCCGGAGGCATCGGTCGGGGAGGCGTAGACGGAATCCACAAATACGGCAGCGGTGTCTGCCAGCAGCAGCTTCTTTGCAAAGCCGCGCACCATCCAAAGCCAGCCGCTGCTGTCCATACGGCGCTCCTGCGCGTGCAGCTGAGGCAGAAGCGCCGTGCTGCGTTCAATCGGCCCCGCTACCAGCTGCGGGAAAAAGCTGACGAATAAGGCGTAATACCCCGGATGCCTCTCCGGCATGAGCCGCCCGCGGTAAATATCAATGACATAGCTGAGGGTCTGAAATGTGTAAAACGAGATGCCCGCGGGCAGCAGAAGCGGCACATCTGTGCGGAAAATCCCGGCATATTTGAAGAGGCACAGACACCCGATGCACAATATTGCCGCACAGGTCAGCCAGAGCTTTTTGGCCGTCTGCGTTTTGCTTTTTGCGATGCCCAGTGCCGCTGCATAGGTTCCCAGCGTGATACCCGCCAGCAGCGGAAGTGCCTGCGGGCTGCCCACAGCGTAAAATCCGAGGCTGGCGGCCAGCAGCAATACCCAGCGCCGGCTCGGCGGCAGCATCCAATGCAGGGCCAGTACAATAGGAAAAAGCAGCACAAAAGCGGGTGCGGTGAAATTCATAAGCGCCCTCCTATCGGCCACATGGCGGCGACGCAGGGAATCAACAGGCAGAGCAGCATTGTGCGGGTGGACACATCCAGTACCAGCGCTGCCAAAACCACCGCAGCACCCGAAACCATGCCGAGTGCTGCGGCCCATGCCCGGCGATGGGCCGCCAGTGCCAGCACAGTGGTCAGTGCAGCCAGAGCGCAGACAAGAATCATGGCGCAATCCCCTCCCCTTGCAGTTGTTTTGTCAGTGCATCAATGACCTGTGCCGTGCGCATAGTCACCCCGTTTGTGGACAGATGGTTGTCGGTGCCGTAGAAATACCGCCCGGGCATCAGGGAATCCTGCAGCGGTGTCAAGAACACAACATCGAGATTTTCTCGGAAATACGCATCCAGCGCGGCCACAGCCTCCGGCGTGGAATCCGCCGAAACGGCGCGGCTGTTGCGCGGGCTGTACGTCAGGTACACCCGCACGCCGTCTGCCGCAAAGCGGTCAAACTCGGCGTTGGCGGGGGCTATATACGTGTCATACGGGAAGGACGCCGTTGTGTAATCCACAGGCAGTCCGTAAATCGGCCTGTCATCGACGGCATCGGGGCGGTACAGAACATAGTCACCGTAGTCGTTGTAGCTCGGCGTGTCAACGGTATTTCCGTCCTCGTCCAAATCGGACGGCGAGACGGCATAGCTGCGCGCCGTCATGTCTGCACGTGTCTGCAAATAGGAGCCAAGTGCCGAAAAAACGCCGCTGTACTGTTGTAAATCGAGCCTCGCGACAATGTCGTAGTCAGCCTCGGCCATACAGAAGAAGGCGTCGTCAAAGGCGTTTGTCGTGCAGAACTGGCGCTTGGCGGCGTCAAATTCGGGCGAGAGCAGCAGCAGGTCGCCGGGGCGCATCTGTGCGCGAATCAGCTCGAGCTGCGGCAGCGCATTGGTGTAGGCGAACACACCCATGTTCACGACCTCATAATGGGGCAGGGCGGCATCCAGCGCGGCACTGTCATACCCGAACCGCGCCGAGGAACCGGAGAACAGCACAAGCTTCTGCGTATCGGCCAATGAGAGCAGGCGGTCGTACTTATCGGCGAACGTCGCGTAGTAGCTGCCGCTGTAGACGGGCGCAGTCGCGGCATTGATGTACAATGTTTGCAGGCTTGTGCAATCTTCAAATGCGTAATCGCTGATCTGCTGCAGGTTGTCAAACAGAGTCACGCTCTCCGCGGCGCTGCCGCTGAAGGCCCCGGGCTGCACGCGGCGCAGGGTATCGGGGAAGATGACTGTTTTACAGGGCGCATCGGCAAAGGCCCCCGCCGCAAGTTCCACGACGGGTGCGCCGCCCAGCGTATCGGGGATGACAAGCACTTCTCCCCCGCCCTGCCAGCCCGTTATAGCTGCGGCGTCGTTTTCAACCGTGTAGGTGAACTCCGCGGCGTCGTTTTGAGCAGCCCACTGCGCGTAAAGCCGCGCGCCGGGCTCGGTCCGACTGCCCAGCCCAACGGCCTGACCACTGCCGTCCGGGGCGGTGTTCCACCCCGTCAGCGTGTACCCGGGGCGGGTGAACAGCGCACCGTCGATGGCGGTGTTCAGCCGCAGATGGCTGGGGGTGACAGGCACAGTGACCCAGCCGCCGCCGCAGTTGTCATTATAATACAGCACAGTATCGCTCTTTTCCGCGGTCACTGCCACGGCAACGGTGTAGCGGACATCGGGCAGCGTCAGGATGTACGTCGCGCCGGTGCGGGTAAGCGACGCACCGGGATAGTCTGTGCCCGTCAGCGTATAGCCGTCGGCCGGGGTCAGGGTGAAGGTCACACTCTGCCCCGGGGTAACGGCTGCGGTCTGGGTCTGCGCTGTAAACGCAGGCGAGGATTCCAAAACGATGCGGCACTGCACCGCCGGGGATGCCGGGGCGGCGGCACAGCCTGCCAGCAGAACCAGCATGGCAAGGATAAGCATCAGGCGGCGCAGGTGGAACACATCCTTTCAGAAAAAATCTGTTTTTTATATCATAATACAAAATACCCCGGAGAGAAAGCCCCCCGGGGTGTGGATGAGGAAAAAGCTGTCACGATGAAGTGACGCGGGAATGGCGCATAATTACTGCTCGTTCACGTTGGTGAACGCGGCAATGATGTTCAGCACCACGGCAATCAGCAGCGTGGCCGTGCCGTAGATGGCGCTGGACAGGTCAGCCATCGTCTGGGCGTTGTTCGTAAAGGTCATGATCGAGGCGATGGTGTTGACGCGGGGGCTGATGAACTGAGCAGCGGCAACCACCAGCGTGACACCGGCGACAACGCTCATCACGTCAGCGGCAATGGCCTGCTTGCCGTCCAGCAGAACGCGCAGAACCAGTGCGACAACGGCAATCACAGCGCAGGCGATAACCACCGGGCTGGTACCGACAGAACGGAAGGAGTCAGTGTTGGCGTTGACCATACAGAACACAAGGCCCACAACACCGGCGATTGCGGTCAGAAGCGACAGGATGAAGCCTGCGCCCTTTTTATTAGTAGAAGTCATGGTGTGCTCTCCTTTACTGCTTCTTGGACTTGCGCTCGTCCAGAACATACATGGCGGCAGCCAGCACGGTCAGGGCGGCAAAGACAATCTGTACAGCGGTCAGGGCGTTGTCGTACCAAGTACGGACGCTGACCAGTTTGGTGTTGCTGGCCATGCCGTCCATAGCGTTGGAGTTGGCCAGTGCGTAGTTCTGGTACTTCATAGCTTGCTTCAGGGCGGTCATCATGGTGGTATCCTGACTTACGGCCTCTACGGTCCAGTAGGGATACTTTTCGCTGACAGCAGCCATCGTGTTGTCGCCGGTGTTGCAGCTCATGGTAACGCCGTTCAGCACAGCCTCTTTCAGCACAACATAGTTAGCGTTCTGGATGAAGTCCTCGGAAATCAAGCCTTGGAAGCCCCACTCGTTGCGCAGGATGTTCTTCGTCAGGCCGGTGTGGGCGTTGTCCTGCGTGATGCCAACGCGGTTGTAAGCGGTCATAACGCCGAGAACATGAGCGTTCTCCACAATGCCCTGCGTGCCGCGCAGCTCGTTCTCACGGGCCTGCTGCTCAGTCATAAAGACGGAAACGCCGGTACGGTTGATTTCGGTATCGTTGAAGGCGAGGTGCTTGGGTGCGATGATAACGCCGTACTCCATAGCAGCGGCGGCGTAGGCAGTGCCCTGACCGGCGGTCAGAACAGCGTCCTCGGAGTAGTACTCGTGGTTACGGGCATTGTAGGGCAGGCGATGCAGGTTGGTGCCGATGCCCCAGAAGATAGCGGTGTTGGCCCACAGGCTGTAGTTGCCGATCACGCGGCCATAATCAGCGGCGAGGTCCTTGTTGAAGGTCTGGGCGATAACAGTCTCATTGACCATCGTGCCAAACTTGTATGCGAGGTTGGGGTCGTTGGCATCCACGGCGCAGGGGTCGCCGCTGGCTTTGTCGGTGTTGGCATACTGGCCCAGAGGATAGGAGTAGATGCCGTTGGGGCCATCGTTCTGGATGGTCTCGGGGCTCATGATGGATTCGATAACCTTGGTGGAGGTACCGCCGAAGCCTGTGCGGATCATGCACTCTTCCAGCGTGATCTCATCCATCAGCATATCCCAGCGCTCATCGTTGATATCGGAAACGCCCTTCAGGTCAGCCAGCGTCAGGCCGTTGTCGGCACCGAAGGTGACGGTGGACGGATCGCCGTTTGCGTTGATCTCATAGATGTCATTGTCCAGAATGTCGAGCATCTCATCGGAGGCGGTCAGATTCTTATAGGTCTTGGGGAAAGTGCCTTCCCAGTCGGCACGGGTCAGATAGGTAGCAGTGCCGGGCAGCCAGCTGTTGATGTCCATGTCGGCCAGTTGGTTCTCAACGGCGGTGCCGTTTTTGGTCGTGGCAAAGGTCGTGTCGTCAAAGGAATCGAGCGTCCAGCTCTTGGCCTTGTCGGCGCTGCCGTCCACACTCTGACCCTCTGCGGCCAGTACATTGTTCACGGCCTCGTGTGCGCCGTTGCCGATGGTGAACCAGTAGTCACCGGCATCCAGAATGTAGCAGCCCTTGGTACCGGCCGCGTTGTCAGCGGTGGAATCCCAGCTGGCCATATTCTGCATGTCAGCGGTGATGGTCACGGTCTCGGAGGCACCGGGGGCCAGCTCTGCGGTCTTGCCGTAGTCCAACAGCTGAACAGCGGCTTTCTCCACACCATGCTCTTTGTCGTAGTCGGTATATGGCAGGCTGACATAGAGCTGCACAACATCCTTACCGGCAACGCTGCCGGTGTTCTTGACGGTCACGTTCGCGGTGACGGTTTCATTTTCCAGATCGACATTCAGGTTATCGAGGGTCTGCTCAAACGTGGTGTAGGACAGACCGTAACCGAACGGGTAAGTAACCTCGTCGTCATAGTTCCATGCGCTGCCGGTGGAGGAACCGACGGTGGAGGCGGCATTGCCCTGCCCCATGACGGTGTCAAAATAGCGGGTCTCGTAGTATTTGTAGCCGATGTAGATGTTCTCGGCCTCGACAATGGCATCGTTCATGCTGATGTCGGGGTTGGCATTGGTCCACTGCAGGTCGCCGAAGTTCTGTGCAGCGGGAGAGTTTGCGTTCTTGACCGCATAAGTATCGGTCAGATGGCCGGAGGGGCTGACCGCACCGGAGAGAATGTCGGCCACACCGTAGAAGCCGTAGCCGCCCGGCAGGCCGACCTGCAGGATAGCGTCAACACCGACGTTGTCCTCGATCTCCTGCACCTCCATGGCGCTGGCATTATTCAACAGAACGATGACCTTGCCGCCGTTGGCCGCCTTGGCGGTGACGGCTGCATTGATGAGGTCGCGCTCGTCGTCGGACAGGCCTAAGGGGTCAGTCTGGTTCAGGTTTTGGGTCGGGTCTACACCGGCCGTGCCGGGCTGGTAGGTGCCGTTCTCAGAGGCAGAGCGGGCAATCGTGACGATCATCACGTTGTTGTCGTTCAAGCTGTCTTTCCAAGTGGCATTCTGGCCGTCCAGCGCAGCCTGACTCGGCTCCTTGCTGGAGAAAACGCCGGTCGTGGAGGGAGCCGTGATGTGGTTGTACTCAATCGTACCGCCCCAGCTCTGGACTTCGGACTTGAAGGTAGGCTGCAGGGCCTCGTACATATCGGCCACAGTCTGGTTCATGCTGAAGCCTTTCGCCTTGAATGCCTGCACCATATCCACGGTGTCAGCATCGGTGCCAGTGTTCTCCACAAGGCTGGAACCCATATCGCCGCCCTGTACGGGATAGTAGCTGGAGAAGCCAAGCAGTGTGATTTTCTGGGTCTCATCCTGCGTCAGCGGCAGTGCGCCGTTGTTCTTCAGCAGGACGCTGCCCTCTTCGCTCATCCGCTCACCCACGTCCTGAATGCCGTGCAGCAGCTCGGTAGTGGAGGTGTAGTCGGATTTGAAAGTATACAGGTCAGTGCCGTCGGAGCTCTCGGTCACGAGCTTGGTGCTCTTGGTGCCCAGGAACTTGTCAATGTCAGTGCGGAATCCGTCCACGACGGTTGAGGCGCAGACACTGAGCGCCAGCAGCGACGCCGTGGCTGTGGTCACGCCGCGCCAGACGCGGCGGCCGGATTTTTTCTTACTCATGTTTTTCCTCCTTGTGTATCCTTGTGTATATCGTAATCGCGTGTAGGGCGCGTTACTTCTTGCTGCGTTCCTTGATAGCCTTCTGCTCCTCGGGCAGGTTTTTCTCAACCGTCCAGAACAGGATCAGGATGACGGCGCCGATGATATAGCAGACGGTCTCGACCCAGATATAGCTGACGGAGATCGCGGTCTGCACACTGGCGGTCTGGGCGGCGGTGCCCAGAGCGACGTCGGCGGCTTGGTTATAGCCGCTGCCGTTCAGCATGGCGCTGAAAATGGAGTTGCAGATCGGTGTGGCGGCGACCATAAGGGAGCTGTAGATGCTCATGGTCAGACCGTCGGTGCGGATGCCGGTGCGGTACTCAATGTGGTCGATAACGTCGGCAATCATGGCCAGGATCAGATAGCAGGCCGGGGAAGAACCCAGACACTTGAGGGCCACGCCGATGGCGACCGGCACGATATTGCCGCCGCCCAGACCTGCGATGATGCCGCCCGCGGCACCCAGCAGCATGAAGCCGCCGCAGACCAGACGCTTACCGAACTTGTTGGCCAGGGGTACCACAAAGACCGCAGCCACGGCCATCGGGATAGCGCCCATGATGCTGAGCAGACCCTGGGAGGCACCCCATGCGTCCGCCGTGCCGAAGAAAGTGTTGTCCAGAACCCATTTGCAGAAGTAGCTCATGGAGCCGTTCTTCATCGCGCCGCTCCACTGGAACAGCATATAGAACGCCATGACGATCCACCACATGCGGTCACCGGTAACGGCCTTGAGCTGCTCGCCCAGCGTGGCGGACTTGGCAGGGGCCTCGGTGTCGGCGCGGCCTTCCTCGGTGACGCGCTCACGGGTGAAGAGGAACTGCAGGTAGATGGTCAGTGCGCTGAAGATGGCGACGGCCAGCATGGTGAGGAACCACAGGTGCTGGTCCTCCTTCAGCGCGAAGGAAACGAGCATCGGGAATACCATCGAGCCGCAGCCCATAACGCCCAGACCCGCCACGTTGGTGAAGGAAGCCAGCGCACCGCGCTGCTTGCTGTCACGGGTGGAAACGGGGATCATGGTGGAGTTGGCGGTGTTGTAGATGGGGTAAGCGACCGCGTAGTACAGGTTGTACGCGATGGCGATCCAGACCATCTTGGCCATGCCCTCAAACGGCACGATAAACATCAGCACACTGGCGACGGAAAGGGTCAGCGCGGAGAGCAGAATCCACGGGCGTGCCTTGCCGGCCAGAGCCCTGGTGTGCTCAATCAGCTGACCGACGATGAGGTTGGACGCCACGATGAGCACCGTGGAGACCAGCTGCAAGGTCGTCAAAAAGCCAAGATCAAGCTTGAGGACATCGGTGAAGTAGTTCTGCAGGATGCAGGTGAAGATGCCCGAGGAAAGCAGTGCGCCGAAGGGGCCGATAAAATAGCCCAGCAGCATTTCCGGCATCTTGACGTCGTCGCTGGTGATACGGGACTTCGTCAGCGGCGAGGACCAGAAGTTGGATTTCGAGGTCGACATAATAGAGAGTCACTCCTTCTTTGTGTATAGAAACAATTTGTTTACGGTATGCTTTTACGCCTTTGCCGCAACGGTATATTCCCCGCTGCCAAGCACCTTCTCTTCCCCGCTCGGCAGCACGACGGTGCATTCGGTGCCGACGGGCACCGCCACGGTCATCGTCATCTCGCCGTCCGCGATCTTCCACGCCGCCTTGATCACGCCGTAGGGCGTACCCACCGTGCCTTCAGCCTCGGTGATGCCGCCGCCGACCACCGGCGCAAACTTGAACTTGCGGTACCCGGCCTCGGTGGGCTCCACACCCAGCACGCGGCGGTAGAGGAACGCGCCCACCGCGCCGCTGGCGTAGTGGTTGTACGAGATCATCATGTCGGTCCCGTCGTCGCCGATTGGGCACTCGCCGTTCTCGTCCAGACCGTCCCAACGCTCCCAAACCGTGGTTGCGCCCACGCGGACCTCATACAGCCAGCTGGGACACTGTGTGTTCAGCAGCATCTTGTAGGCAGTGTCGGCGTGGCCGTTGTCGGCCAACGCAAACAGGATGTACGGCGTGCCCGGGAAGCCTGTGCCGATCTTGTAGTCGCTCTTCTCAACCAGCTTGACCAGATTCTCGGCAGCCTTCGCCTTGACGTTTTCGGGGAACATATTCAAGTACAGAGGCAGCACATAGGCGGTCTGGAATTCTTCCTTCGTCTTGCCGTTGCCGTCGGTCAGCACACTGCAATAGGCATCGGCCACCTTACGGCTCAGCTCCTTGTACTTGGCGGCGTCCTCGGTCTTGCCAAGGATGCGTGCAATTTTCGCCAGTGTACCGCTGGTGTTGCACAGGGACGCCGTGGCGGTGTACTTGCTGCGGGCCTGCCACTGACTCATCTTCGGCACATCGGGGGCGACCCAGTCGCCAAAATGCAGCACCGACGGCGTGTGCCAAATGTAACGGTGCTTGCCGATGCCGAACCCGGCCCAGAAGCAGCACGCCTTGACGTACTTCTGCATGGTGGGGTACATCATACGCAGCACATCCAGGCTGCCCGTGGCCTCGTATAGAGCCCATGGCACCAGCACGCAGGCGTCGCCCCACCAGTCCACGGCCATCTCGGGCATTGTGGCGGGAAAACCGTAGCCCTGCACAGGCACGGTGTTGGGGATGCCGCCGGTGGGCAGCTGCTCGGCCTTGACGTCGCGCAGCCACTTCTCCAAAAAGCGGCTCAGTTCAAAGTTGTACAGCGCGGTGGGCGAGAACACGGCAATGTCTCCGGTCCAGCCCATGCGCTCGTCGCGCTGAGGACAGTCCGTCGGTATATCAACGAAATTCGACTTGGCGCCCCATGTAATGTTGGACTGCAGTTTGTTCAGCATCTCATCGGAGCAGCGGAAGGAACCGCTGTGCTCCACATCGGAGTAGAGCGCCACGGCCTCGATTTCCAGATCCTTCGCGTCGACACCCTTGACCCCCGCATAGCGGAAGCCCATGTAGCTGAACCGCGGGCTGTAGGTCTGCTCGCCGTCGCGGCAGGTGTAGGTCGCCGTGGCCTTGGCCGTGCGCAGGAAGGTCGTGTTTAAGCTGCCATCGGGGTTTAGGATCTCGGCGTGGCGCACAGTCACGACCTGCCCGGCCTTGCCGTTGAATTTGATGCGGACAACACCCGCAAGGTTCTGGCCGAAGTCGTAAATCGTCTCGCCGTCGGGGGCGGTCATCACGGCCACGGGCTTGCGCACCTCGTGGGCCTTGACCGGGGCACCGTAGTCCGCCGTGATGGCGGGGGTGACTTTCAGCGTTTCGGGCGCGGCGTTGTGCCAATCGCTGATTTCCTTCGTGGCATCGTAGGTCTCGCCGTCATACAGATCCGCCATCCGCACGGGGCCGCTCTCGCTGACCTGCCATGTAGCGTCGGTGCCGATGGTCTCCGTCGTGCCGTCCGTGTACTCAATGCGCAGCTCGGCCAGCAGAGCCTGACGGTCGGCAGTCACGCGGTTTTTGCGGGTAAACACAAAGCTGCCCACCGCCCAGCCGCCTGCAACCGTGAAGGTCAGCGTGTCGACGCCCGTCAAAAGTGCCGTTACATCGTAGGTCTGATACTGCAAATAGGACTTGTAGCTCGTAAAGCCGGGGGCGAAGTATTGCTCGCCCAGCTTTTGGCCGTTCAGCTCGGCCTCGTAGATGCCCATGGCTGTGGCGTAGAGGCGCGCGCGGGCAATGGGTTTGTTCGTTGTGATTTCCTTGCGGAAAACCATCGGCACGGGGCTGACCTTCGCCTCGGTGAAGTGGTAGCTCGGGTCGCTGATCCACCGGCCCTTCCAGGGCGTCTCCATGCGGCCTGTCTCAAAGGTAGTGGTGGCGGTGGCGGTCTCGCCTGCGTCGTCGGTGGCGTTCAGGCGCACGCTGTAGGTGGTGAACGGCAGCAGCGCAGGGCCGACGTAGGCAGCGCTCTGGCCGCTGGTCACATGGGCGGACCAGTCGCCGACGGTCAACTCGGCGTCGGCCAACTGTGCGCCCCGGCGGTCACTGCTCAGGGAAAACCCGATGCGGGGTGTGGAGCAGTCGGTCACGCAGCCGGTGGTCAGATGCTCCACCGTCAGGCGTGTGATTTCAAACATGTGTTCTCCTCCTTCGTCGGACGGGCAGCCCGTCCGGAGATTCTTCTTTTTTTCTGTAAGCCTACCATACCACAAGAATCGTGCGGCGGCGCATCATTTGCACGAAATGCGCTCTTTTTCGCACAAACGGTTTTTGGTTTCGTCGGGTTTCACAAGGTTTTGCGCTTACTTTTTGTACACCTTGCCAAACATGGCATCCAAACATAAACTTTTTCCGCACAAACAACGCCCCCTGCACGGCGTTTGCCGATACAGGGGGCGTAAAATTTCATTTTTTATTCTTGCTGCGGCTGCCCCAGCGGAATCAGCACGCGCAGCTCAAACCAACCCTCGCGGGTCGTAATTGTCGCGGTACCGCCGTATTTTGCGGCGGCGTTTTGTATGCTTTTTACACCGAAGCCATGGTACAAGACATCCTTTTTCGTCGTGACGGGCAGGCCCTTCTCAAATTTCAGCTCACCGTCAAAGCAGTTTTCAATGCGGATGGCCGCAAAGCCTTTTTGCCTCGCCACGCTCAGATGGATGAGCCTGCGCTCCGGGTCTGTGATTTTGTCGGTGCTCTCGATTGCGTTGTCCAGCGCATTGCCGAACAGGTTGCTGATGTCCATCACGTCCATAAAGTCCAGCGCTGTGCCGTCAGCCACGCAGGTCAATTGAATGTTTTTGGTGCGGCAGGTCAGACTTTTGCCTGTCAGCACCGTGTCCAGCACCTTATTGCCGGTGTCGTTCTGTGCCTCGTAGGCTTTGATTTCCTGCTCCATATTGTCCAGCACGGCATTGCGTTTCTCGCCGCTCTCGGCGCGAAGCACCGCGATTTGGTGCTTCAAGTCATGATATTTTTGGTTGATGAGGTCAATGCTCTCCTGCCGGATCTTGTAGTTTTCATACTGGATGTGCAGCATGTTCCGCAAGGCATCCGCCTCGCGCTGTGTCAACAAATCGCGCAACTGCGATTGATATGCAAACAGCAGCGCCACGCCGCCGAAGTAGACAACCGTGCGCATTGTGTAAATTTCCATCGTGCCGCGGGCCGAAAACGGCGTGTTCAGCTGCGTATAGCTGATGCTGGACAAAATGTAGATGGCCGCCGCCATGACCGCCGCGATGCAGGTCGTGCGGGGCCGAATGTCAAACTGAATGCTGCCCGTGCTGCCGCCATCCTCCAGAAGCCACATCAGGCCGAAGATGATGCCGAACCCCGCCGCAATAAAGAGCACCAACGCAGGCAGGCTTTGCAATGCTGCGATGTAACGCGCAAAATATACATACATCTGCCATGTCAGCGCCCCGGCAAAACCCGCCAGAATAAACGCCCGCGTGCAGAAATACCCCACCTGCCAGCGGTCTGCACGGGTGGCCGCCGCCATAAAAAGCAGCATAAGTGCGACAGAAACCGCGTACAGCACATTGAACCGCCAGCCGTCAAAGCCGTCGGTGGCCACAAGGTAGAGTGCCAATGCCGCCAATGCACCACCGTACAGCGCCGCACGCTTGACCCCGCCGTAGCGCGGAGGCAGAAACCGCAGGTACAAAAGGCAGGCCAGCCAGTCTGCCAGCGCCGTGACAAGGCGCGGAATATCCATCTCATAATAAGGAATTTTCAGCGGCATATCGTCACCCTGCCCCGTTGATATAGTCGTTCAGTGCATCCAGAAATGCCTTGCGCCGCGCTCGGGCCAGCGGCACACGGTCTCCGTGGACGATGGCATCCTCACCGTCCATTCGGTCAACGTGTTCCAGATTCACAAGGCAGCCCTTGTTTACGCGGAAATAACTGTCCTGCGCCAATTTTTCTTCAGTCTCCGTCATGGAGCCCGGGGCGGTCACCTCCCCTTCCGCCGTGTGAAAGACCAAGTCATGCCCGCAGTTCTCGATCCAATAAATGGCCGAGGTGTCCAGCTTATGTGCCGTGCCGTGGGCGTTGATCTGCAAAAAGTGCCGTGCGCGGCGCGCCACGCGCTCCACGGCGCGGCCAAGTCTCTGCGAAAACGCATAGTAGCTGACCGGCTTCAGCACATAGTCCAGCGCATCGACGGCATAGCCCTTGATGGCATACTGCGGCGAATTTGTGATAAAGATAATGATAACCTCGGTGTCGACCTTGCGGATCTCCTCGGCAGCCATCATGCCATCCATAAACTTCATCTCGATGTCCATCAGGATGATGTCATAGACAGCCTTATAGCCAAGTGCGATCTCGTCGCCGTCGGAAAATTCTGTCACGGTAAATTTTTCGCCCGACACCGCGCTGTATTTGTCAATATATTCGCGCAGCTGGCTGCGGTAGAGCTCGTCGTCTTCGACAAGGGCCAAACGAATCATACCCGGCACGCCCCCTTTTGTTTTTATACTAAATGTAGCATGTTCGCCGGAAAATTGCAAGGAAAGCCGCGGATTTCCATTTTTATCGGTTTTCCGCTGCCTTCGGCTGACACTTTCTACCGCCGGACGCACCAATAAAAAACCCGCATTGGTTTTGAATGCCAATGCGGGTTTTGGGTTTACGGGGCGGCAGACAGCTTTACGCTCTCATCAGCGTTCCCTGCAGGCTCTCCAATGCAGCCATGCGGGCGCTGACAGCAAAGACGCTGGCAACGTGGGTCAGCTCGTCGGACCGGATATCCTCCGGGATCGTGCGCGCCAGCACCGTGCAGTGGTCGATGGCGTCAAAGCGGACACCTGCTTTGCGGCACAGCTCCACCGTGCGGTGGGCACAGCCGGGCATCGTGGCCAGGGCCGCCACGGCGTCCGGTGCTTGGGCGGGGTGGGCTGCGCCGGTATCGCGCAGCTCCTTGTCCAGCACAGTGCCAAAATGCTTCACCGCACGGCGGTTCGCGCAGCCCGGCAGCGGTTCCTCCGTTGTCAGGTCCAGCTCCACCGGCTGGCGGATAAAGTCCGTGTACTTCCGTGTCAGGCGGCTGTACTCCCGCTGCAATTCCTTCCTTGTCAGATCCGTATACTGCATACCTTTCCACTCCTCTTTTACTTGCATCGACTATTATACACGTGGGAGTGGTGTATGTAAAAAGTATTTTCTGTATATCTGGTATATAAAATATACATGACAGACTGTCTTAGCAAATTTTTTGGATATGCAGCAAATGACAGCAGCCCTCTCCCCTGCTCTCACAGCTGCGCCAGCGCATCGCGCTCCTGCAGACGGAAGGCGGCGTGGCGGTAGCTGAACACAAAATAGACGATCTCTGCGGCGGCGGTCAGCGCCCAGGAGCAGGGATACAGCAGGTAGAGCGCCGGGATCGTGTGGAAGTGGGCAAAGATCGTGTAGACCCACGCAACGCGGAATACGCAGGACCCCAGAATTACGATGATCGTCGGCCCTACCGTCTTGCCGAGGCCGCGGGAGGCGGCAATCGTGCAGTCCATGAACGCCGAGGTGCAGTAGGCCCAGCCCATGACCATAATGCGCTTCATGCCCGCGTCGATGACAGCGCTCTCGGTCGTGAACAGCGCCAGGAACTGCCGCCCAAAGACGAGCAGCCCGCCGCCCAGCACCGCGCCCAGGCCAAACGAGTAGGCCAGCGCGATGAAGTAGCTTTTCTTGACGCGGTCCAGCTTGCCCGCGCCGTAGTTCTGGCTCATAAAGCTGGCGCAGGCCATGTAAAACGCCGCCATAGCGTCATAAACCATCGCGTCGGCGTTAGCCGCGGCGGAGTTGCCCTTGACCATCAGCGAGTCGAAGGAGTTGACGCCCGCCTGAATAAAGAGGTTGGCAATCGCAAAGATCGCGTTTTGCAGGCCCGCGGGCACACCCAGCATCAGGATGCGCTTTGTCATGTTGAGGTCCAGCCTTACCTTGCGGAAATCCAGCGCATAGCAGTCGCTGACCTTTGTCAGCGCGTGCAGGATCAGCCCTGCCGAGACGCACTGGGCAATCGTGCTGGCCAGCGCGACACCGGCGACATCGAGCTTGCAGACGATGACGAAAAACAGGTTGAGCAGGATGTTCAGCACGCCCGCAAACGACAGGTAGGCCAGCGGCTTTTTTGTCTCGCCGATAGCGCTGAACACTGCGTTGCCGAAGTTGTAGAGCGCCAGCGCCGGCATACCGAGAAAGTAGACCCGCAGGTACAAAATCGCACCGGGCAGCAGGTCCTCCTTGGTGTTCAGCAGCTCCAGCAGCGCAGGCGAGCCGAACAGGCCGACGAACAGCAGCAGCACACCGGCGGCCAGGCTGACCAGCAGCGCCGAATGGACGGTCTTGCTGACGTCCTTGGGGTGCCCGGCACCGTAAAAGCGGGCGACCAGCACGTTGACGCCATTGCTCAAGCCGATCAGAAAGCCGGTGAACAGTGTGACAAACGTCGCCGTCGAGCCCACGGAGCCGAGTGCCGTGGAACCGGCGAACCGGCCCACAACGGCAACGTCGGACATGTTGAACAGAATTTGTAAAAGGTTGGATAAGGCCAGCGGCAGGCTGACCAGCAGAATTTGTTTGGCCAGCGGCCCTTCGATCATGGTTTTGGATTTTGAGGTGGTGCTCATGATGGATGGTTTTTGCTCCTGTTTTAATTGTGACTGCACAGTAGGGGCCGGGCAGGCCCGGCCCTCGCGCGTAAGGCAGATGGGTTCTTGCGGGAAAGCCGCGGGCCGCACATCTGCGGGCCCTACAGTTCTGCCTTTCGGTTTGTAGGGGGCGGCGTCCTCGACGCCCCGCGGGCGGATATGCGATCCGCCCTTGCAATTTTCCATTACATCTTGTGATCCGCAAAAATCGGGTCGTCCTGCCACAAAACGACCCGGCCCGCTGCGCGGGTTTTGTTCATGTCAATGATGCGCTGGTTGCTCGACCCGCGGAAGCGCAGACTGATGTCGTACTGGTCCTGCACAAAGTCGCCGTCCACAAGTACATCTATATATTGTAAAAACTCGTCGGTGACCTCGCATCGCCCGGGACCGGGCTGCCAGATCTCGTGCTCCAGATTGTTGCCGGTGTAGCACCAGATCGTCTTGTTGGGGTACAGCACCTTTACATTTTTAATAAAGGGCAGCAGCTCCCGCTGGTTCTCCGGCTCAAACGGTTCGCCGCCCAGCAACGAAAGCCCATTGATGTAACCGGGGGCCAGACTCTCCAGTATTTCATTGCGAACTTCCTTGGTAAACGGCGCACCGTAACCGAAATCCCATGCCACGGCATTGAAGCAGTTCGGGCAGTGGCGGCGGCAGCCGGAAACGAACAGGCTCGTGCGCACGCCCTCCCCGTTGGCAATATCACAATATTTAATGGTTGCGTAATTCATGGTGTTCTCCTGCGGGGACATCCCCATATCTTGTGTCGGGCGGGCGTTCCGCCCCCAAACCCTGACATAGTATACCAGCTTTGGGGGCATACTGCAAGGGGGAGCATGATTTTCGAAGAAGATATTTGCACGCTGCATCGACAAACTGTGTAGAACCACTCAAAATCACCAAAATTTCAGTCTTATTTTTGGCAGGGCTTTTTTGCACGTTGAGGCGATGAAAACAGAACATTTTGTTTCTGCTTGCTCGCTGGACACTATATCTTGTGGTTTTGTGGATTGACTTTTTGCCCCCGGTGCGGTATTATAGTCTTGCTCGCAAAACGGGCAATTTACGAAACGGCATTTCATCTGTATTCTATACAGTTCGTATTGAACGCACTGTATTTATTTTTTTGTAAAGAGGAGTCACCATGAAGATCATCAAGCGCAACGGCAGCGAGGCTGTCTTTGACATTACCAAAATTATTGCGGCCATCACGAAGGCTAACAAGGTCGTACCCGATGCCCAGCGCCTGACGAAGCAGCAGATTATCGAGATCAGCGATCATGTGCAGGAGGTCTGCTATGCCCGCGGCCACGCGATGAACGTCGAGGAGATCCAGGACATCGTCGAGGACGCAATCATGGCCACCGGTGCGTATGAGGTTGCCCGCAGGTACATCACCTATCGCTACGTGCAGAGCCTTAAGCGCACCCACAACACGACGGACGATAAGATCCTCTCCCTCATCGAGTGCAACAACGAGGAAGTCAAGCAGGAGAACTCCAACAAGAACCCTACCGTCAACAGCGTACAGCGTGACTACATGGCCGGCGAGGTCAGCAAGGATCTGACCATGCGTATGCTGCTCCCCCCGGAGATCGTCAAAGCGCATGAGGAGGGCATCATCCACTTCCACGATGCCGACTACTACGCCCAGCACATGCACAACTGCGACCTCGTCAATCTGGACGATATGCTGCAGAACGGCACGGTCATCAGCGGCACTTTGATTGAAAAGCCGCACTCCTTCTCCACGGCCTGCAACATTGCCACACAGATCATCGCGCAGGTCGCGTCCAGCCAGTACGGCGGCCAGAGCATCAGCCTGACCCACCTGGCCCCCTTTGTCGATGTCAGCCGCAAGAAGATCCGCCGCGATGTCGAGGCCGAGATGAAGGATCTGGGCATTGACCCCGGCGAGGAGAAGATCTCCGAGATCGTGGAGAAGCGCCTGCGCGAGGAGATCAAGCGCGGTGTGCAGACCATCCAGTATCAGGTCGTCACCCTGATGACCACCAACGGCCAGGCCCCGTTCATCACGGTCTTTATGTACCTGAACGAGGCCGGTGACAACCAGCGCCTGAAGTCCGACCTGGCCATCGTCATTGAGGAGATGCTGCGCCAGCGCTACCAGGGCGTCAAGAACGAGGCCGGTGTCTGGATCACCCCCGCCTTCCCCAAGCTCATCTACGTGCTGGAAAACGACAACATCTATGAGGGTCAGCCCTACTACTACCTGACCAAGCTCGCCGCCAAGTGCACCGCCAAGCGGATGGTGCCCGACTACATCAGCGAGAAGAAGATGCTGGAATACAAGGTCGACAAGAACGGCGAGGGCCACTGCTTCACCTGCATGGGCTGCCGCAGCTTCCTGACCCCCTATATCGACGAGAACGGCAAGCCGAAGTACTATGGCCGCTTTAACCAGGGTGTTGTCACCATCAATCTGGTGGACGTAGCCCTGTCCAGCGGCGGCGATTTTGATAAGTTCTGGCAGATTTTTGACGAGCGCCTCGAGCTGTGCCACAAGGCCCTGATGTGCCGCCACAACCGCCTGAAGGGCACACTGAGCGACGCCGCGCCCATCCTGTGGCAGTACGGCGCGCTGGCCCGCCTGAAGAAGGGCGAGCCCATCGACAAGCTGCTCTACGGCGGCTATTCCACCATCAGTCTGGGCTACGCGGGCCTGTATGAGTGCTGCAAGTATATGACCGGCAAAAGCCACACCGACCCTGCCGCCAAGCCGTTTGCGCTGAACGTTATGCAGCACATGAACGACGCCTGTACTAAGTGGAAGAACCAGCACAACATTGATTTCAGCCTGTACGGCACGCCGTTGGAGTCCACGACCTACAAGTTTGCCAAGTGCCTGCAGAAGCGTTTTGGGCTTGTGCCGGGCATCACGGACCGCAATTATATCACGAACTCCTACCATGTCCACGTGACCGAGCAGATCGACGCCTTCACGAAGCTGAAGTTCGAGAGCGACTTCCAGAAGCTCTCCCCGGGCGGTGCCATCAGCTATGTGGAGGTGCCCAACATGCAGGACAACCTCGAGGCCGTTATCAAGGTCATGCAGTTCATCTACGAGAACATCATGTACGCCGAGTTGAACACCAAGAGTGACTACTGCCAGGTCTGCGGCTACGACGGTGAGATCCAGATCGTGCCTGAGGACGGCAAGCTGGTCTGGGAATGCCCCAAGTGCCACAACCGCGACCAGAACAAGCTGAACGTCGCCCGCCGCACCTGCGGCTACATCGGCACCCAGTTCTGGAACCAGGGCCGAACCGCCGAGATCAAGGACAGAGTGCTGCATCTGTAATAGAATAAGTTAGCCCCTGTAAATCTACAATTATATCCTTAATAAGACAAAACAATCTTAATAAGCGTGTATTACCCTGCACACAAGAAATACAATTATAACCTTAATAAGGCGTTTTGGCTGAAAAGACCACTTACAATTATATCCTTAATGAGTAGCAATAATCTTAATAAGGAATTTTTGCTTACACAGTAAAAATACAATTATATCCTTAATAAGAGTACAACGAAAGCCACTTCCACCGTAATGGGTTGGAAGTGGCTTTCTCCTTTCAATTACAAAACAAGGAACCAATTCTGTTGAGCAGAAAGGGTTCCTTTTCATTTACTCGATAATGAACTTTACCATGTCAGATGTTTGCAGAGATTTCTTTTTACTTTTTTTCTTTTTCGTTGGAGTTTCCTTTTCCGAATCCGTTAGCAGTTTCATCACTACACGGGTCAGCACTTTTTCGTCTGTTTCATCGGTTGAAATTAAGACTCTATCCACTGCTGCCGCAATTCTGTCCGAGGTGTAATCGGCAACAACCATTTCGATGTTGTGGATGATATTCTTTTTCAAGGGGATTTTCTTCTCGTCTGCTTCTGCACTTTCCATTATTTTTTCTGCAAAAGCTGTTTGTTTATGCTCCTGAAGCAGATTATCCAGCTTTCGGTCGGCTTCTTCAATAATCTTTTGGCGTTTCTTCTCGTTAAGAGGGTCATCAAGTTCATCCATGAGTTTCTGTATTCCGCGATAATGTCGCTTTGCAACTTTATTTATGTAATCCGCATCGATGGTTGGACGGCTTTTTGACGATATATAGTCGAGGTTAAGATACATACACAGACCTACTAACTGGTCAATAATGCCATGTGTATTCCTATATAGTGCCTCAAGCATATCATTTGTCATTTTGACCGGACTATCAAACCACTGGTACTTGAAAACGCGTTTTGCCAGAATGCTGAAATAGGTGCGATTTTCGCAATAGAGGTTGCCTGATATGATGTTTCCAAGTCTGCGGGCAGTACGAAGGTGGGTGAACATTTTCGAGTAAGCATCCTCTGTACCGACAACTGCAATAGCGACTTTCGTTCTATTGGTAAGCGTCATCAGTGATTCAAAGGAATTTTCTTTTGTGCTTTGGAAGTCAATCAACTGAATCTCATCGAGAATGATGATTCCAATAGCAAATATTTCAACCAATTCACGAACCTTCTCCGCTTTTTCGCCGAGAGAACGGCGTGATTCAATGAGCTTTTGATAAACGCTCGTTGTAATTCCCAATGCACGGTCTATGGCATTGCCAATGCTGGCATACAACGCTGAGAAGTTGCTGTTGGCAACGCAGTTGACTACAAGGTAAACAATCTGGGGATACCGACCATACTTGTCATCATGGTGCATGATGACCTGCGGATATTGGGAAAGCAAAATTTTTAATGACGAGCTCTTACCGCATCCGGAACAGCCGAGTAATGAAAAGCCCGCATTTGCGCTGCTAAAATTATCACCGACCAATTTATTGTGCTGTCCTTGTTTCACATCAGCTACGGTCACTTCCAACTTTGCCTGCTCATCAGCAATCGTGTAACGGTTCCGATAGGACTCTTCCAACGCCAAACGGAAAGACTGCTCCAATTCTTTATGAAACGGCAGAGGCAATCGCAGCGACCGAAGCTGGCCCACCATATAAAGCCGCGTACTGTCTGGCAGATTCGACTCACGTTCGAAGTCATATGTCAGGATAGGCTTACTATATGCTTGTAGAATTTCCTGCTCTGTGCGCGGTGGAGGCAGTGCTTCAATATAGCGGTTTCCTCTATCAGAAGGAATCATTGCATGAGTATATTTTGCATCCACAAAAAGTGTATTTTCGAAGTCAATATTTACATATTGATTTTCCCCCATGGGAATATCGGTATATTCGTATTTTGCCTTGCTGATTTTCTCCATCATTAGCATTCACACTCCCTTAGTTAAACAGTGCCATGGCACTTTCCCAATCATTCTCGTCAATTCCAGCATCGAAATCACTTGGCTTGCCGTTCCAAGAAGTGTCTTCAAAGGTCGCAAGAGGCGTATGTGATTCTATGCTGCTTTCATTTGCTACACTTTGCTGCTCAATACGGCGATTCTTACGGATTTCCTTCGTATCATTGGTTTTATCCACGATATCTTTCGTACGCCCTTTAGCAGTATCAAGAACAGCCTTATTCAATTCTTTACGTGCCACCCGAAGCTGACGATTGTGTTCGTTCCCTGCCACATCCATCAAGTGTTTTTCTTTCCTCAGAGCTTGATATTCCGCATGAGTAAGCCCAGCATAGTCTCCATTTCCAGTCTTTTCATTATTCAATGATGCTGCAACAAGCTTACCATCTCGAAGATAATAGAGATTACTTATATCGCGCTCATCCATACGGCATTCAAATGGCACACGCTTTGTACCACTGACATACATCTTGTGAAGGAAGTCATCATCCTTATAGTTGATATAATAAAGGCCGTTGAAAGTAAGACCAACACGAGAAATGCGAGCATTAACCGGAGTAAGCAGCGAATAATAATACTGATTTTTATTTATGATTTTCTTAGGCATACCATTATTTTCTATACCGTACTCCCACAGTTTAAGCGGAATGGGCTGCACATTTCTGGAAAGCATATCCTTTGTCAAGGGATAGTTCTTCATGTAACGCTGGTTGTAGGTGATGACAAAATCCAAGAAAATCTTAGTGAAATCGTTGATATTAAGCGTGGCCTCTTGATGATGCATAGAGTCGTGCCGCTTCTCGATAAGGCCGATATTCTCCATATCAGGATTCTGCGCAGCATGCATCATATGAAAAAGCTGCTCTACACTGCCTTTCAAAGAACCCGTTCCGGCTGTAACCAGCTCACGCATAATTCCAAGTTCATTACAGATTTCCTTTACTCTCTTGCTGCGGTATTCAGCACCACGGTCGCAGCGGATGCGTTTGGGTAAATATCCTGACGGCCAGATGTTCTCCGTTATTGTCAATCCGTATTTTTTGCAATATTCCACCTTGTCATCTGCTAAATTCATAAGACAGTTGGTAAAGCCAAGAACACTGTTATTATCGAACCCGATAGATACCGCAACAATCAACCGCGTATACAAATCCAGCATGACATACACAACTGGCCGTCCGACAACTCTCTTCGGGTCATCGGCTGAAACCAATGAAAGGTCAACTTCGACCTCATCCATCTCAACGCAATCCCACGGTCCGGTAACTCCTTTGAGGTTATCGCTGAGAAGAAGGCGCTTATTATTACGCTGTTCTTGACGGCTTGTTTTTATAGCATCAATTTCTTCCGGCATAATATGTTTTTGGCAATAATATGTAAACTGGCGAAGTGTGGGCCTTAGTGAAGCTGGAAGCAGCGCTTTTGTGACACCTTCACTGGTTTTTTGTAGGGTGCTGTAATATTTCATACAAAGAAAATCATAAGCATCCTCGTAAGTTTTTGCTCTGCCTGATTTATAGTAATCCAACGCATCATTAAAATTTTCCTTAGTATTGTCGTCAACAAGGGTTCCGAAAGACAATCCGCCGGATGTCTTTCTTCCGGGTTTTCTGCTATAGTTCCAGTCTTTTCGAGCCGAGTCAGCCCTTCCATCTATAAGGCTGTACAAATCAGACCCGCTTTGTAGATAAACACGTATAATTCTCCACAGTGTCGGCCTTGACATATCCGATTCAGAAAGAATCTTCTCTAGTTCTGGCTTCGGTGACTTGCTGCTTAGTTTCAAATAGTCTGGTCCATAAGCAGCTTCTATTTTTTTGATGATACCGACGCAATAGTCAAATCTCTTTTTGACTGGTGGTGCAAGCATTCTTACATCATAAACACGCGGGGTTTCTTCTGTGACTTCTACAGCAAAAGTTTCTATGAGGGAGGCAACCACTCGAATATCATGCGAATACAAGTTCAACGTGTCGCAATTCATCTGGCATAATACAACTTGATTGCTTTTGATACAGATTATGCGATAGCGAGTAGACGTGTTTTTATCTGTCAGAATGTCACCGACATTGAATTTCGTCTCCATATTGCAATCTCCTTTTCATATATAGGCTTTAACTTTCGGATGCTTAGTATCGCGGATTCCATATTCACCGATACTTGCTTTGTTGCTATAAGATGTTTTAAAACTGAGGCATCATCATGTACAAATTTGGCATCATAAAATTCAACAACAAGACGAATATTATGATATAAAGTCATATTGATGTCACTCTTAAAAATCAACCTGAATTCGACATTCTGCTTTGTCCAATACATTTTTTCAAGAAAAAGCTTTTCCACTGTTCGCTTATTATTTAAAACCGCCTTAGAGGGTTTGAGGGAATAAGCAATTAGTCTTCCATCACGCATTGTTGCAAGCAAATCCGTAGTCATCGGATTTTTACCGGGATGCTGAATGCCAAATTTTCCTGAAATTTTAAAGGTCTGCTTCAAGTCCAGTGGATACTGTTCTCGAATATCAACGACATCATCGTCCCATCGAAGAATATGCCAAAGAGCACTCTCACCTTGCGACAAAAGTTCAACAGTTCTTCCTGTTTTCCAATCAATCGGGTTGGAACAGGTTCCCAAAGAGTTTACTTCTCGCGCCTGAATATAAGGCTTATAGTCCTTTTCTGTTCCTGTTCCACGGCCTTCTTGTCGTTTGCGTTGGTCGCTTATCTGTTTCACGCTGCATCACTCCTTTACGTCTCCGCGTATGTATTTCCCTCGGTCTACCGTCAGCAGCAGGCCCTGCTTCCGCATCCGAATAATGACCTGCTTCAAAGTTTCCGGTGATAAATAGTCCTTACTCTGCTCGTGCAGAGCCTCACTTGTGATGACCTCCTTAGTAGAATAGTTTTCTTTTATCCAGTTCCAAAGTGTTTCCAGCTTGGTTACAGGCTTTCCGTCCGCATTTAGGTGTGCCGCATGTTCCGGGAAACAGTAGGTTCCCTTGCGAATCCAAACAAGAGAGCCATCATCCTTTAGAGACTGTACTATTCGTTTGATTTCCGAATAGGCTAAGGTGCTGCGCCGTGTCATATCTTCCATTGCCATTTCGGAATCAGCAGTATAGTTCTCTCTCAGCCACGACAAGAACACTTCACTTTTTCTTAATTTGAGAGGTTCTTCTGCTACGGGATGTTCACAAGGCAAAATTTCCGATGGTGTTGGCCGAAGCAATTCCTGTAAAGCATAGTAGCGCTCCATGCAGATTTCCTTTTTCGTTTCGTTGTCTAATAGCAGCGCCTGATTTTGAGTTTTCATTTTTATAAATTGGTATCGCCCGCAAGACCGTTCCGAGACGATTTCAGCAAAGCGTGGTATCGGGATGTCACGGCTACATTTAGAGCAGCGCTGCCCCCGCAGGAAGTGGGCTACCTTATATTCCTGTTCTGTACCGCAACGGTTATGCCGCAGGACCACCTTTGTGTCTTTATCGGAATACTCTCCGACAAGTTCGTATTCATCGCCAACCAGTTCTTTGATTTCGCGTTTAAAGGTTTCGTTGTTCCGAATTGCAGGCTGGCAAACCTTGCAGACAGGAACCTTTAGAAATTTTGCATAGCCGATTTCAAAGTTTCTTCCACAACTGCTGTGGCGGATTTGGGCTCGCTCGGTTTTTGGGTCGTATTTCAGCAGTTCAAAATCGCCGTAAGATTGGATTTTGTCTTGCATTTCTTCAAATGTACGAGTAGATTCGCAGATGCAGCGGGCACCATCGTATACGAAGTCTCTGGCGGGTCGATTTATCGTTCTGCCGCACTTATGGCAGAGGATGATAGGCTGTTCCATTCCCTTGAATTTGCCCTCAACAATATAATCGCCGTGGCCCGTCCAGCGAACCACCTTTTCATATTGCTGTTGTAACGACATCGCGCCATCACATACCGGGCATTGCCAGCCGTTCATAAAGCCAACCGGATTGATGCAGAAACGTGTTCCGCAGGAATGTTCAAATTCCATAATATTGCGGTGATAAGGGCTGCAAGCAGTGTATCCCTCTGGCAATTGCAACGGAACTGTCGGCTTTTGCACTTGTTTACACGCAGAAATGAATTTGTCAGCCGTACCAAACAGAAACCAGCACAGCCTCATAAGGTCATCTATCGCAACATAATTCATGTCATACATCTGCACAAAAAGTCTACTCAGGCTGGAAACATAAACACCTGCATTTTTCAGCGTCGTATTCAATTTCGCATACTCGGATGCAGGTGCATAGAAGCCTTGGCACTTCACTTCCCGCAGAACAGCCGCCTTGGTGTTCTCGGCCGAAATATCTGGTGCTGCATCCAACAGCTCTTTTGCAAACACAGCAAAGTCTTGTTCCCACGAATTCTCTGTATTAGTACACGAAACTGACTGGGGGCTTACTGAAAGTTCTGTACCAAATTTTCCCGTAAAACGACGTAAAATAGAGCCATGTTTATAGCAAACCTTAATGCTTGGCATCTGGTGGGCGCGATGATAGTACCAACCACCAGCAACTTCATCCTCTTTTTTGCATAGTGGGCAGAACCGAAGTTCTGAGGTGAGCGAGTTTGATGCACTCACGATGGAATTATTCGACGCTCCAAGCCGAAATGCGGTATTCAGATAATGGGTTTGCCGCGCATCGGATAAGAGCGGAGCAATACCGCCATAGCAGGATGTTTTCATATAAAGGTCCCACATGGAGACACCCTGCAAATTGAGCGCTTTGTATAACGAGATAAAATCTTCGGTACCCAGCATAGCTTTAAATCTCTGTTCATTTGCAATGTCAGAATCGCAGATGAATTGTTGTGCAAATTCTTCTGTGTTGTCAAATCCGTTCGCCAAAGTCAAGCGTCTAATCCATGAAGCAGTTGTTTCGTCGTTCTTCGGGGCAATGATAACAGGCAAATACATATTGCAAACATTCCTTGTATCGTTGATTTTTGCGTTTTCTTTTATTATACCACAAGCAGATTTTTTATTATACTGATACATTCCATATAAATCTACACTTTTCCATATAAAATATTGCGATTGCACGATTGATATTGTATAATCGAATTGAAAGGATGTGAAAGTTTTGGCGACCTTCTACCAGACCGAAATCGTGTACAAGTGGTATCGAAAAGGCAAAGATGATGCAGATGGGCAGGCCACCAAATACACGATTCTCGACAAAGACAAGCTGACGGATTGTCAAGAAACGATTCGTTCGATTAGTGAACTGGCGAAATGGCTGGGCCGTAAGCATCTGCCGCCTGATGGATATACCGTTCCTTTTGATGGAGTGCGCGATAAGGCTCTGATAGCCGCTATGTTCGAGGACATCAACCGCTATCGCAATGTAAAGCGCTGTTATGCTGCACTCAAGGATGGTACGGTATACGAGGCCCTACATGAAGCTGTTGGGTGCTTTCTGCCCACCGAAACGCGAGAGGAACAGACCAAGCACTATATCGAAGATGGTGTAGCGGACTTTCTTGCCGAGCGCATGGGTTATACTGATGAAGCCATCAACCTATTATTAGGAAAGTGGCCGCAATATACCAACGCCCTTGCCGCTGCTACGGTTCTCTGCTGTATGTGGAAAGACATTGAACAGCAGCATGATGACGAACTGCAAAAGAAATACGGCCTAAGAATCCGAGATTACGGGAAGGGTACAGCTGGTGTTCTGCGATGGTGGTCTAACCCGGCATCTACCGATGAAATTCGGGAACTACTGGAAGAACGACGGCAGTACATCCTAAAAAGCCTGTTCTATTACAGACGAAAGTACATGGATGATGACCCTGATGCTGAAATTCAGAGCCTAAAGCGATTCCCCGGCAGTTGGTTGAACGCCATTTCCAAAATCGAGCAAATTCGTGTGGGTCCGCAATGGCCGAGTGCAGAAGCAATGCTGGATTATGTGCTTGCAGGCCCCGATATATGCGTAAAGCGCGGCATGGATGACATTGTAAACGCGCACCTAAGCAGTGTACGCCTGCAGATAGACAGCGGTACCGACCAGCAATACCTTGTTTCTGATTCCATTGTAGATGCGATGTATGCGTACCTGTCGTGGGATTTGCAGCATGGATTGTCTTACAAGAAATGTCTCTGCTGCGACACATACTTTGTTGTTGGAAATCATGACCGAAAATACTGTGATGCCCACATGCCCCCGAATGGGCAGTATCAACGGAAACTGATTTATAAGAAGTTGGAAGAGACAGCCGCAAAGGAGGAATCCATATGCAAGAACGAACCGTAAATGTTGGAACGATGAGCACATTTAACCTGCATGTTCTGCGAAATGCATTGGCGGTGTACAGTGATTACACCAAAGACGAGCTGGAATCCGGTGCTTTGAGTGCATCAGACCGAGAGTGTATCCGAGAGGAACGACAAGCAGCAAAAGAACTGATTCATAAGTTCTGCAATCTCGATAAGTAAGATAACAGCCTCCACCTGCGGCGTGAAAACCGTAGGCGGAGGCCGTTTTTAAATCGATAAAATCTTTGAGCCAAAATTATGGGTATAGGGAAATGGTGAATTGGTTGCTGCTATTTTATGTAAAAAGAGCGTGGAAATCATTCATCAGCATCCACGCCATCTTTATGGCAAAACGATAAGCAAATACTATGATTTTGAAAGCTACACATCCGCACGAATAAACACCTGCCCTCTTACTATCAGCTTTCATATTGGTAGTTGTTTATTATAGCATAAGGGTGCCGTGCTATGCTTTTACATTGCTTCGACTAAATGGTATAATAGATTTAGCGTAGACGAGGGGGCATTGTTTTATGGCTATGATGTCTGCAAAAGAAGCTTCTTCCGTGTGGGGTATTTCCCCGCGCAGAATCACCGCTCTTTGCTCGGCAGGTAAGATTTCAGGTGCAAAAAAAGCAAATAGAGTCTGGCAGATTCCAGTTAATACCGAGAAGCCCGTTGATGCTCGTATTCGCTCCGGAGCTTATAGAAAATCAGCAGTATCAACACCGCTTCCTCTCCCTGTTGGTATTTCTGATTACCGTCTTGCGTCAACGAAATACTACTATGTTGATAAGACGCTGATGATTCGGGATTTTCTGGACCAGCGTCCTATGGTTTCGCTCTTTACCAGACCAAGGCGTTTCGGGAAAACACTCAACATGGATATGCTCCGTGTTTTCTTTGAAAAGACAGATGAAGATACCTCCGTATATTTCACAAATAAAGCCATCTGGGCCTGCGGGCAGAAATACCGGGATTATCAGGGAAAATACCCTGTCATCTTTCTGACTTTTAAGGATGTAAAACGTAATACTTGGGAAGAGACATACGCTCACCTCACCCGCTTAATTGCCGAAGAATATCTGCGTCATTTCGACCTTGCTACAAGCTCTGCCTGCAATGATTTCGAAAAGGCTATCTATCAGCGCATCGTTGCCGGTACAGCAGACAGCATTGACTATATTTCTTCCCTCAAGACGCTTTCCTCTATGCTGTGTAAGCACTATGGCTGCCCATCTATCATTATCATTGATGAATACGATACTCCTATCCAGCAGGGACATTTGATGGGGTTCTATGACGATGCCGTCTCCTTTATGCGGGGACTTTTTTCCGGTGGTCTTAAAGATAACCGCAGCCTAGCTTTTGGCTTCCTTACTGGGATTCTATGTGTTACGAATGAGAGCATCTTCAGCGGCTTAAATAATCTTGTTGTCAATTCAATTTTGGATAAGAAATACAGTGCTTACTTCGGATTTACGGCCGACGAAGTCGCCAAGATGGCTGCTTACTATAACGCCTACGACAAACTCGATGAGCTGCGTGACTGGTATGACGGCTATCGTTTCGGTAATACGGAAATCTACAATCCATGGTCCGTCATCAACTATTTTAATGCCGGATGTGAAGCACGCCCGTATTGGCTTTCTACCAGCAATAACGACATTATCGCGGAAGTTCTTGAACAGGCTGATAAGGATATTTATACCCAATTAACGAATCTCCTGCAGGGGAAGACCGTTGCTACCTATGTAGACACCAGCGTGATTTACCCGCAGCCGCAGAATAATCCGTCGGCTGTTTACAGTTTCCTGCTCGTATCTGGCTATCTTAAAGTCGTAAAGGCGGAAATCTCCGTCAGCGGTGATTATCTCTGCCATGTAGCTCTCCCAAACCGAGAAATCACCTGTGTGTATAACTGCAGAGTGAAAAACATTGAATAATTGGGGTCTACATTCCTAAAGACCCCAAGCAAAGCAAACAAGCTGCAAGTCAGACACTTTCGTCCTTCTTGCAGCTTGCTTATTTTATGGGTTCAGTTGGCAGCGCACAGCGATACGCGCCTGACCGCTGTAATCGCAGGTGAACAGTGTCAGGGGGTATATTGCAAATACTGTTCATTTGAATAACGCTATCGCATATTGTCTATATTTGTCCCAATATTTTCAGCAATATTCCAGAAAAGATTTCATGCGGATGTGATGACGGATTTTATTCAAAATTGTATAATAGAGTTAATCAAATATTTGTTGTGGGGGATATTCCATGAAAGGTGCAGAATGCGGGTTAGCCGAATATATGCAGGGCGCAAACAAACGCTTTATTATCCCTGTATATCAGCGGAATTATGATTGGAAGCTGGAGAACTGTAAACAATTATATGATGACCTTGTAAAAGTCATTAAGACCAATCGCAAAACGCATTTCTTTGGCAGTATTGTTTCTGTATATGAACCATCTGGCAAGAATATCGAATTTCTTGTTATTGATGGGCAGCAACGCTTAACAACCGTTTCTTTGCTGCTTCTTGCCATGTATAATCTTATCCAAAAGGGCGTTATTGTGCCTCAAGATGATATGCTGGCAACCAGAATATACGAGGAATTTCTCGTTGACAAGTACCAGAAGCAGGAAACCCGCATCAAATTAAAGCCTGTCAAAAATGATAAAAAGGCGTTTGGCAAACTGTTTGATGCTGATGACGAGCACATACGCGGCTCCAATATAACCAACAACTATAATTATTTCTACGAACGCATCCAAAAGCAGGAAATCTCTATCGATGAACTTTTTGATGCTATTTGCCGTCTTGAAATCATCAGTATTCGTCTTGAAAATGACGACAATCCTCAGCTTATTTTTGAAAGCCTAAACTCTACCGGTTTAGATTTGAGTGAGGGTGATAAAATCCGCAATTTTATCTTAATGGGATTGCCGTCCCAACAACAGGAATTATACTACGAAAAATATTGGAATCGCATCGAAGAACACACTGGATATGATGTCAGTGCCTTCATCCGAGACTATCTGAGCGTAAAGCAACAGGAGATTCCTGCCCAAAAGCGCATCTATCGGGATTTCAAAGAGTATGTCAACTCGGCCAATATAGAACTGGAAATTCTTCTTGATGAACTCCTGAAATACGCCAAACGATATGCCGTCCTCTTGCGTGGATGTCCTGATAACAGAACTTTGGACGCCTGCATTTATCGACTAAACAGACTGGAAACGACCGTTACTCGGCCTTTCTTCCTTGAGGTATTGCGCCTCCAGGATGAAAAAGTCCTAAATATTGATGATGTCACAGACATTTTCCTGACCACCGAAAATTACCTTCTTCGCAGAAGTATTTGTGATTTGCCTACCAATGTCTTAAATAAAGTATTTCTTACGCTCCACCACGAAATCATGCGCTATGATGGAACGGCAGCCAATTACATTGAAAAATTCAAATATGCCCTTACTTCAAAGAAAGAGCGTGCTCGTTTCCCTGACGATGACGAATTTGCCATGCTGTTCAGTGAACGGCAGATTTATCAGATGAACAGCAAAAACAAAGTCTACATACTGGAACGCCTTGAAAACGATAATACGCTCGAAGATAAAGATGTTTACCGCCATGTTGATGCAGGCGATTATAGTATCGAGCATATTATGCCACAGCATCTGACCCCGACATGGATAAAGACGCTCGGTGCTGATTACGAGCAAATCCATGAGCAATGGCTGCACCGTATTGCAAACCTTACTCTCACCGCATACAACAGCAAATACAGCAATAGTTCTTTTGAAGAGAAAAAGACTATGGAACATGGCTTTTCTCAAAGCGGCATCCGCTTAAATCAGGATATTGCTAAAAAAGACAAATGGACGCTTGCTGAACTTGAAGAACGTGATAGTGCATTAACACAACAGGCACTAAAGATTTGGGCAAGACCTGTTACCGACTATAAGCCCGCAGAAAAGCAGTTGGATTCCTATACCCTCGATGATGATGCCGAAACATTCAGTGGCCGCCTGATTGCAAAATTCAACTATAAAAACACAGAACAACCTGTTGGCAGTTGGGCCGAGATGTATGAAAAAGTGCTTCGTATTCTCTATGCAGAGGATATGAGCATTATTGAAAATCTCGCAGGTTCTTCCGAAGAAGGTGTACCTTACCACTTCAGCACCAACAAAAACGCATTTATAAAATCTGCTGAAGTTGGCGAGGGCATTTATGTGCTTACAAACAGTAGTACCCAAAACAAGCTATCTGTTTTGAAGCGCGTATTTAAACTGTACAACGAAGACCCAAATGACTTGGTGTTTTATCTGCGGGATAATAATTCACAGGCCGAAGAAGAAGCCGGAACAAGATTTGAAGTACGGCGCAAATATTGGGCTTTTGCACTGGAGAAGATAAAAGAAGCGAACAGCGAAAATCATATGTTCCGCAATGTGACACCTGCCAAGGGTAATTGGATTAACGGTGCTTTCGGTATTGGCAGCTTTTATATTTGCTGCGTTGCTAACAGCGATTCTGCCCGTGTAGATTTGTATATGGGCAAGAAAGATAAACTTGCGAACAAAGCTGCCTATGATAAGCTGCTGGCAAACAAGTCTGCTATTGAATCTGCCGTAGGCGCGGCATTGATATGGAACCGGGGCGATGATGTGAATTCGAGCAAGGTATCCTACCAGCTCAATAACGTCAGTATCGAAAATGAAACCGACTGGCTTCAGATGGCAAACTTCCAAGCACAGTGGAGCAGAAAATTCTATGATGTTCTGGTTCCTTATCTGAGATAATTGCCAAAAGGACAAACCGGCATCGGCCTCTTTATATGCACAAAAGAGTATATAGAGTAGGATGCAATAAGGAAAGTTTTTCAAAACATTACTTACATATGCACTTTTTTGCTGTTTCTATATTGCATTTTTTTGTTAAAGTGAGTGTTGTATGTTTATACAAACAAAAGCAGCCGTCTTTATTATACCAACATCGGATAACAAAGCAGCCGCCCTCACGGTGAGGACGGCTGCAATCTAAATATTTCGTTGTAATTGGATATCAATTGGCGTTACTTGACTATGTAGAATCACTCGCAAGTTCCGAAGATTACCATTCCTCAATTACCGAAGCCACACTTTTCTTTCAGCGACTTTTCCTTTTCAGCATCAATGTCGCAGGAATTTTTTATGACCTCAGTAAGAGAATCTGTCAAGTCAATGCGTGCAGACTTATCAGCGATTACCACAGAATCAGGTTCCACACACTTTGAATTGGTGTGTTCTGCGCAAATCTGCTGCTGTTTGCCTTCATCAACAACCATACCGTATCTCCAATAGTTCCAATCCAACAAAAGAAAACATAGCGTCAACTATGAATTGTGCGCTGTTGTATCCGGCCTTGCCCGCATTTTCAAATAATCGCCCCTGTATATCGCACAACTACGACTGCTACAGTCCTAGCATTTTATCACAACTCTTCAATTTCGATATTGGGGGTCGCCCCATATTTTCCAAGAAGGTATCCTTTGCGTATATTTTCTGTTGTGTGAGCCGAGAAATCACGGATACCATATAGTTCCGACACGCCCTCGCTATTCTTGTCCACGAAATAGAGTTGGTCTTTTCGGAGCAATTCCATGTCCAGCAAATCGGTGTTGTGCGTTGTAAAAACAATCTGTGCGCCATTGGGGTTAGTCTTTTTGCTCTGGAACTTAGCAATGACAAATTCGACTAAGGCCGGATGCAGTTCTTTTTCTATACCATCTACCAGCAAAAGCCCACCTTTGGTCAATACAGATTCAATCGCGGGAGCAAGCGCCATCAGTTTTCTGGTGCCGTCCGATTCATCGGCAAGTTTCATCGTATAAACACTGGGTTTTCCGATTTTATCTTTGCCTTGGTGTATTGATATTGCCTTTAGATTCGTTTCCGAATCATTGGAAGTCTCTGAAAGCAATCGCATAAATTGCACCAGCTCAGCTCTGATTTCTTCCGAGGAAGCAGCTTCTTCATCAATTTGTTTACCGTTGATTTCGAATCGCATATCTTCGATACCAACATCCGCAGCCTTCGCATAATTAGAAATGGCTCTCAAAATATTGGCATCATTGGGGTATTCAAGTAACTGTCGTGGGATATCCGAGTAATCTCTTGAGAAATAAATCATTTCCCGGAACCACATCATAGCCTTAGCGCAATCCACATCATTCATTGTACAAGCAACCGAGAAGAACAACTGATTTTCTGCTACAACTTGGCTAATCAGTTTTCTGCGGGCTTTCGCCTCTGTGAAAGAAAATTCTTGTCCCTCTCTGGCAAAAACCAGCGTTTTTCGTCCTTTTGGCGCATGATACAATGATTCTGTATACACTTTTTCCTTTGTGGCTGAAAACGAATACCAGTATCTGATTCCATCCAGCGTATATAGGAAGGAAAATTTAGTCGGCTCAGATGCAGAGTAATCATTTAGTGCAAATGGCACAACAGGTATGGCTGCTTTTTCGTGCTGCGTTCTCTGCGCATTTCTAATGAACTGAACAGCAAGCCAAAAAGCTCGAATTACGTTACTTTTTCCTCCACCGTTTTTTCCATAAATAGCAGCGCTTGGCAAAATAGGCATTCCGCCAAATGGAATAAGGACGCTCTTTAGTGTGCTTGACTTGGCTGCTTCCATAGAAAGGACGGCTTCGTCACGAAAAGACCTATAGTTCTTTACACTAAATTCAATCAGCATATTCTCACCTCTTGCGACACCTTATTTCAGAGCATTGCATACTTTCAGCATTCTATCAAAAGAGGCTCTATCAGCACGATAGAGCCTCTGTATGTGTTGTCTGCCTTTACCAGTATTATACTAAGGGCAAAAAAGACTGTCAACCGTATATTACCCAAACAATTCATCCAGCTTCTCGCTCAGCGTGCCATCCTTTGCATAGGGCAGCGCATCGCACATACGGAAGTTATACTGCTTCCCGTTATGCTCCTCAGAGAATCCAAGAATATAGTTTGTCGCAATGCGATAGATAATTTCAGACGGGGCCAGACCATAGACCTGCTTTTCAAAGATGTGTTCCAGCCGCTCCTTGGGGTCAGGGAATGCGGCTTTCATACCCTCGCTCTGATACAGGCGCTTCACGATTTCGGTAATGTACAGACCCGATTTCATGTACAGGTCAATGAAGGTCTTGTTCGGGTCGTCAAAGCAGCCGGGATTTTCTTCTTCCAAAAGCGATACCATCTTTGCCACGGTTGCTTTCGGGGTAAAGATTTGGTTCGTGCGCTGCGGCGGAATGTAGTCGAAGATGTCCTTTTCGTTCGCCGGGTCAAAATAGTTCGCCAATTCACGCTTCAACCGCAGGAACTCTTTGATGGAATCATCAAACACGACTTCATCAAACAGCTTTCCGTCAAAATGTTTCGTCTCTCCTGTGGCGGTATCCTCGTAATCGCCGCCATCGCGCAGGAACCGGAACTGCTCCAGCGTGATGCTGGTGACCTCTTGGAAAACTTCATCGGGAACGATTTGGTCGAAGTTAGCAAGGGTGGTATCCTCTGTGCCGTAGGCCATCAGGAACGATGGAATCGTGCGGGCAAAACCGCGCAGATGGTCGCGGATGGTATCCTCCACATCGTTCTTCTTACGCTCCTCAATTTGCGTTTCGTAGCTGCGGACAGTCTCTTTGGCGGCATCCTCCACAAAACTGCTGACTGTATCATTCAAAGCAGCTTTCAGCTTTTCAGTAGCGTCAGCCTTTTTCTGGTCGAACTCCTGATTGATTTTTTCCTGTTCGTGGGGCGCAGCAGCGGCCAACTGTTCATGGCGCTCTTTTTCGATTTGGTTGGTTTCGATACGGTAGTCGCCGTAAGTCCGCGCCACCAGACGGTCCGCATCCTCGCCCAGCTTCTTTTCTACACGCTTGGCATCCGAAGCCTTGATTTCCGTGCCGTAATTGGAGGTAGCAGCGGCAACGATAGGTTTAACAGCCTGCGCCTTGAAAGCCTCCTGTAACGCTTCCAGCGCCTTATCCTTGGGCTGGTTGTCAACGGCGACTTTATCAATAGCCTGCGTGACCTGTTCACCGACAGTATCATAGATTTTATCGCCAAAAATGTCATCAGCCAGACCGATAACATAGCCCTCATCCACTTTGACATCGCCGTTTTCATCCACATGGACGCGGTCCAAATCTTCTTTCTTGATTTCCTGCTTTTTCGGCTCGTCCACAGGGGTGAACTTTGTGATAATGTCCACAACCGCCTGCGGAGCACCGAAGATGTTGGAAATGTTCTGGAACAGATAATTGGACATAAATCCGCGATTCACAACTTCTGTGGAGCGAATCTTTCGCGGAATAGAAAGCACCTTTTCGGCATCCAGCTCCACCATCTCGCCGTCTTCATCCTCACCGATGACCGGGAAGAAGTTCAGCAGCTCCTTGATGTGCTTTTTGCGGGTTTCGGTATCACCGCGACCATCGGAAGTGCTGGCATACAGGTCGTTGGCGAACTCCTCAAAAATCATAAGGGTTCGTGCCGGGTCAAAGTCGAAGATATAGGCGTTCTCCTTGCGGTAGAACTTGCCTTTGTCGCGGAACAAGCACGGATTCTGCGCACGGAACGCCGCCTGCATATACAGGGATGCGCTTTTGATACTGCTCAGCATCAGCACGGCAGTCCATTCCGGAATCGTAACGCCTGTGGTAAGCTGTCCGACAGACAGCGTAATTGTCTTGTCGTTCTGGGCGATAGCCTCGGTCACGCTGTCAAACGCTTTTTTGGCAGAATCATCATCGTTTAGCCTGCCGTCACCCACTGCCGCGACGACCTTGTAAGCCTTGAAAACAGGATGGTTGTTCAGCTTGCGGGCCAGAGCCTTGGCGCTGTCCACACGGTTCAGCAGCCAAAGCGTATGCTTTAATTCATCGCGTAATTCCGGCGTGGAGAACGGGAACTTAGTCTGTGTAGTCAGCGCATCAAGGAACTTGTCCACAGCGCTGTCATGCACAAAGTTTCCGGCCTGATTGACTGCAAAAAACTCATTCAGGTCAAACGCCCATTCTTCTGTCTCGCCGTTGATTTCAATGCCCTGCTTCAGTTCATCCCGAACGACCTCGGACATCTGATAGGTGAACATATTAAGCTGTGGCAGATTGGCATATGGATTCTGCTCGCTCTGGTCGCCCTGCCAATCGCGTTTTTTCTTTTGCTCATCGGCATAGGTCCAGTTATAGATGGCATCCTCTTTGAATTTCTCACTGGCAATAGCCTTAAACGGCGTGCCGGACAGATGCAGCGTAAAGTTGCGGTCAATATGGTCGAACGCCACATCCGTTTTGTAGGTATCTACGCCCTCGTGGGCTTCGTCAATAATCAGAACATCCCAATGAATGTCATTGACTTCTTCCAGCTTTTCAAATTCACCGCCAAAGTAAATGGAGCCTTTGAGGTCCTGCAAGCTGACGAACTCGATGCACTTGTAGTCGCCATTGTTCAGCATATCCAGATACTGATTGCGGGTCACAACAAAGGGCTTGCCCTGCAAGGAACTGGTATCACTTACAAACAGATACCCGGAATCGGGACCGAGAAATTTCTCATAATCGGAATACCACGAGTTTGCAATCGCAGGACGGTTCGTCACGATAAGAACCTTGTCCGCGTTCATCTGTTTGCAAAGCTCATAGGCCGTCAGCGTTTTGCCGAAGCGCGGTTTTGCGTTCCAGAGGTATTCACCTTTGGTATGCAGACGGCTGTAGGCTAATGTATCATGTACGGCCTTTGCCTGCTCCTCGCGCAGATTATACGGTGTGGCGGCAGTCAGAGTTTGCAGGATACCACGATTGCTGCGGAAATCATAGAAGTGGTTGTGGGAGATAGGTCCAGTCACATGGAACCACTCGTTTTTCGGGTCGTTCTCAATGTTCAGCTTGCGCAGATAGCGGTGAAAATCCTTATCGGTAAAAGTATCGCCAGAGCCATCCTCAAACGTAGCATTTCCACGCCATTCTTCTTTGTATTCTACATCGGCAGTATGGGTCTGCTGGTTCAGACGCTTGTCTACGTCCTGCTCGGTGTAGCCGATTTTCGTCCAACCGTTATGGCGGGCAATCTCCGGAGTGGTATAGGCATAAATCATCGGAACAACGCGGTCCGTTGTTTTTATGACGATTTTTGTGCTCATATTATGCCATCTCCTTTACATGAGATTCGATAAAGTCGATTTCTTGCTGGGAAAGACCGTACTTTTTGTAGAGCTGCTGGTCAATGTCGTGGATAGAGACCGACCAGTTGATGTCGGAATTTGAAGTGAAATTTTGAAGAGGAACATATCTATATACTATTTGTGTGACATTTTGGGACATCTTCAAAATACTTACCATGTATCTCAAAAATTTTGAAGCCATATATTTGCGTAAATTTTCAGCTTCTAGTCTATTGTCAAAACATCCAATTGGAATCAAAGAGTCGCTGCACGCCGTTTGTGGTTCTCCAAGATAAGCAGCACCAATAATTTTTGTATCTTTTCCCGGAGCTCCTGCCGATTTAGAAATAAACACTTTATAAGCATTAAATACGTCTACTGATTTTGTCACTTTGTCCGCAGTTATATAACGTAGTATGTTTCCTTTTATCCGCAATTGGCAACTATTTTCAAACGGACACGCTTCCGATATTTCATCAATAACGCTTTCTTTTCCTATGATGCCAAAAGCATTACGCCCTTTAGTATACTCTGTCAAATATCTCGTGGTTTTGGATTTTACTTTTCCAAGAATTGATATTTGTATTGGGTCAGATAACACAATATCAAGTCCGTCTTCAAATAACGGTCTTTCTACTGTTGTTGCTTTTCCACCTGTAATTGTAGAAAATCTTACATTTCCAAAGTGAGCCTGCTTATATACAAAATAACTTACTCCACCCTTTATAATCACATCTTTGAACACGTCATTCTCATTTGGATAATGAACAATTCTACTAATGTGATTGTACTGTTTGAAAAAATCTCTGAGCTTTAAAAAAGACTTATCTTGCGCATCACCTGCAAACCATCGAGATGGTGTAACAAGTTCAGTTGCAATATTTGAAAGCTTAGCTGAGGCCATTATAAAATCAGGGAAAATTTGCCGTGACAATGATTTGTTTTCTTTACTTGTACTAATTTCTTCAGCATACGGCGGATTTCCAATAACATAGTCAAACTTCATATTGTTATCCTTCTCCCTTCATCTTATTGTATGTGATTGTCTTCATGGCACGCCAATCACGAATTTTACATTCATATTTTTTGTTCTGCTTAGCCGCCTCATCGAACAGCGTTTCCTGCTCAAAATCACTTGCAAACAGGGATAGTTGCTCGTAGTCGTCTGATATGTACAGTTCTTTACCCGGAATAGTTCCTTTCAAGCCGTCCATCTGCCATATATTCCAGCAGATTACATTGGCAACCTGATTCAATTCTTTGATAGTCGGTTCCCGTTGCCATCGCTCCTGCATATAGTCAACAAAGGTCATCAGTAAGTTGATGCGAGCAACCAGCAGGTTGTCACCTTGATATTCATAGCCATAGGTCGATTCAAAAGCTCGCCGCGTCCATTTTAGCCAGTCAGCCTCGTTATCGGTGTTCTCGTTCACGACCCGCAGCTTTCTGTCCAGAATCCCGATTCTGTTTTTTATTAAAATTCTATTCCCTGTAGTTGTGTCATAGCGGGATACAAGATAAGGAGCTTCGCCGCAGGTGATTTCGAGTCGTCGAGAATCAACATACCGCTGCCAATCCAGTTCTTTTTCAAAGTGAATTGGCTCTTTTGTTGGCTCCCAGTATTCACCGTTCAGCGTATTAAATACGTTCTCACGTCCAAACCAATCATCATCACATGCGTTGTTCATTCCGCAGACGACCCAAGAGGGCGTAAAGACCTCGGCTTTGGATTTTGTTCTTGCCGCCTGTTCTTCTTCCGCTTTCAAAATACGCGGCTGGATAAGATTGGCGTATACCCCGGAAATCAGCTCCGGCGTAATTTGATTATCCTGCCGATAGCCATCGCCATATCGTTCATAAGTGTTTGTTGCCCAGATTATATTTTCACCTGTCGTCTTATCTGCCAGCAGAAACCGCATTGCCGTTCTGACCGGATAAGAATACAAGTCAATCAGTTTGCCCAGATGCGCCACCCCGTCCCGTCTCTCTGCGGTCAAGGCTTATCATTGCATGAGCTAGCTCATGCAATGGAAGAGGCGCCTCTTCCGCATTTTCAATTTGTGTAAATTATACCATACTCTCAATTTCTTTTCTACATTTTTCGTGCTTTTTGTTGCCTGATTGTATGATATTTGGTCCTTTTCTCATTGTACGCATTTTGCAGCAATGCGCAATCCTCATTCTTTAGCTGTTTACTTATTTATTTATATATGTTATGCTGTAAACGTCAGGAGGACGCAGCTATGAATATTGGCCGAAATATATTATACTTTCGCCAGCAGCAAGGGCTGACCCAACAGCAATTGGCCGATGCACTGGGCATCAATAAAATGGCTATCTCAAATTATGAGAAAGGCAAGCGACAACCGAACATCGAAACCGTAAAGGTCATCTGCAAGGCCCTTGACATTTCTCTGATGCAGTTCATGGCCTATTCTGAGGGTGTAGAGTTATCTGCTGGGCATTTCCAGAATGCTGATTTGCTTACCACTGCGCAGAAGGAATCCATCGAGTCCCAGATTCGATATGCAGCACAGCGATATTACGATGCCTGCTTATGCGCCAATGCGCCGTGCGATAGATGCAACCTGCCTGCGGAGAAGATTGCGTTGCCGGAGGATTTAGCAGTGGCAGCAGAATATATGCGTTCTGCCATTGGCCTACCCAAAAGTGGCCCCATAGGCAATTTGACGCATATCCTTGAAAACAACGGCATTATTGTTGTACTGGTATCTTCTCCCAAGAGAGGAAAATTTAGCGGATACAACGCCATCTCAAATAAAGGCTTTGCCATCATTTCTATCAACAGCAACTATGATGGCGTTCAGCAGCGGTATGCACTGGCCTGTGAACTGGCGGCAATGCTATTCCACGATACCGACAATGTAGATTTAGGCGATATAGTCAGCCGCTTTCTGCTTCCAACCTCTGACCTGTGCTGCGAAATCGGAGAAAAACGCAAACATCTTAGCTTTGCAGAGATACGGTATATCTGTGAAGAATACGGTATTTCTCCGCAGATGGTTGCAAAACGAGCAGAACCGGAGCACATCATCAGCCACAGCGCACATCAGCAGTTGCTTCGGCAAATACGAGAAATGCAGCACTTTGTTTTGCCGCAAGAAAAGCCGACTCGCTTAGAGCAAATGGTCCAACGGGCCCTTGCTGACGGAGAAATAAACGAAGCACGAGCAGCAGAGCTACTGAATCAATGGCAATAGAAAAGACGGGCATCGCCGCAATGGTGATGCCCGTCTTTATACTTAAGTCCAAAAGACGGTTCAGTTTTTACGTATATAGCAGTCCATTGGTGAAATAGTAACATGTGTATGATAAAAATGTTGTACAAAGTAGCGATTAAGCAGTATAATAAATATAAATACCACATCATTATTTCTGGCTAATTACTTTGTGTAAAAGGAGGTTTCCCAGCATGAATCCATTCAACCCCTTGAGTATTGTACAATCAACTTTCGAGAGCGATGATGTTCAGCACGAATTAAAAGAACTTGTTGAAATCATTCGCGCTTATGATATTTATGATTTTCTTCGGAGACTTTCCGCTTTAAATTTACAAAAAGAGAATCAAAATCGCGCAGTTTTATTGGATGCACTGCAAAGCGCCATTTTATATAATGATGAAACCTATTACACATCTTCTGCAAAAATGAGTGCGAGTAAGTTTTCATCTATCATTAAAAAATTAGACTCCGTATCGTTAGTCCATGCCATTGACCCAAACGAAAATGTATTTACGCAAAATGTGATGCTGTATGATAACTATACCGTTTTTAATGGGATAGATTCTTACCCTGCATATAGGCTACAGATGCTCTGTGAAATCTTTTTCGGATTCAAAAATTCTTTTCCCTTGGAGTACATAAAGAAAGTATACTTCCTATTTTCTGCTATGCTAAAAATATCGACCCACATCGCAAAAAGTATTGGCATTTCTTCTGAACCACCTATTATTGAAACGGCATCAACAAAAGTTCCAAGCAATGAAACGCTCTCTTATCATTCAAAACTCATTTCTATTTCGCGTAATAATATGCTCCGTATGTTAAATAATGATGTGGATATGCTTGATATAATAGCCATACCATTTGGAACCCATGCTTGGGGTAGCCTAAATACACGCCCGTTCTACACAAAGCCCTTTTTGTATGATGCTGGAAGTGATTCCTATATTTTACTCAATGTTGCGCTCCTGCCAGAGTTCATGTCCTTTATGACATTAAAAATTGCTGACACATTTAAAATTAAAGATGCTGTTGTAGATATGTACAACAGCAGAATTTGGTATGATTGTAAAAAATCTCTTGCAAAATTGGGACATAGAAAAATCAAGGAATCCTCATTACATATTGAACTGTTAGACACCAATTATTATAAAGAAATTTTGCTGAATGTATTTAACAATCAATTGATGGTAGTATCTTTTATATGTGATGATGCGTTGGATTACAGTGCCGACAATATGCACGACACATATGCTCCCTCTAAATACACTAATGCCATAACAAAACGCGAGGACTATTTTGCCAAGAAATTTAAAGACAATCATATCCTCCCACAGAATGTATTTCACCTTGTTATCCTTAATGGAATAGGTCGGGCTGTATCGTGTTCTCTGGAGAATGTATTTTCTGATTATGGTATAGTTCATTTGAACCCTTTTGAATTGCATTGCATAAGTATAAACGAGATGAAACACACAGGCTTTTTGCCACGTTACTTTGTTGCGAAAAGTTCCGTTAAAACGCTAACCAGTGGTCTGTTCAGCGAATTAAATTGCATTACAATTTATACAGACAACCAGTATAGTTTTTATTTAAGTGATGATGCAAGTCCCGATAATCCCCTCATGCTAATTACTCCGGGAGATGCGCCTTATTACATTGGAAAGGCACTTTTGGCCGAAGATGCTATTCTTATTAAATCCTATGACGATAAAACGAAAATTCCTGTTGTTCTTTCTGATGTAAAACGCAAGATTTATTTTGATGAGAATTTTGCCACGAAAAATGTGCTTTCTTTTTGTATCAGATTTAGCGATGTAATAATTTGGCTGACCTCTGATGTCAATTTTATATCTGATGTACCTGATGTCAATGTTATTCAAAGCTTAATGGATATGACTTCTTATTGGCTATCTGAATCGAGAGAAATCATTGAACACATGGACTTAATGTACAGCATTTATCACTTTTCTCTATGCTTTGAGAAAAATTCAACGACAGAAAATAATGCAAAAACATTAGATGAATATGTTACTATTTCTGGTGGCCCCACACACTATACCGTCACTTTCTCTGAACTCTCCCTTATACCTTTTAATTGTGAAACAAATCGTGTAGAGAAAGAATATATTACGTTGTTTCTTGATTATTTATCTAAAACAAGTTCTATTGCGATTACTTATAATAGCATTATTGAACGTATTTTTTCTCCGTCTTACAAGAAAAAAATTGTTTCTTTCGATATCCAGAGAGAAAAATATCTTACGCCCGTTTTATTTCCTCAGAACACTGCCATCCGACCAGAAGATGAGGACCGCCTTTCTAGTCTTATTGGACAACAAGCTGTTGAAAGTCACCGCTGGAATTATGGCCCTGTATCCAATTCAGATGGCGAAGACATCGTTTTTTTCTGTGTAAACACCTTATATGATATGCTGAAACGTGAAGTCTCTGAATGGTCTCCTGTTGGTCTTCTCGAAAAAATATATAGTGATTTAGAAGAGGTCATCAGTTCGGAATATTCTCAATATGACCGCTACCGCTACGATGTCACCTGTTACCCGGAAAAAGAGGACGAATATCTAAAACAGCTAAATGATGTCAACCGCCTTTCGATGGCGCTTAAGTTCCTAGCAGAATATGTAACAGCAACGCCTCCATCAGGGGAAACTCCTATCGGTCTTGGACGGTATGAGTTTGTTTTAGCTATTTGCGTTCAAATTATTGAATGGGCTTATAGAAAAGATTTGCTTCACTATAAAATGATGAATCTTCCCATAAGCATTCTAAAATCTAATCGAATCGGAATCAATGAAGCTGAGCTTGTACGCATGGGACAATATGGTTCACGTTATAGAAAAGAACAGCTTGCTTACAGTTCGGCGTCTTTTCCTTCCTCTTCTGAGAGTAATGATTATTCACAAGCTTTAGATGAAGCATTCCTTTCTGCCTATTCATACTCTCATACGCAGCTTGCTGTATTTATTCATTTGCTTATTGACTTTGGTGAAGAGCATCTCCAAGGAGAAGTTGTTATCACTACAAAAGATGAGCTTTTAGGGTATCTATATGAGCGTGACAACGAATTCACCTCGGAGATTTCAACTCGGATTTTAAAAGATATTACATTGACAGCTCGCGAGGATTTTATGAAGGCTCCTGCGGGTTTTCGTAAAGAAGATGTTTATCCTTGGAGATTCAATCGGCAGTATTCATTTATTAGGCGGCCGATACTATGCAGAGGTAACGACCTAATTTGGGGAATTCGCCAGCTTTATCATTCTTTATTGTATGTTACCAACCTAATATACGGTGGACGGTTAGCAACTACGGATAAAAAGATGAATACCCTTATGGGACGTATTTGTAATGACCAAGGAGACGCCTTTAACCAGCATATTTCCGACATTGTAAAAAGCTTTGGTGTATTTAAAGTATTCCCTAATGTAAAAAGAATCAACAAGAAAAAGATTGCAGATGAAAAAGGTGATGTACTTGGCGACATTGATGTTCTAATTATAGATGAGAAAAAGCATCGTATTGTTGTCGCGGAAGTCAAGAACTTTGACTTTTCTAAAAATCCATACGAAATACATGCTGAATATCAGAAAATGTTTTTGGATGGTAAGAAGAAAAGTTTTGCAACAAAGCATAAACGTCGTGTTGAATGGGTCATTGCTCATTTTGATGATGTTAGAGCTCAATATTCACTTTCCAGAAATAAATGGACCGTACATGGTGTTTTCATTACAAACGAACCTCTTATGAGTGTGAATACATATCGAAAAAAGCTATCTGTGCTTTCCGAAGCTGAACTCAGTGTCGAAAGTTTGAGAAAGATTCAATAGCAGCCCCGTAGGTATATCTCGGAAAAGTTAATACCCTCATAGCAATGATAAAAGACGAGCATCGTTATAATTGAGATTTCTATGATTCTCTTCCGTACAAAATGGTACTTACCCCTGATGTCGAGGACGGCGGATATGTGGCTTCTTTTCCAGACCTGCCGGGATGCATCACCTGTGCGGATACCAAAGAAAAGGCAATAGCGAACGCGGCGGATGCAAAACGGGCTTGGATTGAAGCCGCATTGGAAAGCAATGTAGAAATCCATGAACCAGAGGTCTAAGTTTAAGGAAAGCGATATCATATCGAAAAATTTCATGCAATGGGGCTTAGAAGCTATGGAAAAAGATTTGCAGCAACAATACTTGGACACAGAAAGCAATAGTCGTTTGTTCTTTGATACGTTCTTTGAACTGTGCCGAAAATTCAATATTCAATATAGCATCGCAACAACACAAGAAAAAGCGTTCATTGACGAAGTAACAGAATTTATGTATAAACGCAAAAAAGCTGAAGAAGATGGAAAAGCCTCCACACAAAGCCGTAAATATCAATAGTTTTTGTTGCAGGGACTGTGATGCAACTGATATCCCCGTTGATAGAAGATGTATCTACCTGCTCGTGATGAAAGGGTATGAAAGTGTTGAAATCAGGTGAACATTGATAATTATTGCGTGGTACATGACTATTTGTACATTGGATTTTTCCTTATTAAGGATATAATTGTAGATACATTTGCCAGCAGAGTTTTACATATTAAGGAAATAAATGTAGATTCCGAGATTAGAATGTCTTGACAAATTATCTTATTAAGGATATAGATGTTAAAAAGATTGGAAATTCAGTGTGTTTTCAAAGAGTTGGTTAAGGATATCGTTGTAAAAGGACAGCCCCCGACACCTGCCGCTGTACGGTATTATGTCGGGGGCTTATTATTTTGTAGGGGAGGTATTTATCCCTTCCTGGGGGCATTGCGCCAGCTGCAGGAAGATTAAGTCCGAGAACCTGCGCCGGGTCTTGCGGTGCCATGCAGTAAGGGCCGCAGATGTGCGGCCCGGCACTGTAAAATAAGCACCCTCTTGCGGGAAAGCCTGCGGGCCAGGCATGCCCGGCCCCTGCCGCATCGTATAGCAAAACAGGCAGGCCGCCAATTCTGACGGTCTGCCTGTTGCTGTAGCAGTTGTGAATTTTACTTCGCGTACTCGGTTGCTCGGCTCTCGCGGATGACGCTGACCTTGATCTGGCCGGGATAATCCAGCTCGTTCTCGATCTTCTTGGCGACATTGCGTGCCAGCAGAATGACCTCGTCGTCGCTGACCTTGTCGGGCTGGACGAGGATGCGGACCTCGCGGCCTGCCTGCACGGCGTAGGAGCTCTCGACGCCCTCAAAGCCGTTGCAGAGAGCCTCCAGTGTTTCCAGACGCTTGATGTAGCTCTCCATGTTCTCGCGGCGGGCGCCGGGACGGGCAGCGGAAATCGCGTCGGCGGCCATGATGATGAACGCCAGCGTCGTCTTGGGCTCCACATCGCCGTGGTGGGCCTCGATGGCGTGGATGACCTGCGGGTTCTCGCGGTATTTCTTGCAGATGTCAACGCCGATCTGGACGTGGCTGCCCTCGATCTCGTGGTCAAGGGCCTTGCCGATGTCATGCAGCAGACCGGCGCGGCGGGCCAGCTGGACATTGACACCCAGCTCACCGGCCATCAGACCGGCCAGCCAGGCTACCTCGAGAGAGTGGCTCAGGACGTTCTGGCCGAAGCTCGTGCGGTACTTCAGGCGGCCAATGAGCTTGACAAGGTCAGGATGCAGGCTGTGAATGCCAAGCTCCATGACGGCCTTGTCGCCTTCGCGCTTCATCTGGATTTCCAGCTCGCGGCGGCACTTGTCCACGGTCTCCTCGATGCGGGCCGGATGGATACGGCCATCGGCAATCAGGCGCTCCAGCGCCATGCGGGCGACCTCGCGGCGGGTCTGGTCAAAGCTGGACAGCGTGATGGCCTCCGGCGTGTCGTCGATGATAAGGTCACAGCCCGTGGCGGTTTCGAGTGCACGGATGTTGCGGCCCTCGCGGCCAATGATACGGCCCTTCATCTCGTCGCTGGGCAGCGGCACAACGCTGACAGTGGCCTCGCTGGTGGCGTCTGCCGCGCAGCGGGCGATGGCCTGGCCGATCAGCTCACGGGCGAGGTTGTCGCACTCGTCCTTCATGTTAGCCTGGTAGGCGCTGATCTTCATCGCCTTCTCGTGAGTCAGCTCGTCGTCGACCTGCTTGAGCAACACGGCGCGGGCGTCCTCCTTGGACATGGCGGCGATGGTTTCCAGTTTTTCGGTCTGGCGCAGCTTGAGCTGCTCCAGCTCGTCCAGGCGGGCCTCCACGGTCTCACTGCGGCGCTTGAGGTCCTCCTCCTTGCGCTCCATCTGGGCGGTGCGCTTGTCGAGGGCCTCCTCCTTCTGGTCGATGCGGCGCTCCTGGCGGGTGATCTCGGCGCGGCGGTCCTTGATTTCTTTGTCCGCGTCGCTCTTGAGCTTGAAGGCTTCGTCCTTCGCTTCGATGATGGTTTCCTTGCGCTTCTGCTCGGCAGCCTTGATCGCATCATTCACGATGCGCTTGGCTTCCTCCTCAGCGCTGCCGATCTTCGCCTCGGCGGTGCGCTTGCGGTTTTCACCGCCGAGGTAAAAACCAAGCGCCCCGGCAACAGCGGCAGCAACAAGGACCAGCACCACGGTCAAAATTGGTGACATAGTCGGTTTCACTCCTTATCAAAATAGGAGGATGCGCGCAGCGGGACGCTTTTCACTATGACATTGTTGCATGAAGAAACGCGGCAGGTCGGCCAAAAAGACACACGATGCCCCTGCGCGCAGAATATACACAAACCGTCATCAGGACGTTAAATATCGTAAAAAAGCGGCGTTCCCGGTGGGCGACACCCTTTAAGGAGCCACGCACAGGTTGCGCCTGCCGTTTGGCTCTTTATTTCCTGTATATAATTTTACTTTGATTTCGTGCAAATGTCAAGGCAATACCGCATAATTCTAAGTGCCGATACGGCGAGCGAGGTGCGGCAGCTGCTAAGCCAAAAGCGCAGATAATACTTTGTGTATTATCGAGCATTTTGGCAACGCAGATGCCGTGCCGCAGCCGCCGGAGCGGCGCTTAAGCCGTAAGGCGGGAATTATGCGGTGTTGCCTCAAGATAACACAGGGGGCAAACTGGTATTTTTCATGCAAAACGCCCCGCTTTTGTGCCAGCGGGGCGCAGAGAAATCATTTTTTGCCGCGGTAAACGCCGGCCTTACGCAGCAGGTCCTTGACGACCTCGGACCCGCAGACCAGCCCGCAGGCGGCGGGCACAAAGGCGTTGCTGGCGGGCACCGTGCGGCGCGCAGCGGTGGGGGTTTCCTCGATTTCCTCCTGCAGCGGCGGCAGGGTCTGCTCCTCCGAAAAGACGACCTTCACCTTGCCCAGACGGCGCTTGCGGCACTCGAGGCGGATGACCTTGGCCAGCGGGTCCACGGTGGTTTTTTCAATGTCGGCCACGCGGAACGCCGTCGGGTCCAGCTTGTTGGCCGCGCCCATACTGCACAGGATCGGCACCCCGTCCTTTTTGCAGCAACGGATCAGCAGCAGCTTGGCGCTGACCGTGTCGATGCAGTCCAGCACGTAGTCAAACTGCGTCAGGTCGACGTCCGGGGCGGTCTCGGCATTGTAGAACATGCGGTTGGCGTGCACGATGATGGTAGGGTCAATGTCCGCAATGCGGGCGGCCATGGCATCGACCTTGTACTGCCCCAGCGTTGAGTGCAGCGCCACAAGCTGGCGGTTCAGGTTGGAAAGTGCGACGGTGTCGCTGTCAAACAGGCTCAACTCCCCTACCCTGCTGCGGGCCAGTACCTCAACAGCCTGCCCGCCGACGCCGCCGATGCCAAAAACGGCCACATGGGCGCGGCGTAGCACGTCCAGTGCGGGTGTGCCCAACTGGGCACGTGTGCGAGTGTATTGATCGGGCATGGTGTTACCTCCATAATAATCTTGCCTCCCTCTGCGAGACAGACTCCCCCAATATGGGGGAAGGTGGCGCTTGCGCCAGAAGGGGAGCAGGGGGCCAAGAAGTGTTTTATTTCTTTCTTTTCGCCTTCCGTTCCAGCACCGTCTCATAGCTCGACGACATCTTGTCGGCCATGCAGACAAGCGCGGCTTCGCGGCTGTGGGGTATGTCGGTGGGGTTCAGCGGCCACATGTGGCTCTGGATGATGTCCTTTTCCTTGTCGGTCAGTTTAAACACGGTTTCGGCGTTATAGCGTGCGATACGAGCATGCTTGAAGCCGTGCCAGTGGGTGATGTTGCTGCAATTATGCCAGTCGTACAGGTAAAAATCGTGCAGGAACGCCCCCTTTACAAGGCTGGCCTCGTCCGCGCGGGCGTGCAGATGGATGTTGAGCCAGAACGCGATGCGGGTGACGCGCAGACAGTGCTCATAGGTGGTCACGCTGCCGTGCTGGATGAATTTTTGCATTTCCAGCGCGTTCGGGTCATCGGCGATGCCTTTCAAAAGTATGTGCATACGCACTTCTTCTTCGGGGGTCAGTTTGCAGAGCATAGCAATTCCTCCACACGGGCGGCGGTCTCGGCCAGGGGCGCAGTGCCGTCCACCGTCAGGATCGGGCAGGCAAGTTGCTTCTGCCATTCATTATGCAGCACAGCGCTGCGCGTGTCAAGCCCGCCGTCATCATAACCGGCGGCCCACTGCAAAAATGCCTGATGATGGTCGTACATATCGCCGCCCGGCAGAATGCGCACGCCAAACCGCGCGTACTCACGTTGTTTTATACGCGCCAGCCGGGTGGGCGTGTCGGTCACAACGCGCACCGCCAGCGTGAAATCCGGGATGAGAGCATCCCCCCAGCCGACGAGTGAGCCGGAGAGGACAGCACCGTTTTTTGCGGCGGCAATGTCCTGCCGTATGAGCGGCACACGCTGCTCAATGGGACGCTTTGTCGTGAATTTCGGGTCAGTGGGCAGCCAGAAATAGTCGTCTGAGTCGAGGAAGGCATACTGAAATTGCTCCGCCAGGTATCGCCCCAGCGTGGACGTCCCGGAGCCGGACGCGCCGTAAATGTGGATGAGTGGTTTCATGTTATTTCACCAGTAAGCGACATACCAATTCGTTTCGGTTCTGCTTTATCATTTTTTCTTTATCGGACAACTTAATCCATCCATTAGCTTCTATTGTATCAAGCACCACTGTTTTGCTTGCATTTGTACCGCACATCAAGGCTTGCAGGAGTATCAAAAATCGTTTTTCCTTTTCCAGAGTCATATCTTATCTCGCTTTCATATCTTCTAATATCATTTCACCAGCAAACATACCGTCTCAACGGTATTCCCTTTGTCCCAC
>OLQM01000357.1_pt1 | contig 52266 bp, 33 predicted proteins | sample 1673161 | NCBI WGS metagenome assembly OLQM01 (sample SAMEA3136761, study PRJEB25190) | human gut metagenome | reverse complement strand
CAAAATTATGTATATGAAAAACAGCTTGTCCCTGAACGGGAATTTCAATTTTGCATTCAGATTTTCGGTTTCTGGAGCATCCGGATAACCAGCGACGCCCCGTAAATCAGCATTCCGTACATGATCGAGATAAAAGACACCTTGAAACCGCCAGCCAGCAACGTCGGCGAAATATCCCCGACTTGCTGGAAAACATCCAAAGCCTGAAACATGCCGAGCATCTGATAAAAGATCCCCGTCAGCAAAGCCAGCAGGCCGATTTCTTTCACCCATGCCGGGGCTTTCCATGCGGCGAACAGCATGCAAATCAACTCGACGGTCAACAGGGACATGCCGATGGTACCGCCTTGAACGAACAAATCAAACATAACGATAAATTTTAGGTTAACGATCTGGGAAATATTTCCTGACACAAAGATAGGGCACCCCGTTGCGAAAAGGGAAAAAACGGACAGCCGAAACCCGTCGTTGCGCGGTCGAATCCCGCCGTCCGCCCCTCGGGAGCATTTTTCGGGGTTCCGGGACGACGGACATGCGGTTTATTTACCTATATTTGTTGAAACGGATCGTCGCATGAAACATTTCCTTCCCGTCGCATGGTGGCTCACGGCCACGGTCGTCATCGCACTGGTACTGGTCAGCCTTGGCTATCCCTTCACGGATGCCCTGCTGCTGGGCGCGATGTTCCTGCCGGGGATGCTCGCCGCCCGTTATTTCGTGCCGCAGCTCTCGTTCCGGAATTCCCGGCAGGGGATTTTCGACGCCGTATACCTCGCCCTGGGCATCCTCTGCATCGAATACCTCGCGTTGATGCTGGCCGGGCGTTACGTCCTCGGCGCAGGGGTCGGCCAGATGCCCGGGTTGCTGCTCAACCCCGTGTTCCTGCTGCTGATACCGGGCGCATTCGTCGCCCCCGAGATCATGCTCGAAAACTACCTCACGGCACGCTGCCCCTACGACAAAACGATCAGCTTCGTATCCGAGCGGCGGAAAATCACGCTCGACCCTGCGGAGATACTCTACGTCGAATCGAACGACAGCGAAGTCTGGTTGCACACCGCATCGGGCGAGGCCTACCGCACGAAAACGCGCATCTCGCAATGGGAATCGCAGCTCGACCGGCGCTTCCTGCGCATCCACCGCTCCTACATCGTCAACACGGCACACGTCGGCCAATACCACCCCTCTCGGGTCAACGTCGGCGGACGGGAAATCGAAATTTCCCGCAAATACAAGGACACCGCACGGCTGCGGTTCGAGTCCTCTGCGGGCGAATGACGCCCCGCAACCCGCAAACGGGAACAATTGCCAACACATCCGGCAATGCGGCTATTTCCCCGACGGCATAAAACCCCGATATTTGCATTACGGGAACAATGAGCCGGAGAAGGCCACATGCCACCGGGAAACTTAAAACAGGGAAAGTTATGAAAAAGTATGATGCCGTCATCATCGGCTTCGGCAAAGCGGGCAAGACCCTCGCCGCCGAACTGGCCGCACACGATTGGAGCGTCGCGATGGTCGAACGCTCGGATAAAATGTACGGGGGAACCTGTATCAACATCGGCTGCATACCGACCAAAGCCCTGATCCACAGCGCCGGACTCGCAGCCGCGGGGCACCCGCTGACCTTCGGGCAGCGGCGGGACTATTACAGGGAGTCCGTCGCCTCGAAAACGGCGCTGGTCGACCTGTTGCGGGACAAGAATTACCATAAACTGGCCGACAACGCCCGCATCGACGTCTACACGGGCGAAGGCAGTTTTGCCTCCCCGGAAACCGTCGCCGTGAAAACCGCCCAAGGGACGCAGCAGATCGGCGGCAAATACATCGTCATCAACACCGGCGCCGAGACGGTAATCCCGCCCATCGAAGGCATCGCGCAGAGCAGGCGGGTCTATACCAGCACCTCGATCATGGAGCTCGAAGAGCTGCCGCAGCACCTGGTAATCGTGGGCGGCGGATACATCGGGCTGGAATTCGCCTCGATGTACGCCTCGTTCGGATCGAAAGTCACCGTGCTCGAAGGGTTTGCGGAGCTGATCCCGCGCGAAGACCGCGACATTGCGGCCGCCGTACGGGAGGCGCTGGAAAAAAAGGGCATCGAATTCCGCATGGGCGCGCGGGTCGAATCGGTGAGCGACACCGCCGGGGGCGTCAGGGTCGCCGTGGCCGACACGCAGACAGGCCGGAAATACGAAATCGACGGGGACGCCGTGCTGCTCGCCACGGGACGCCGCCCCGCCACCGCAGGGCTGAACCTCGCGGCCGCCGGGATCGAAACCGACGACCGGGGTGCCGTCAGGGTCGACGCACACCTGCGCACGACGGCTCCCCATGTCTTCGCCGCAGGCGACGTGACGGGCGGGCTGCAATTCACCTATGTTTCGCTGGACGACTTCCGGATCATACGCGACGTGCTGCTGGGCGACGGAGCCCGCACCACGGCCAACCGGGGCCCCGTTCCCTATTCGGTCTTCATCGAACCGACGCTCTCGCATGTGGGCATGCACGAAGAGGAGGCACGCAAGGCCGGGCGCGACATCCGCGTCAACAGGATCGCCGTCGCGGCATTCCCGCGTTCGCGGATACTGGGTTCGACGGAGGGTGTGCTCAAAGCCGTCATCGACGCCAAGACCGACGAGATATTGGGGTGCACGCTTTTCGGAGCCGAATCGGGCGAAGTCATCAACACCGTCGCCACAGCCATGAAGCACGGCGTCACGGCACACGAGCTGAGCAATTCGATCTACACCCACCCGAGCATGAGCGAATCGCTCAACGACCTGTTCGCCTGACGGAAACCGGGACAGGCTCCGCCGCGCATCGCCGGGAAAAGATCCGGGGAAGGCACCGTGGGTAGGCACCGAAAGAAAGCACGGGGGAAAGCCACAGGGAGGGGCACCGGTTACGCCGGCCAGAAAAGACGGCCGGAACGACCCGGCGTCACCCCAACCCCTATGATCGCCGCCGCGCTACTTTCCCATCGCCGCCACCACGCAGCGGATCGTCGGGAAAGCATCCCGCAGGTTGCGGGCGACCTCCGCGGGCGTACACCACACCACCTGCTCGATCCCCTCTTCGAGCTGGGGCACAAGCCGGTCACAGGATGCCGTATGCAGCTCGTACCAGTGGGTGCGTTTGAGCTCCCAGCGTTCGGTCTTGGGGAAATAATAGGCATGCAGCGTATCGCACAGGGGGCGCACCACGCTGGCGCGGACACCCGTCTCCTCCTCGATCTCGCGGGCCGCGCACTCCTCGATCCGCTCGCCGCATTCGAGGTGCCCCTTGGGTAAGTCCCAGCGGCCGTTGCGGCGGATCATCAGCCATTGGCCGCAATCGTTGACCACCACGCCGCCCGCCGCCTCTATAAGCGCGAACTCCGCGGCAAAGGCCCCGAACGCCGCCCCGGGATCGGGCGTGACGACAGCCGCCTTGTTGTACGATTCGAGAATTTTCGTTACCTTCGCTCGTGATATGCCGCCGTTCGGTGCGGGCGTCACGGCATACCATTCCTCGCCAGGGGTCTTCGCAGTGAAAACCACGGCTTTATCTGCAAAATATACGGTATAGTCCATGCTGGCTCGATTTGAACGCGAAAATACGAATAATATAGAAGAAACCCCGACCAAAATGAAAAAATTACTCCTTTTTATGGCTATTGCAGCTGTGGGACTGGGCGCATGCGACGACAGGCACCCGCAACCACTTACGATCGACAACGCTCTGACGGCCGACGAAATCGCCGCAGGCAGGCTCACCCCCGAGGTGATGTGGAAAATGAGCCGTGCAGGCTCCTCGTCGCTCTCGCCCGACGGCACGACGCTCCTCTATGCGCAGACCGACTACAACATGGCCCAGAACCGCGGCGTGACGACCATCTGGGTGCAGAATATGGCATCGGGCGCCGTGACGCGCCTTACCGACACGGCGTCGAACAACGCCGATCCCAAGTGGAGTGCCGACGGGCGGAAAATCTATTTCCTGTCGGATCGCAGCGGCTCGATGCAGGTGTGGCGGATGAACGCCGCGGGCGGCGACGCGACCCAGGTTACGGGCAGCGGCGGGGGCGAGGGTGTCCCCAATATCGAAGGATTCGGTGTCAGCCCCGATGAAAAGCACATCTGGTGGGTACAGGCCGTACAGACGGCGCAACGCAAATCGTCGGACGTATACGAGGACATGGACAAGTCGAAGGCCCGCATCTACGACGACCTGATGGCCCGCCACTGGGACTACTGGGACGAAGGCTCCTACCGCCATATCTTCATCGGCGAACTGGGCAAGGGCCTCGTGACGGGAGGCACGGACATCATGCCCGATGCACAGTGGGACACCCCGCTGGCGCCCTATTTCGATATGGCCGAAATCGCCTGGAACAACGCCGGAACGATGCTGGCCTATACCTGCAAGCCGCTCACCGGCACAGAATACGCCGTTTCGACCGACTCGGACATCTTCGTCTATGTGCTCGAAAGCGGCGTGACGCAGAACATCTGCAAACCGGTCAATGTCAATACCGGGGAGCCCGTCGCAAGCGACAAGGCCGTCATGGCCGGTTACGACAAATACCCCGTATGGTCGCCCGACGATACGAAAATCGCCTTTCTTTCACAGCGCCGCGCAGGCAACGAGTCGGACAAGGCACGCCTGTTCCTCTACGACTGCCGGACGGGCGAGATGCAGGATCTGACGGAAGATTTCGACTACAACGCCATGAACGTCGTCTGGGAGGGCAACGACCGCATCTGGTTCATCGCGCCGATCGAGGCGACGCACCAGCTCTGCCGCATCTCACCCTCCGTAGGCGAGGTCGAGGTGGTAACCCGCGGCGACCACGACATCAACGCCTTCTCGATGGCCGGCGATAGGATCGTCGCCGAAATGTGCACGATCTCGATGGCCACCGAGTTCTTCGGCGTCGACCCCGCCGACGGCACGCTGACGCAGCTTTCGGCCATCAACAAACCGGTTTACGACAACATCAGGATGGGCGAGGTGCAGAAACGCTGGGTGAAGACCACCGACGGCAAGCAGATGCTGACGTGGGTGATCCTGCCGCCCGATTTCGACCCGGACAAGAAGTACCCCATCCTGCTTTACTGCCAGGGCGGCCCGCAAAGCGTCGTGTCGCAGTTCTGGAGCTACCGCTGGAATTTCCAGCTGATGGCCGCGCAGGGCTACGTCGTCGTGGCGCCCAACCGCCGCGGCCTGCCCTCGTTCGGGCAGGAGTGGCTCGACCAGATATCGGGCGACTACGCGGGGCAGAACATCCGCGACTACCTCTCGGCCATCGACGACGTGGCCGGGGAGCCGTGGGCCGACGAAACCCGCATGGGCTGCGTCGGGGCATCGTACGGCGGTTACTCGGTATTCTTCCTGGCCGGCTGCCACGAAAAGCGTTTCAAGGCGTTCATCGCCCACTGCGGCATCTTCAACTTCGAGTCGATGTACGGTGAGACCGAAGAGCTATTCTTCATCAACAACGACTACGGAGGCCCCTACTGGGATCGGTCGAACCAGGTCGCACAGCGCTCCTACGCCAATTCGCCGCACAAATTCGTCGGCAAATGGGACACGCCGATCCTGATCTTCACGGGCGAGTACGATTTCCGCATCCCCTACACGCAGTCGCTCGAAGCCTTCACGGCAGCCCGCGTGCGCGGCATCCCGGCGCGGCTGGTGGAATTCGAAAACGAGGCGCACCAGGTCTTCAGACCCCAGAACTCGCTCGTCTGGAACCGCGAATTCTTCGGCTGGCTCGACAAATACGTGAAATAACAGACAGGGGCACCCTCGTCACAAGGCCATCCGGATTTCCCGGATGGCCTTTTTTGTCCACCGTACATACTTTTACGTTTTTCATCTTATCATTTCAGTCCGGCCGCCATCCCTCAAATCGGCTGATTCATTGGAAAAATCCTCCGGTTCATTGAATTTATTTTCATTTACGGCTACGCGAATCTACTTTTGTTACGTAACTTTAAACTATTGCATATCATGGGAATTGAATTAGCCAAACAAGGGGGGGGGAAGTACTCTGTCCCTACCATCGAAGTAATCGAGATTACGACTGAAAAGGGGTTTGCCACATCAAATCCAAGCGGGCCTGTTAGTCCGATGTCCTATGACGACAGCTTCATGAGCGAATCCGACGAAGCCTAACACCGCAGCGCCATGAAAAAAATTCTTAAACCGCTCTTCTGTGCAGCCGCCCTCGTATTGCTGGCCGGCTGCAACAAGTTCGACGAGGCGAATGCCACTCCGGAAACCAGCAACGGTTCGCTTATTAAAGTCTATGCCAATGTCGCCGAAAACGACGGCACCCGCGCCAACATCAATGTCGGCGAAAGCGTCTTCACGGCCGAATGGGAAGCCGGCGACGCCCTGGGCATCCTGCCGGTCAAAACCGGCGGCACGGCACCCGCCACAGCCGCTAAGTTCGACTACAACACCGCCTCGGCCGCATTCGAAGGTTCGCTCAACGATTTCGTAGCGGGCGGCGGCAATTACTATGCGTTCTTCCCCCACTCGCAGGTCTCAGGTACCACGGCCAACCTCCCGTTCGGGAGCCTGCGTACGCAGACGGGCAACGATTTCAACAGCGCCTACGACGCGCTGGTCGCTACTCCCCAGGCATACGGCGCAGCCGACGAGGCGGGCAAAGTGGACGGCAACCCCGTCGCTTTCACGCTGCACCGCCTTACGTCGATCCTCAATTTCTCCATCGCCACGCCGGCCGACAAGGTGAAATACCTGCTGCTGACCGCCGGCGGGGAAACCCAGAAGCTTTCGGCCTCGAGCCTCGATTTCGCCCTCGAAAACGGGGGTGCCGAGACAGTTGCCAGCCTCAGCACAACCGACCAGTCGAACGTCATCGCACTGCAATATACGCCCGATGCGGCGAGCGGCGACCACGTCGAAGCCTTCTTCAACGTCCCGGCTGACCTCTACCCCACGCTGACGCTCGACGTAATCGACTCCGACAACCAGATGGCCACGGTCACGGTCAACCGCACCGAAGCCTTCAAAGCCGGAACGCTCTATAAGAAAGCGGTCGACGCCCCGCAGTTCGCCTCCATCGCGCCCCCGTCGCTCGTATGGCCCGGGGAAGACGGGAAAACAATCGACCAAGTGCATGACCTAACTACCGATGATAGCGGAATGAGCCTAAATTATTCTGCGGCCGTCGACATCGTGGTTCCGGGCGGTATCGCCGGACTGAAAGTCGATATCGAATCACCGGCCCTGAACGCGATAGGCATTACAACACTGAATATTTTCAACGAAACAGAAATCCCCGGCTTAGATGATATTTCATACGAAGCTTTGGGATTGAGTTGCGGTGCGCAAGTCCAATATCAAAAAACTTGCGTATTCAATATCACAAACCTCGTTCCGATGATTCTCGTACTCGAGCAGATGGTCGGAGCCAGCAATGTTTACTGCCAACATACATTTAACGTCACGGTCACCGACCTTGCCGGCCAATCCACGACCCAACCGTTGGTTTTCGACGCATCACCCAAGGTCGCTTTGACATCTGCTGACTTGTGGGCCAACACGGCAACACTCGCTCTAAATAGCATTCCCTCAGAGGCAACTTCTGTCAGTGTACAATACAAAAAATCGACAGAAACGACTTGGCAGGATGCAGAGGTCAGCAGCGATAAAAAAACCGCAAGCATCAAGCCTGAATGGGAAGATAAAACGGCTGCCGATTGGACTACACCCAATACAGTACTGGCTTATTCGCGGATTAAAGCAGGCACCGGTATCTTTGCCGACAATACCTACGACTATAAACTTTCCGTAGACGGAACAGAGTATACCGGACAGTTTACGACCGACCCCGGGGACATTATCCCGAATGGGGATATGGAAGACAGTACGCTCCCCTGCTTTACCCAGGACGGAAGCGCCTCGACAACTTTCTGGGGCAGCGGCAACAACAGTTATGCAAAATCATTGTGCAGTCCGGCAACATTCAACGGAATGGGAGGAAGGCAGTGTGCAAAATTAGCAGCAGCGATGGCCGGCGTAGATTTGGGTTTTATTAAAATTATGCGCTTAGCTGCAGGTAATTTATTCACAGGAACCTTCAAAAAGCCGACTACAACCGGTTATGTCAATTTTGGACAAGAATATATGTTTAAAGCGCGCCCGACAGCATTGAAAGTAAAATACCATGCAAAAGTCGGGATCGTCGACGAAAATACTCATAACGGCCCCCTCAAAAAAAATGCGAATGTTCAGGATAAGGCAAGAATCTTCGTATGTATCGTCGATTGGGATCAGAGACACGAAGTTACATCCGGAACATCAGATCCTACTGGCATTTGGGATCCTGAAACTACCACTAATCCCGGAGAAGGTGCAATTATCGGATACGGATCATTATTCATCGATCAAACGACCGAAGGCGACAGCATGGTCGAAACGGAATTGAAAATCAACTACTATGATAAAGAAACAAAACCGAGCAAAAACTATCAGTTGATTATTTCGTGTGCAACAAGCGCCTACGGCGATTTTATGAACGGCTGCTCGACCAACGAGATGTACGTCGACGATTTCGAATGGGTATACTAATCCACCGGAAATATCCGGAAGGCCAGAGGCCTTTATCCCCGACCTCCCTGCGATCGCAGGGAGGTTTTTTCTTGCGGCGGGGTATTGCCGCGGCGGGCCGTCGTGCAGCACGGACGGTCGGCACACAGCACGGACGGTCGGCACACAGCCCGCGGGCGGATGCATCCTGTGCCGAAAAAGACAAAAAAAGGTTCGAACAGGTTCGCCGGACAGGGTGTTCGTGATGAAAAACCGGGCATTCGTTGAATTTATTTCCAAGATACGCGCCGCATGTCTATTTTTGCACATTGCCAATAAAAAACTCATACCCATGCGCATAAAATTCCGGACATCCCGACCCATGCAAACGCCTCGGGATATTTCATATACCGGTAATCCGACCGACGGCACAACGGCATATCCAGCCGTACTCCCGGCAGCGCACGAGGCAACCGAGAATTCCGATAACATCTTTTACCGAACGATCCGGACTGTTATGAAAAAACAACTTATATATCTATTGGCATCGGCGGGCCTGCTGGCCGCCGGATGCTCCACGGAAAACGCCCCGGAAACGACGGGGTACGGCACCCTGTCCGTTCGCTGCACGGCCGACACGTCGATCGACACGGCTTCGGCCGAGGCTTCAGGCATGCCCGAAGCGCCCGCAGCCGGGGCTTTCTCGCTCACGGTAACGGGCGAAACGGGCACGCAGAAATGGGATACGCTCACCGAGTTCGAGCAGAGCGAAACCGTCTTCCGGATGGGCAGCTACACCGTCGCGATCGCCCACGGCAACCCCGATGCGGAAGGAGCCGGCAAACCTTACTATTATGCCGAACAAAAGATCGAAGTGCTGCCCCGGCGCACGGTAAATGCAGATCTGACCGCCACGGTGGCCAATTCGCAGGTGGTAATCCGCGCCACGGAGCAGTTCCTCGCCTATTTCCACGATGCCAGGTTCACCGTGACGACGGCCTCGGGCAATGAATTCGCCTTCACGCCCGGCAGCGACCCTGCCGACGAACCAGTGTTCGTCAAGGGCGGCACGCGGCTCACGGTGACCGGCACGGCACGCCGCCAGAGCCCGACGGGCACGGGGGAAGGCCCCGAGGTGACTTTCTCCGCCCAGACGCTCGACGCCACGACGCCGCGCACCTGCCACATCATCACCTACGATGCCAAAAACGCGGGCAGCGCCACGCTGACCATCACACTCGGCGAGGATTACACCGATACCCGGACGCTTGACTGTGAGGTCAACGAGGGAGCCATCGACGATACCGAAAAGAAATAAAAACAGGGAAAGATATGAAAACATTTACCAAATTTCTTACGATGTTAGCGGTTGCGGCACTCTTCGCGACCGGCTGTGTAAACGAAGAGCCCCCGTACAAGGAGGATCCGAACCCCGAGCCCGCCGGGATGACCGGCTATCTGTCGATCGGCAACCTCTCGATGACAGTCGTCTACGACGAAACCGAAATCCGTCCCGACGACACGTCGGACGAGACGCAGGCCGCACGCATCGCATCCGGGACGCGCGCCACGGCTCCCGACGTGGACAGCTTTATCGTGGAGATCCTCGACGCCGACAACGCGCAGGTACTCGAAATGACCTATGCCGAGCTGAAGGAGCAGCTCAAGACGCCGATGGAACTGAAGGTGGGCGCCTACCGCATGGAAGTCCGCTCGGAAGACACGATGCCCGGCGTGGACTGGGAACACCCCGTCTACGGTGCGACGAGCGACTTTACGATCACCAAGGCACAGACGACCTCGCCCGAAGAGGTGGTCTGCACCCTGCAGAACATCAAGGTCTCGGTGGAATATTCGTCCGAGCTGGCCGATATGCTGGCCGACACCAGCAAGGCCACCGTATCGCTGGGCGACACCAGCCTGGATTTCCTCAAAACCGAAACCCGGGCGGCCTATTTCAAACCGCAGGCACTGGAAAACACCCTGGACTTCGTATTCGACGGCACTTTCGCCGACACCGATGTCCCCGCTAAATTCAGCAAGCAGATCACCGGGGTCAAGGCCGGGCAATGGCGCAAGGTTTCGGTCGTAATCGGCTACGCCGACAAGGGCAACATCCTCTTCTCGGTCAAAGTCGACAACAGCATCCTCCAGGACAACAAGTTCGTCGTCGACGGTACGGAAAACCTCGGGGAAGAGCTCCTCGAAGACCCCAACGCCCCGGCACTCACCTGGCCCGGGCACGACATGACGCAGCCCTTCACGCTGACCGACGCCATGTTCGACGCGGAGGGGAACTGCATCGAGCCGTTCGCATTCGACCTCTCCTCACCCAACGGCATCGAATCGCTGCAAGTGACCGTCGGCTCCACCAACAGCCAGTTCCTGGCGTCGATGGCCGCCATCCAGTTGCCCGAAACATTCGACCTCTGCGCCCTCGACGCATCTTCGGCGGCAGGGATTATCCTCAAGGGCTTCGGCTACCCCGTAGGTAGCGAGCTCAAAGGACAGACGGCCAAGAGTTTCAACATCGCAGGACAGATCAGGGCGCTCTATGAATTCGACGGTACGCACACCTTCGCCTTCACGATGACCGATGCAAAAGGCGTCTCGTCCGAAGCCGTACTGACGCTCGTAGTCGATAAAAGCTCGGGGCAGACGGGCCCCCGGATCACGTGGCGCGGCTACGACATCGACCAGCAATACGAAGTGCAGAAGGACATGGTGATCGACATCGACATCGAGGCCGACAAAGGCATCAAGTCGTTCTTCGTGACGATCGACTCCGAAACGCTCAGGCCGCTGCTGCCGGTGATCAACCTGCCGGAGAAATTCGACATCTGCGACATCCCCGACGAACTGGTCGAAGTCCTGCACGGCGAATTCGGGTTCCCGATCAACGAGCAGGTAAAGAACCGGACGTCGGTGACCTTCTCGATCACCAAATTCGTCGAGATACTGCTGGAAATCCCGGGCGAGCATAATTTCGTCCTCGACGTGACGGACAACGATAATGTACTGACACACAAGACTGTCAAACTCATCGTCCACTAAAGCCGACCGATAATGAAACGATATATCTCATATTTTGCCGTACTGCTCGCGGTGCTCCTCGGCGCGGCCTGCTCGAAAGACGACTCCGCCGCGGGCAGCGACAATCGCACGGGCGTCATGGCGATGACGGTCTCGACCCGGCAGACAGCCGACACCGGCGAATACGACCCGTTGCAGCACCAGACCGTCTACATCTACAACGACGAGGGCGGCCTGCTGCGCAAATACACCTCGAAAGAGGCCTGTCCCGAACGGCTGGAACTGTTGGCCGGCACTTATCGCGTAGCGGTCGAAGCCGGAGAGGAAGCCCCCGCCGATTTCACGAAACGGTTATACAAGGGCGAGGAGACGTTCACCGTCAAACCCGGCGAAACCACAAACGTTGCGGTCGTCTGCCAGATCGTGAACACCGTCGTAGAGGTGAAATTCGACGATTCGATCCTCCAGAACCTCTCCCCGGGCTATTCCGTATGGATCGCCGGCGGGGAAAAGGTCGACGAGGAAGCCGCCGAAGCGGGCAGCGTCCCGGCGCTCAGGTTCACGACCGAGGGGACGGGTTACTACACCCTGCCCGCAGGCATGACGTCGCTGGCCTGGCTCTTCCGCGGAACGCATGTCGAGGGTAAGAACGTGGAAATGGAAGATTACATCCCCAATGTCAAAGCCGGCGGCAAGTATACCCTCACGTTCAAATATTCGCCCGACCTGCCCGGTTTTATCGACTGCGTGCTGATCAGCGTCGACCCCGATACCGACGACAAGGACGACGAAATTATCTTCAGCCCCGATCCGGCCGTCATCAGCGAAGGGTTCGACATCACCGAAATCCAGAAGTACCGATCCGGAGAGAAGAAATACCGGATCATGGCCTTCTCGGAACTGACCCGGTTCACGGTTTCGGTAGGCGACAAGAGCTACGACGCGCTCAACGGCACGACCGAGGGCATTTCCCTCGAACCGGTCGACAAATACAACGTCCGGCTGACGCTCTCCGATGCGTTCTTCGCTTCGTGCCAGGCCGGCGACCAGAAAGTGACGCTCCGCATCGAGGACGCCAACGGCGGTTCCTCGGAGGTCGCTACGACCTACCGCCTGGAGGGACTGGTTCCCGTAACGGCGGACGACTACGACCTGTGGGCCAATACGGTCACGCTGCGCGTGGTTTCGTTCACGCCCGGCACCACCGTGCAATTCGGCCTGCGCAGCAGCGGCGGCGAATGGCAGCCGATGGCCGGGACGTCGCAGGGCGACGATTTCATCACGGCGACCTATGCGCCCCAGTGGGAAGAGAAAACCACGGCGGACTGGAGCACCCCGGCCACGGTACTGCCCTATTCGCGTCTCAAAGAGGGCACCGGCATATCGGCAGGCAATACGTACGACTACAAAGCGACGGTCGGCTCGAAGGAACTCAGCGGCCGGTTCACGGCCGCTGAGGGCACACCCATGCCCGACGGAAGCCTGGAATCGTGGAGAAGCGCCCAGCAATTCCCGGGCTCCGGCACCAACTATACCTTCTGGGGCAGCGGCTACAACACGTTCGCCAAGGAACTCTGTACCCGTGACGAGGCGATGCCGGGACGCGTCGGGACATACTGTGCCAAACTGTCCGCGACATATAATACGCTGGCAAAGGTTCCCGCCCCGGGTAACCTGTTTACCGGAGATTTCGCCATCTCGCTCTTCCCGATGGGCGGCAACGTCTCTTTCGGCAAAAAGTTCGCTTACAACGCCCGCCCGAGAGCCGTCAGGTTCAAATACCACGCTACGATCGGGGAAGTCAACTACAATCTCCATGGCGGGAAAATTCCCGTCGGCGAAATGGACAAGGCCCGGATATTCGTCTGCATCGTGGACTGGACGGCCCAACAGAAAGTATTTGCCGGGACAAAAGCCCCGACGGGCACCTGGGATCCGGAGACACAAACCGAAGCGGCCAACGGCCCCATCATCGGGTATGCCTCCAAATTCATCGAAGAAACGACCCAGGGCGATGAAATGGTAGAAGTTATATTGCCGATAAACTATTACCAGGACACGGCCGCCGCTCCCGATGGGAAGTACAATATCGTCGTATCCTGTTCCACCAGTGCATACGGGGATTACATGGATGCCTGCACCACCAACGTGATGTACGTCGACGATTTCGAATGGGTATATTAACGATTAAACGTAAACGCACGACAATGCGCAAGATAACCACCAGTACGCTCCTGGCACTCCTGCTCCTGGCAGGCACGGCGCCGGAGAGCCGTGCACAACAGACGGACGCCGCGGCGTCCCTCGCCCCGCAGGCCGACAGCACGAGCTGCATGCAGCACGAGGAACGTCCTCAGACCGTCAACGAAATGCGGCGCCAACGCGGCCTTACAGACAAACACAACCTCTTCGTCCCGCGCGGGCAATGGATCTTCGGAGGGACGGCCTCCTACTCGACCCACTCGAACGACACGTACAGGTTCCTGGTCGTCGAGGGCATCGAATCGAAGGGCTACACGTTCAAGGTCAGCCCGATGATCGCCTATGCCTTCCGCGACAACATGGCACTCGGAGGCCGTTTCATCTATTCGCGCTCGCTGCTCAAGCTGGACAAGGCCGACCTCAACTTGGGCGGCGAGGATTCCGACCTGAACTTCGAGCTGAACGACTGCTATTCGCTGCAACAGAGCTATTCGGTGGCCATGATCTGGCGCCAGTACATCCCGCTGGGCCGCAACAAGCGTTTCGCGCTCTTCAACGAGATGCAGCTCTCGGGCGGCGGCACACAGGCACGCTTTGCCAAGGACTCCCCGGTGAAGGGCACCTACCAGACGGGCTATACCTTCTCGCTGGGTATCTCGCCGGGTATCATCGCCTTCGCCACGAACAACATGGCCGTCGAGGTCAACGTCGGCGTGATGGGCATCAGTTACAGCCACACCAAACAGGTACACAACCAGGTGACGGTCGGCAAGCGCGACGCCAGCATGATGAACTTCAAAGTCAATATCTTCTCGATAGGGCTCGGCATGGCATTCTATCTCTAAACACGGCACGCACATGAAACGAATCATACTTTCCATTTTATCGGTATTCATCACGCTCGGCGCCGCAGCGGAGACGGGACAAGCCCTCCCCGCAGTGCAGCGGGCCGCTACGGCCGCAGTCGAAGAAACCCTCTCCGGCAAAGAGGGCAGCGTGCCCCCGGAAACTTCGGACACCCCCGGAACGGGCACCGAAGCCGCAGCGGAAACAACTTCGGGACTCGCCGCAGAAACGGGCACCGCAGCCGCAGCGGGCACCCTCGGCGCCCCGGCGGCACCCTCGGCGCCGATGCCCACAGCCATGCCGGCCGAAAAGCACAAGCGTCCCCAGGTGGAGCGTTTCCTGCCCACGCGCCGCCGCATCGCCCGCGAGATCAACAAACTCAAATTCGCCTACAAGGGCGAAGTGATGATGGGTCTTACGGCCTCCTACGGTACGGTTTCGAGCGACGACACCGACCTCATGCTCATCTTTGACAACATCGATGCGGATGCCACGATCGCAACGGTAAAACCCTTCGTCGGTTATTTCTACCGCGATAACAACTGTATCGGCATCCGTTTCGGATACAGCCACATGGGCGGCACGCTCGACAACACCTATTTCGATGCGGGCGAGGGCAACGACCTCTCGGGGCAGCTCCCCTACGTCGATCTTTCGAGCGACGAATACTCATTCGGCATTTTCCACCGTTCTTATGCGGGGCTCGACCCCAAAGGACGCTTCGGGCTCTTCGCCGAGTTCGAGCTGGCGCTCTCGACGGGACATTCGAGCTTCGCATACGACCCGGATCATAACGAAGGAGGCGCACCCAACCGCACCTACAACGACAAAACGCAGGTAAAGCTGGCGTTCAACCCGGGAGCTGCCGTATACATCTTCCCCAACGTCTGTGCGACGATTTCGTTCGGGCTGGGCGGCATACAGTATACGAGCATTACCCAGAAGGATGCCGACGGCAACAAGATCGGTTCGCGCAAGGCTTCGAACATGCGTTTCCGGCTCAATATCGCGGCCATCAACTTCGGTATGACGATACATTTGTGGGACAAGAAAAAGCAGTAAACTATGAAATACCTACGCATACTCTTTTCGGCGGCGGCACTCCTGCTGGCAGCGTCGTGCATCGAGAACGACATACCGTACCCCACCATCGAGCTCAACATCCGCAGCATCGAGGGCGAGGGGTTCACGGTAGCCGGCATCAGCCTCGTGAACCGTACCGTGACGCTCACGCTGGACGAGAAGACAGATATCCGCAAGGTCACCATCGACAAGGCGGAATTCGACGTCGCCACATCCAACCCGATGATGACCGACAAAGAGAAATTCATCAGCCAGATCAGGACTTCGCAGCCGCTGAGCGGGGAGTTCGACCTGCGGGCGCCGCTCTATGTCACGCTCTCGCTCTACCAGGACTACGAGTGGACGATCGTGGCCGAGCAGCCCATAGCCCGGTCGTTCACCGTCGCCGGGCAGATCGGATCGACACTGATCGACACGCAGGCGCGTACGGCCACGGCCTATGTCGCCGAAGGCACCGACCTGAAGGCCGTCACGGTCACCAGCCTCAAGCTGGGGCCTGCCGACATCACCGCCTACTCGCCCACGGCCGAGGAACTTTCCGCCACGGGCTTCGAAACGGTTCGTCTGGTCGACGTCACCTGCCACGGCCGCACGGAGCGGTGGATGCTCCATGTCCAGCCCACCAACGTGAAGATAGGCGTCCGCGACATCGACCTTTGGAACAACACGGCCGTCGTCACCACGATGGTAACGCCGGAAGATTATGCGACCGCCGAAATCCAGTACCGTCTGAAGGGTACCGCCGACTGGCAGACGACGCAGAAGGGCGCACAGGACGAAAGCGGCATCTTTACGAGCACGATCGCACCCGAATGGACAAGCCTCACCAACGATGCGGGCATCCCCGTAAAACGCCTCGTCACGACCAAGGGCGTCTACGCCGGGCAAACGTATGAATTCCGGCTTCTCGTCGGCGGGCAGCAGACCGAAACCGCCGAATACACGACACCCGCGGGTGACACGATCCCCGACGGGAACATGGAAAACCCGGGCTTGTCGTGCTTCACGAGCGAAAATACGAATGCGGAGTTTTGGGCCAGCGGTAACAACTCATTTGCCCGGTCGCTCTGCACACAGGGCACCTACGCCGGAATGGACGGCAGCTATTGCGCGAAGCTGGCCGCGGCGGCCCCTCCCCTCGTCAACATCGCAGCCGGCAACCTGATGTCCGGCATCTTCTACAAGGACGGCCTGATGACGGGCGTAGTGGAATTCGGACAGCCCTACAACTGGACGGCGCGCCCTTCGGGCATGAAGGTGAAATACCATGCGACATTGGGCACGATCGACGCCAGTAAACACCCCGGGGCCCCGGTCGGCAAAGGCGACCCGGACAAGGCGCGTATCTTCGTGGCCATCGTAGACTGGAACAGCCGCCACCGGGTCGCATCCGGGACGGATGCCCCCACGGGCACCTGGGATCCGGCGGAAACCACCCAGACCGCAGAAGGGAAACTCATCGCCTACGGGTCGCTGTTCATCGACAAATCGACCGAAGGCGGCCAGATGGTAGAGGCCACCCTGCCGCTCAACTTCTACGACCCTGCGGCGGCACGCCCCACCGGCAAATACAGCATCATCATCTCCTGCTCCACGAGCGCCTACGGCGATTACATGGTGGGCTGCACGACCAATGTGATGTACGTCGACGATTTCCAGTGGGTCTATTGACCCGACGCCGGACAACTCCGCCGGCAACTCAGAGGATATAAAGAGAAAAGGCTGAACCTTTAGAAGGTTCAGCCTTTTTGCTGTAGATTCAGACTTTTCAATCCCTGCCGGAAACTATCTCCGTGCAATCCGGCAGTATTTGTCATAGCGTCCTATCACGTCGTTCACGTAGGCCAGCGTCTGCCGGCTGCCGGTGAAACGTCCGCACTTGACCGCTTCGTTCTCATAATACTCGGGCTGCGCCTTGAGTTGCAGGTAGCGGGCCACGACCTCCCACGAATTGGGATCCTCGCCGTTGAGCCGTGCCAGGCGCCTCGCATCGTTCACATGGCCTATCCCGCTGTTGTACGAGGCCAGGATAATGCTCATCCGATCCTTCTCGGGAGTCCCCTCGGGGAAACGGAGCGTGTTCATAATCTTCGACATCAGCTTGTTGGCCAACCATATGTTGGTCTCGGGATTGGCGACCTCCTCGGTCGGGACGTCGAACTGGCGTGCCACCGAGGGCATGATCTGCATCAGCCCGCGGGCCCCGCTGCGCGAGGTGATGTCGGGCGTGAACCGCGATTCATGGTAGGCGATGGCGCTCATCAGGCGCCAGTCGTGGCCCTCTTTTTCGCTGATGTTGCGAATGACATTGTCATAAGCCGAGATCACATAGTCGCCCTCACCGAGCAGCGAATTGCCGAAATCGGCCGCATCGTCGTTCAGCAGCATGTCGTCCGTCACGGGTGTGCTGAACTGGGCGTTAAAGCCGTAAAAAGTCGTCAGGATTGTTAAGAACGCAAAAGTTAAAACTGTCTTTTTTAACATAAAATGTTGTTTTGCGGGCAGTTCATACCGCGCAGAACAATACGCTAATCATAGAAACCCCATGAGATACCGATTTTAAACATGCCCGGATTGAGCGGGTAACCCGCGGCGGAGAAATACTCCCCGTTTCCGAACAGTCCCTTGTTCACATGCTGATATTTGAGGAATATCCGCATTCTCTTCCACTTTCCCATGACGAAGGCGTCCATGTAGGGGTAATTGCCTACTTCGACGTCCCGTTGGTTGTAATAGGCCGACAGCGCAGGGTTGTAACTGGGCGCATAATAACGCGTGTTATAGCGTCCGTCCAAACCGATCTGAAGGCGTAATACGTTGCGCACGACCCAGAACTCGTAATAATACGAAAGGAACGCGCTCAAAAGCGGAACGGGTGCAACTTCTTGATTCGTACTCCACTGCAACAATACCCTGTTGTCCAAATGAAGTCCGCCTAAGCGGAAATCTTTGCGAGCGTACACACTCGTGAGGCTTACGTTGTCACTGCTTTGGGCGATCTGGCTCTCCTTGTCGTAAAAGATCTTGTTGCCGACGACGCCCTGCCATGCCCCCGCTTCAAACGCATAATCGGGGACTGAAAACTTCACCTCGAACCGAGTTTCATTCTCCTTATTCAAAGGAGTGGACCACACGTAGTGGTTCGAGAACAGATTCTCCTGCCAGTAGTTGGGCGAACGCCGATCCATCGTGAACCGGCCTTCGAGAATCAGGGGGTGTCCGCGGAGATATCCCGTCAGCGCCAGGTGGGCGCCGATGGTGAGGTCTCCGCCTCTGTATCCCGACGGGTAGAACTTGAGGTTCGCGTCCCAGTCGACATATTTCTTTATCTTTCCTCCGACGGAACCGTATGCGAAATAGCTGGTCTTGTTGACCTTCGTATACTTTCCCGTCTGGTAATCCCTCATTTCGAATTGCGAGTAGGTATGCATGTCGATACCGATGCCTGCATCAATCGTGCCTACCACGCCGTTACGATCCCAGGGCTGCGCCTGCACGAAGAAGCGGTTCGAAATCACCCGCTCGTAGATCGAGTCGCGCGTCTGGTCGGGGTTGATATACCAGTTCTGGTAGTAGTCCAGCGTATCGGGCACGAAATTGCCCTGTTCGTCCCGGTGCGCCCTTTCGTCGATATACCGCGCATATTTGTCCGAATAGACCTTGCTCCACGAACTGTACTGGAACGAATGGCCGATATAGACCGCCGACAGGTCGGCGAGCGAAAAGTCGTTCTCCGTCACGCGTTGCAACGGCAGGGCGTAGGACTGCGTGATGAAAAAGGCGTTGTTGCGGTAAGTGTTCTGCGCCTCGGCATCCGACAGCTTCATCGGCACGCCCGAAGGCATCTGGAACGTCGTATCGGCGATAGCCCATGTCCCGACCACGCCGCCGTTCTCCTGCTGTTCGATGTGGTTGTTGTAATAGGCCGCATGCACCGAATAGCGCTTGCCCGTATGGCTGAAGGCGACCGACAGGTTGTGGTTCTTCGTCCGTGACCAGACATATTGTCCGCGCGTTCCCCGTGCCTTGTAGTCGACGTTGAACCCGGTCGTGGGCGAAATATTCTGCGCGTGCATGATATTGAAGTTCTCCTCCCGGAAACGCTTCTGCCCCGACTCGAGGTACGTCATGCGGATGATGGGCTTCTTCGTATTGTAGAACGGAACGTTCTCCATGTCGTACGTATACGCATAGTAGGGACTCGCAAAACTGAAATCAAAGAACTGCGGCCGCCGGAAATAGTTCATCGGCAGCGATGTCTGCCCGAGGGCGCCCTGCGCGATGTCGCCCACCTCTTCGCGGAAGAAGGGGTAGTCGATCCGCCAGTCGGTCAGCGTCGTGTCGAGCGGGCTTATCTCCACGCGGTTGTAGTCGCGCTTGACGCTCCAGCGAAAATTGTTCAGGGCGCGGATCGAATCGCTGAAAAAATACGATTCGAGCGGCTTGCGGATCCGGCGTTCCTTCTTGGTCGTATCCTGCGGCTGGCCGTCCTGGCCCTCCTCTCCCTCCTCGCCGGTCTGCTCGTAAGGGTTTGTACCGTAAAGGTTCCCCGTCTCCCCGCGCTGCTGGGCACGCTGCAGCGTCCTGGCGTTGAAACCCTGCGAACGGACGATGCCGGGCGCTGTAAGGAACAGACCGAGCAAAGCTGCCAGCAATATTCTATTCGTCAACCTCGACATGGAACGCTAATCCGGGGCAAAATTAATAAAAATTCTTAAAATACACAACTATCCGGCTTGTCCACAGCCTTTTGCCTTCATCGACAACCAGCGTACGACCGAGGTTGCGATGTAGAGGACGATCACGACCGGCACGGCACGAACACCCAGCACGGCCAGCAGGAGCGCCGCCGATACAATAAAAACATAACGCACCCCGTTGCCTTTCCAGGCGAAGTGCTGGAATTTGAAGGCGAACATCCGCACGGGCGAAACGAGCAGCCACGACATCACAGGGATGAGCAGCAGCAACCAGTAACCCAAGTCGAAACCCGTCTTCACCTTAATCCACCCCAAAGATATGAAAAACAGCGCATTGGCTGGAGTAGGAAGGCCACAGAACTCGGTATGCTGCGTCTCGTCGATATTGAATTTCGCCAGCCGCAGCGCCGAGAAGGCCGCCACCGCGAAACAAAGTGCACTGCCGCCGTAGCGCAGCCATGCTTCGGCATCCGCAGGCAGGGAATTGTTCCACAGGACGAAAAGCACGGCCGACGGGGCGAAGCCGAACGAGACCATGTCGGACAACGAGTCCAGTTGTACGCCGATGGCGGAAGGGCATTTGAGCAGCCGGGCCACGAAACCGTCGGAATAGTCGAAAACACCGGCGGCGATCGTGAGCCAGAAAGCCAGCGCCAGATCGCCGTAAACCAGTGCCGAAACCACCGCGAACGAGCCGCAAAGCAGGCTCGCAAGGGTCAGCAGGTTGGGTATGGTGAACAGTCTTATCTTCATCGGGAGTACAAAAATATTATTCCTGCAATAGGCGGCAAAGTTACAAAATATTTTTATCTTTGTCTCACTTAATTCCATATTATAACTTATGGCAAGCAATAAATATTGTGTCATCATGGCCGGCGGCATCGGATCGCGTTTCTGGCCCAAGAGCCGGCAGTCGATGCCAAAACAGTTCCTCGACATCCTCGGAACCGGGAAATCGTTTATCCGCCACACCTACGAGCGCTTTGCAAAAATCGTCCCCGCCGGGAATTTCCTCGTCGTGACGAACCACAAATACAAGGATCTGGTATTGCAGCACATCCCCGAAATCGGGGAGAAACAGGTGCTCTGCGAGCCGATCGGTCGCAATACGGCCCCCTGCATCGCCTATGCGGCCTATACGCTGCTCAGGGAGAACCCCGACGCCGAGATGATCGTCACGCCGTCGGATCACCTGATTCTCAACGAGGACGATTTCCGCACGATCATCGGCGAGTGCCTCGAGTTCGCCGACCGGCACGACGCCCTGCTGACCGTGGGCATCAAACCCACGCGCCCCGATACGGGTTACGGCTACATCCAGGTCTCGGACGACCACGCCATCAGCAAGGTCAAGTGCTTCACCGAAAAGCCCGACCTCGAGCTGGCGCAGACCTTCCTCCAGACCGGCGAGTTCTACTGGAATTCGGGTATCTTCATCTGGAAGGTGCAGGCCATCGTCGAGGCCTTCCGCAAATACCTGCCCGAGCACCATGCCATGTTCAGCGGCGTGATGAAGGCGCTGGGCACCGATGCCGAGAAGACCACCGTGGAGATCGTCTTCTCGGAGTGCCGCGCCATCTCGATCGACTACGGCATCATGGAAAAGGCCGACAACGTCTATGTCCGCTGCGGCGACTTCGGGTGGAGCGACGTCGGCACATGGGGCTCGGTCTACCAGCACGCCCGCAAAGACCGCTACGCCAACGCCGTCCCCGAAGAGGGGTGCTATGTCTACGACACGCGCAGCAGCATCGTCTCGCTGCCCAAGGGCAAGGTAGCGGTCATCAGCGGCCTGAAGGAATACATCGTCGTGGACACCGACGACGTATTGATGATATGCCCCCGCGCCGAAGAACAGAACATCAAGAAATTCATCGACGAAGTAAAGTTCCATAACGGGGACAAACATATCTGACACCTATGAAACGCATGCCGTTCCATACCACAGCCTTGCTGCGACGATTCGCTGCGGGCTTTTTTTTAGTGGCGGGGATGCTCTCGTGCTCCGCGCCGCAGGCCACCTTCACCAACCCGCTGCGCGACGGCGCCGACCCGTGGATCACCAAATACGACGGGCGCTATTACACCTGCTTCAAATCAGGACGCGGCATCGCCGTGACCGAATCGGACGACATGACGCGCTTCGAACGCGAGCGTGTTGTCTGGCAGCCCGCCGACAGCGGGGCGTGGAACAGCTTCAACATCTGGGCACCCGAGCTGCACCGCCTCCGCGGCAAATGGTACATCTACTACGCCGCGGCACCCGTCCCCGGCAGCCCCTTCACGGGGCAGCGCACAGGCGTGCTGGAGTGCGACACGCCGCTGGGCGACTACCGCGACCGCGGCATGCTCTACACCGGCGACAACCCCGACGGCAAGACGGACAACATCTGGGCCATCGACATGACGATCTTCGAACACCGGGGAGAGCTCTATGCCGTATGGTCCGGCTGGGAGCGCCAGCGCGATACCGACGCCACCGACCAGCTGCTCTACATCGCCCGCATGGAATCGCCGACCCGGATCGGGCCGCGCATCCTGCTCTCACGACCCGACCAGCCGTGGGAACAGGGCGACCACATCGCCCTGCAGGAAGGCCCGTCAGCACTGCGGCACGGCGACGACCTCTTCATCGTCTACTCCACGCGCGGCTCGTGGTCGCGCCACTACAAGCTCGGGCAGCTGCGCCTGCGCACCCCCGACAGCGACCCGCTGAATCCCGCATCATGGATCAAGAGCGGCCCCGTCTTCACCGGCAACGACCGCATACACGGCGTCGGCCACGCCAGTTTCACCACCTCGCCTGACGGGAACGAATACTGGATCTATTACCACTCGAAAAAAGATACGGTACACAACTGGGGGCGCGACGTACGCCTGCAACGCTTCGACTTCGACACCGCGGGCAACCCCCGCTTCGGAGAGCCCGCAGAGCCGGGGCCCTACCCCATGCCCTCGGGAACCCCCATACACGCGAACTGACATGTCCGAACTATACGATATTTTCCGGGAACACCCGCACATCTCCACAGACACGCGCAACATCGGGGCTGATTCCATCTTTTTTGCCCTGCGCGGCGCGACGTTCGACGGCAACCACTTCGCGGCGGAGGCGCTGGACAAAGGCGCGGCCTATGCCGTCGTGGACGACCCGGCAGCCGTCACCGACGAGCGTATGGTGCTGGTCGGCGACACGCTCGGGGCGTTGCAGGAGCTGGCACGCGAACACCGCCGCCGGCTGGCGATCCCGATACTCGCCATATCGGGCAGCAACGGCAAGACCACGACCAAGGAACTGGTGAGCCGCGTGCTGGCCGAACGCTTCGAGGTCTACGCCACGCGCGGCAACCTCAACAACCACATCGGCGTGCCGCTCACGCTGCTCGCCATGACCCGCGACACGCAGTTCGGCGTGGTCGAAATGGGAGCCAGCGCCTGCGGCGAGATCGCCCTGCTGGCCTCGATCGCCGAGCCCAACTACGGCATCCTGACCAACATCGGCCGTGCACACCTCGAAGGCTTCGGCGGCCCGGAGGGGGTGCGCCGCGGCAAGGGCGAACTGTTCGACTACCTGGCCGCGAACGGCGGCCGCGCCTTCGTGCCCCGCGAGGACGAGGTGCTGACGAACATGGCAGCCGAACGCGACGGGCTGGCCGCGGAGTATTACAGCGTCACACTGGCCGAGGGCCTCGAAAACCACCTCGAAGGGCATTACAACCGGTTCAACATCGCCGCAGCCGTGGCCGTCGGACGTTATTTCGACGTCGCCGACGAGCGTATCTGCCATGCTGTCGGCAGCTATGTCCCCGACAACAACCGCTCGCAGCGCACCGTGACGGGGCGCAACACGCTCATCATGGACTGTTACAACGCCAACCCGTCGAGTATGCGGGCATCGGTCGCGAATTTCCTCGCCGAGCCGCCCGGCATGCGCACCCGCCGCCTGCTGATCCTGGGCGACATGCTCGAACTGGGCGCCTGGTCGGCGGAGGAACACGCCGCTGTCATCCGCCTCGCAGCACAGGCTCCGCAGACGGAGGTGATGCTCGTCGGCACGGAATTCGCCAGGGCCCATGCCGGCATGGAGCCGCAACCCGCCCGGATCACGCTCTTCGCCGATCGGGAACACCTCATCGCGGCGCTCCGCGCACACCCCGTGGACAACGCGCTGGTGCTTATCAAGGGTTCGCGCGGCATCGGACTGGAAAAAGCGGTCGGGGAGCTGTAGCCCCGCCGCCACGACCCGCCGGGCACCAACCCGGTACAGGCACGATACGCAGGAACAAAACGCCGGTAAACGAACCGGAAGGGCACGCCGCACAGGCAAAAAAACACCGACTGAGAACAACCTGAAACCCATAAGCCATGAAACACCTGCTGACAGCCATCCTCCTGCTGGCCTTCGCGCATACCGCCGCAGGCGAAAGGAACGTCTCGCTCGAACGCGATTTCGGAACGCTTTACGGCACACTGCTCACCCCCGATGCAGGTGCGGAAACCGTGGCTGTCATCATCGCCGGTTCGGGCCCCATCCCGCGTAACGGGAGCGTCAACAATTATCTTTACCTGGCGCAGGCGCTCGAAAAGGCAGGCATCGCCTCGCTGCGCTACGACAAACGCGGCATCGGTGCGAGCCGGTTCACGGAACCGGAAAAAATGGCCCACGCCGTACTGGGGGATTTCATCGGCGACGCCGCGGCATGGGCCGACTACCTCGCCGGCGAGGGCTTCCGCCGCGTCGTACTGATCGGCCACAGCGAAGGGGCGCTGATCGCCTTCTGCGCGGCGCAGCAAACCCCGAAAGTCGCCGCCGTCGTTTCGCTGGCCGGCGCCGGCTACCCGCTCGACGAGATACTCCAGCTGCAATTGGCCTCACAACTCCTGCCCGACAACATGGATCTGCTCTTGCAGGCCAACGCGATCACCGCCGCCCTCAAACGGGGCGAACGGGTCGAATCCTGCCCGCCGCAGCTCGAAGCGCTGTTCCACCCTTCGGTACAGACGTTCTGGATCTCCAGCCTGCGCTACGACCCGCGCGAGGAGATCCGCAAGGTGCGGGTTCCGATCCTCGTCGTGGGCGGGGACAACGACCTGCAGGTGCCACCCGACAATGCCGAGGCGCTGGCAAAGGCACAGCCCCGGGCCTGGAAGGCAATCATCGCAGGGATGACCCACCCGCTCAAAAAATGCACGGGACGCACGCGCATCGACCAGACGGGAGCCTACGGCGACAGCACGCTGCCGATCGACCCCGACCTCGTGGCCGTCGTTACGCAATTCATCCGGGGGCTCTGATTTTTCCCTGCCGGAAAGACAAAACCGGATTATTTTTTTAATTTTGTATAAACCGATTCCGAACCAAACGACATACCGAACCATGAAACTCCTGATCAGCATCGAATACCGTACCCGCTGGGGCGAACAGCTCGTCATGCGGATCGGCAAACGGCGCATTGCGCTGCAATACGCCGACGGAGGCGTCTGGACAGGCGCCATCGAACACTATACCCAGAGTGAAGATACCGAATACCGCTATGAAATCGAACGCGACGGCGCGTGCATCCGCAGCGAATGGCGGCCGCACACGCTGCGGCTCCCCGCCCGGGAGGGGGTGCGCACGCTGCGCATCCGCGACCGCTGGCAGGAGATGCCCTCCGACACGCCGTTCTACTCCTCGGCATTCACCCGGGGCATCTTCGGCCGCGGGAAAACCGGCAGTCCGAAGAAGGCTACGGGCAACATCACGCTGCGCGTCGTGCTGCCCACCCTGCGGCCGGACGAAACGCTTGCCGTCGCCGGCAGCGGCCGTGAGCTGGGCGACTGGAAACGGATCGTCCCGATGGACGACAGCCGCTTCCCGGAATGGGAACTCACGCTGCATACCGCCCACCGGTTCGAATACAAATTCCTGATCGCCGACCGCAAGACCCTCACCCCCATCCTGTGGGAGGAGGGTGCCAACCGCACCTGGGGCGAGCTGCCCGGCGCCGGCGAACACGCCCTCGACGCCGCGGCATACCCGCGTTTCCCCGAGCGCAGGTGGCGGGGCGCCGGGACGGCGATCCCGGTCTTCTCGCTCCGCACGGAAGAGGATTTCGGCGTCGGCGAGTTCTACGACCTGAAACGGCTCATCGACTGGGCGGCCGCCACCGGGCAGCGCGTCATCCAGGTACTGCCGATCAACGACACCACCATGACCGGCACCTGGGAAGACTCCTACCCCTACAACGCCAATTCGACCTTCGCCCTGCACCCGCAGTTCATCCGGCTGCCCGCCGCGGGCGTCGTGGAGGACGACGAGTACCGCACCCTGCGCAGCGAACTGAACGCCCTCCCCGAAATAGACTACGAACGGGTCAACCGGCACAAACTGCGGCTGCTCCGCCGGGCGTTCGAACGCCACGGCGCCCGCACCGCGGCACGCCGCGACTACAAGGACTTCATCGCCGCCAACGAACACTGGCTCATTCCTTATGCCGCCTTCTGCACGCTGCGCGACGAAACGGGCACGCCCGACTTTACCCGCTGGGGCGGCTTCGCCCGCTATGACCGCAAAGCCGTCGACGCCTACTGCCGCAGCCACAGCCGCGACATCGCATTCCACTGCTATGTCCAATACCACCTGCATACGCAACTGTCCGAGGTCTGCACCTACGCCCACGACCACGGCATCGTCCTCAAGGGCGACCTGCCCATCGGCATCAGCCGCACGAGCGTCGACGCATGGCTCTACCCGCACCTGTTCCACATGGACTCGCAGGCCGGGGCTCCGCCCGACGCATTCTCGGCCGTCGGGCAGAACTGGGGATTCCCGACTTACAACTGGGAACGCATGGCACGCGACGGCTACGCCTGGTGGCGGGCACGCATGGCCAAGATGGCCGAATACTTCGACGCCTTCCGCATCGACCACATCCTCGGGTTCTTCCGCATCTGGGAGATTCCCACGCATGCCGTACACGGGTTGCTGGGCTATTTCAACCCCGCCCTGCCCTATTCCGCAGATGAACTGCGCGGCATGGGCTTCGACATGCAGGGCGGACGCTACACCACCCCGGCGCCCGACGAACACATGCTCGGGGAACTGTTCGGCGACCTGGCCGGCGAAGTCCGCGCCACCTGCATGAAGGAGGGGCGGTTACTGCCCGCCTATGCCACCCAGCGCAAGGTCGCAGCCCGCTTCCCGGGCGACGACGAACACCAGACCCGGCTGCGGGAAGGGCTTATGGCATTGCTCGACGACGTGCTCTTCATCGAAGACCCGCGCCGCAAGGGCTATTTCCACCCCCGCATCGCCCCCCACTCGACACATGCCTACCGCCGGCTCGACGGAGAGCGCCGTGCAGCCTTCGACCGGCTCTATACCGACTTCTTCTACCACCGGCACAACCGTTTCTGGCAGGAATCTGCCCTGCGCAAGCTCCCGGTGCTCCTCTCGGCGACCGAGATGCTGACCTGCGGCGAAGACCTGGGCATGATTCCCGACAGCGTCCCCGAGACGATGCACGAACTGCAAATCCTCTCGCTCGAAATCCAGCGCATGCCCAAGACGCCGGGGGAACTCTTCGCCGACCCGGCGCACTACCCCTATTTCTCGGTCTGCACCACTTCGACGCACGACATGAACCCGCTGCGGGCATGGTGGGAGGAAGACCGCGAACTCACGGCGCCCTTCTACCACGAAGCACTCGGCATCGGGGGCGACGTTCCCTATTTCTGCGAGCCGTGGATATGCCGGCGCATCCTCGACATGCACCTCAACTCCCCGGCGATGCTTACCATCCTGCCGTTGCAGGACTGGCTTTCGACCGACGGGGAGCTGCGCTACCCCGACCCGGCCAAGGAACGCATCAACGTCCCGTCCATCCCCCGCTACCACTGGCGCTACCGGATGCACCTCCCGCTCGAGGAGTTGCTCCGCAAGGAGACCTTCAACGAATCGCTGCACGACATGATCGCCTGCAGCGGGCGCCGCTGACGGGCGTACTGCGGCACCGCCGCTCCCGGCTACAAAAAAGGGGTACCCCGGATTCTCGGGGTACCCCTTTTTATCATGCCGCCGCGACGAAGGCTCAGCCATTCCCCTCCAACCACTTTAGGAAGTCGTCGACCCGCGACCGGCTCACCACCATCTCGAACTCCGGACGCGGTCGTGCCGTGATCTTCAGCCGGTTGCCCAGGTATTTCACGATGCTGACGATCGCCGGCATGGCGATCATACAGCCGCGCGATATGCGGAAAAACCGACCGGGATCCAGTTCGTCCGAAAGGACGTCGAGCGACTGATCCACAACATAGCGGTTGTTGTCGCTCGTGACAAGGTAGGTGTTTTTCTCTTCCGAGTAGAAATAGGCGATGTCGGTGGTTTGTACCGGAACGATCCGGTCGTTGAAACGCACGACATAGCGCTGTTTGTATTCGCGCGGGCTGCGGATTGCGTTCAGCAATACGTCGGGGTCGATACCCCCGCTCCGCACCCGGCAACGCTCCACGGCACGCCGCAGCGCCGCGGGGTCGATCGGTTTGAGCAGGTAGTCGATGCTGTTGACCTCGAACGCCCGCACGGCGTAATTGTCGTATGCGGTGGTCATGATGACCCGCGCCGTAACGTCCGCCTGGCGGAATATCTCGAAGCAATCCCCGTCGGAGAGCTCCACGTCCATGAAAATCACATCGGCACTGTTCCCCGGCGTGCGCAGCCAGAGCACCGTCTCCCTGACCGAGCCGGTCGTCCCGACGATCCGTACGTCGGGAAAATGCTGGGTCAGCGCTCGCGCCAGGTTTGCCTGGGCCATCATTTCGTCTTCTACGATCAGTACGTTCATATTACAGCAACGGTAAGGTGACACAATATTCGGTATCGGTACGGCGTATCCCGATCGGGATGCCCGACAGGTCGAGGTACTGCTGGCGGATGTAGTTCAGCCCCACACGAGTCGAGGGGGTGCCGGATACCTTCAGCTGAAGGTTGTTCGACACCGTCACGGCTCCGGCCCCGGCGACGATGCGGATCACCAGCGGCCGGTCGGCCCCCACCGAGTTATGCTTGATGGCGTTTTCGATCAGCAGCTGCACCGAGCAGGGCAGGACATGGCGGTTCATGGCCTCGTCCGGAATGTCGGTCTCCACGCGAAACCCCTCGGGGAAACGCACCTGCAACAGGTCGACGTACATCCCCACGAAAGCCATCTCCTCGCGCAGGCGCACGAGCGTCTCCTCCTCGTTCTGGAGCATGTAACGGTAGATGCCCGCCAGTTTATGGATGTAGGCGCTGGCCTGCTCCGTGCGCTGCTCGCAGACCAGGCAGTCGAGAATATTGAGCGAGTTGAACAGGAAATGGGGGTTGACCTGCTGTTTGAGTTTCATGTAACGGAACTGCGCCTGGTGCGCCTTACCGCGCTCGGCACGCAGCACGGCACGCGCGACCAGGGCGTAATCGACCATAAATACGACCGAATAGAGGGTTACCTCGACCAGCAGGGTGACGATCCACAGTTGCAGGAACTCCCGTGCGGAGAACGAGCGGTCGAAGGCGAACGGCAGGTGCAGCCCCGTAATGAGCGCCACGCAGGCCGACGTGAACAGCACGAACAGGAGGAACGCCGCGATTTCGGCGATCAGACCGTGCCGGGTTTCACGCCTGCGCGTATACCGGACATAGATAATATTGACACACAGCAGGATAATCAGTGCCGCGGAATTCGAAGCCAGCAAGTCGGCCATGTGGTAAAGGCGGTCTGTGGAGAAGGAAGGCGATGAGAAGAGCTCGACATAGGCCAGCCTCAGCACGAAAATCACCCCCACGGCCAGCAGCAGCAACCCGATGCGGGGCGTCCAGGCCGAGGAGCGGCTCGCCGTGTCGTCGCCGCGGCGGAACAACTTGGTGAACCAGACGATGCTCCAGCCCAGAATCTCGGTGGTTATGAAGGTCGAGACGGCATGCACCACAGGCGGGGCGTGCAATAACAGCTCGATCAACTGCGCACCGCCCGTACCCAGCAGGTAGCCGATCACGTTGACGACGATCACGCTGGCAGCGGTGAACTCCACGTTCAGGCCGCGTTTGAGGCAGATCAGCACGATCAGCACGATCGTCAGCAGCGTCAGCACCAACTCGTCGTTGATCCCCGCCAGATGGCATGAAAGGGCGACCACGGCATGGAGCACGGCGAACAGGTGGATAATTCCGGACACTTTGAGCGATCGCATATAGGCTGACTGAGGCTGTATTAAGTATATACGGGTTTCGTTTATTTATGAATAAAGGTAGTGTTTTTCCGCGTAAATTCCAAATCGTCCCCCTCGGGCTACCGTTCGTCGTAAAAATCCGCCCGTTCATCCGGCTGATCCCTCCGTTCGTCGCCCGGCGGTTCGCCATCCGGATTTTTTTATTAAAATTTGTATAACCTGAAAACCAACCGAAAAACCGAAATGACCAAACCTAAACTCTCATTTTGGCAGATTTGGAACCTCAGCTTCGGCTTCCTCGGCGTGCAGATCGGATATTCGCTCCAGAATTCCAACACGTCGAGCATCTTCGAATCGCTGGGGGCAGATGTCAGCCACCTGAGCTACTTCTGGCTGGCGGCACCGCTGGCCGGCATGATCGTCCAGCCCATCGTGGGGCTCTTTTCCGACGGCACCTGGACGCGCTGGGGCCGCCGCATCCCCTACATCCTGGGCGGGTCGCTGATCTCGGCGCTGGCGCTGGTGCTCATGCCCAACTGCCCCAAACTGCTCGCCTTCGCCCCGCTCGCCATGGGGGCTTTCATCCTGCTGTTCATGGATCTGTCGTTCAACGTCACGATGCAGCCTTTCCGGGCGCTGGTGGCCGACATGCTCGACGATTCGCAAAAGACGCAGGGCTACGTGGTACAAACCTTCCTGATAAACCTCGGTGCGGTCGTCGGCGCTATCCTGCCGCTCGTCATGACATGGCTCGGCGTGTCGGACGAGGCCGCTCCGGGGCATGTTTCGCCGCACATCGCCTACTCCTACTACGCCGGGGGCGCGATCCTGCTGCTCACGGTGCTCGTCACCTCGTTCAAGACGCGGGAATACCCGCCCGCGGAGTTCGCCCGCTACAACAACCTCTCCGGGGAGGATGCCAAGCCGATGAGCTTCGCCGGCCTCATGCGCAACGTCCCCGGCGTGATGGTGCGGCTGGGCGTCACGCAGTTCTTCTCGTGGGCGGCGCTCTTCCTGATGTGGACTTACCTCAAACCTGCCATCACGGGTGTGGTCACCGACCATGCCACGGGCGAAGTACTCTCGGCCGGTGCCACGCAGACCTGGGTCGGCGTGCTCAACGGCACCTACCCCATCCCCGCCTGCATCGCCGCATTGTTTCTCGCACGCGTCGCCGCGCGCTACGGCAACAAGCCCGTCTATGCCGTCTGCCTGCTCGCCGGGGCGCTGGGCTTCGCGGGGTTGTGCCTGCTGCACGACCAATACGCGCTGATGCTCCCGATGGTGGGGATCGGCATCGCCTGGGCGGGCATCCTCGCCATGCCCTACGCCATCTTGTCGCGCGCGGTCGAACCGCGCCGCATGGGCGTATACATGGGTATCTTCAATTTCACGATCACCGTTCCCCAGATCGTCATCGGACTGACCGGCGGTGCCATCGTCAAGTACTGCTTCGCCTCCGACGCGGCCGACATGCTGGCGCTCGCCGGGGTCTTCATGCTGCTGGCCGCCGTGTCGGTCTTCCTGGTCAAAGAACACAAGGCCGAATGACCTACAATCCATAAAATCAACTTATAAACTAACCAAAATTCTTATGAAACGATTTTTAACTATGTGTGCGGGTATCTTGCTCATATGTCAATTTACCCCCCCCCTCACGCTGGCGCAAAACGCTGGTTATGAGGTTAAAGGCGTAGTTGTCGACAAGTCCGGGATGCCGATCCTGGGCGCTACTGTCGTCGAAAAGGGCACTACCAACGGCGTCTCGACGGGCATCGACGGCGACTATGCCATCCGCGCCGCCGGCCCCGAATCGGTCATCGAAGTCAGCTATGTCGGTTACAAGACCGTCAGCCTGGTGGCCAGTTCGTCGCTGCTGGCACACCTCACGCTCGAAGAGGATGCCATGGGCATCGACGACGTGGTGGTGATCGGCTACGGTTCGGTCAAGAAGAACGACATGACCGGTTCGGTCGTGGCAATCAAGGCCGAAGAGTTCAACCGCGGAGCCGTGGTCTCCACGCAGGACATGCTCAAGGGCAAGGTTCCGGGCGTACACATCATCCCCGGCGACGGCGGCCCCGGATCGAGCGCCACCATCCGCGTGCGCGGTGCGGCTTCGCTCAACGCCTCGAACGACCCGCTGATCGTGATCGACGGGGTACCCATCGCAGTCGACGGCGGCAAGGGTATGGCCAACCCGCTGGAGACGATCAACCCCAACGACATCGAATCCTTCACCGTGCTCAAGGACGCTTCGGCGGCGGCCATCTACGGTTCGCGTGCTTCGAACGGCGTCATCCTTGTCACCACCAAGAAGGGGCGCGGCAACACGCCCCGCGTATCGTACAGCGGCAGCGTGAGCGTCCAGACCAACTCCGACGAGCTGCCCGTGATGTCCCCCGGCGAGTTCCGCACCTACATCGACCAGGTGTATCCCGCAGGTACGACCACGGGCGACAAGGTACAGTCGATGCTCGGCGACAAGAACACCAACTGGCAGGATCTGGTCTTCCGCACCGCCATTTCGCATGACCACAACGTCAGCCTGATCGGCAACATCAACGACCGCATGCCCTACCGCGCATCGGTGGGCTATACCAACCAGCAGGGTACGCTCGAAACGTCGAAATACGAACGCGGGACGCTCGACCTGAGCCTCTCGCCCAACTTCTTCGACAAGCACCTCACGGTCAACCTCAACGCCAAGGGCGTCGTCACGTCGCAGCGCTACGCTTCGGGCGGCGTGGTGGGTTCGGCTGCCTTCTTCAACCCCACGATCGACCCCTACTTCCGCAACGACGACGGCTCGATCGACTACACGACCACCAACGGATACTGGAACTACGGATCGGGCCGCGGCGAGGACTTCACGCCCAACACCCTGCTGGGTGCGGGCCCGCTCTCGCAGCTCTACGACCGCGACAATACGGCGCGTGCCAAGCGTTTCATCGGCAACGCCCAGATCGACTATAAGGTTCACGGCTTCGAAGCGCTGCGTTTCAACCTCAACCTCGGCCTCGACGTATCGAGCGCTAAGACCTACGACGGCGTGAACCCCGGCTCGTTCCAGGCATACACCGACACCGAGGCCCGCGGCTGGGGACAGTATTCGTGGACGACGAACTTCCGCCGCAACCAGCTGCTCGAATTCTACGCCAACTTCAACAAGGAGTGGGGCATCCACCACCTCGACGTGATGGCCGGTTATTCGTGGCAGCATTTTTACAGCTCCGACCACTCGGTATCCTATTTCAACGAGACGCACGAGCAGAAGGGCGAGGATTCGCGCTACCCGTTCAACCGCCAGGAGAACTACCTGCTCTCGTTCTACGGACGCCTGAACTATTCGATCGCCTCGAAATACCTCTTCACCTTCACGCTGCGCGACGACGCCTCATCACGTTTCTCGGAGGACACCCGCTGGGGCCTCTTCCCTTCGGGCGCCTTTGCGTGGAACATCGCCGAGGAGAATTTCCTGAAGGATTCGCGTGCCGTCTCCGCCCTCAAGCTGCGCGTCGGCGTCGGACAGACCGGCCAGCAGGAGATCGGTTCCAACTACCCCTACCTGGCGCGTTACTACATGTCGACCGACGTCTATAAGACCTATTACATGGGCAGCGCCGGCCACATGTTCTACCTCACGCCGGGCGCCTACGACCCCAACATCAAATGGGAGACCACGACGACCTACAACGTCGGACTCGACTTCGGGTTCCTCGGCGGCCGCATCAACGGTAGCGTCGACTGGTACCTGCGCCAGACGGACGACCTTCTGAACAGCGTCATCACCCCCATGGGCTCGAACTTCGGCAACACGGTGCTCACCAACATCGGCTCGATGGAGAACAAGGGCGTGGAGTTCAACCTGAATTTCATCCCCGTGCAGACCAAGGACTGGAACCTCACGGTCGGCTTCAACGGCACGTTCCAGCACACCGAGTTCACCAAGCTCAACAACACCGACGACCCCGACTACAACATCCAGACGGGAAGCATCACCAAGGGCACGGGTAACCTGCTCCAGATCCACAAGGTAGGCTATGCGCCCTACACTTTCTACTGTTTCCAGCAGGTATACGACCAGGACGGCAATCCGATCCAGAACGCGCTGGTCGACCGTGACAAGGACGGCAAGATCACACAGGCCGACCGTTACGTGACCGACAAGAGCCCCAACCCCGACTTCTTCTACGGCATCAGCCTCAAGCTGAGCTACAAGAACTGGGACTTCGGCTTCAACGGCCACGGTTCGGCGGGCAACTGGGTCTTCAACGACTTCGCCTCGGCCAACTCGACGTCCAACATCGACATCAACGCCGGCAACCTGCCCAACTTCGCACGGCTGGTCAAGAAGACCGGCTTTACGAAGGCCAACAGCGGCGAGCAGTGGTATTCGGACATGTTCCTCGAAAACGCCTCGTTCTTCCGCATGGACGACATCAACCTCGGCTACACGTTCAACAAGATCGGCAACTGGAAGGGTTCGATGCGCGTCGCCTTCGGCGTGCAGAACGTATTCGTCATCACCGATTACAGCGGCGTAGACCCCGAAATACCGGGTGTCAACGGCATCGACGGCTCGATCTGGCCGCGCCCGCGCACCTATTCGCTGCGTCTGAATGTAAACTTCTAAAAACGAACGAACCATGAAAATCGACATAAAACATTTCGCTATGGCGGCGGCAGGTGCAGCGATGCTGCTCACTTCGTGCATCGGAGACCTCGACACCCTGCCCCTCAACCCGTCCGACTCGACCTCGGAGACCGCCTACGGGAAGGATGAGAACGGCTACCTGGCCGGGCTCACCAAACTCTATTTCAACTTCGTCTCGAACGACACCACCGACCTGCAGGTCAGCGACGGCGGCGCCTCGGAGCTCATCCGCGCATTCTGGACGATCCAGGAGGTTACGGCCGACGCCTGCAAATGCGCCTGGGAGAACGACGCCTGGGTACGCGCCATGAATACCAACACGTGGTCCGACGCCGACAACGACGCGACCTACGCCGTCTACGTACGTACGTTGCAGGGCATCGCCTACGTGAACGAATACCTGCGCCAGACCGCCTCGGACAAACTCTCCGACCGCGGCGTGAGCAGCGAACTGGCCGCCAAGATCCAGAGTTTCCGTGCCGAAGCCCGCTTCCTGCGCGCCTATTTCTACTGGATCGCCCTCGACGTGTTCGGCGACGTGCCCTTCACGACCGAGACCTCGCCCTTCGGCGGCGGCGTGAACCCCAAACAGGCCTCGCGCAAAGATGTCTTCGACTACTGCATCTCGGAGCTGACCGACCTGGCGTCGGACGAAAGCGCGATGCCCGCCGCACGCTCGAACTACCCGCGTGCCGACAAGGGTGCGGTCAACGGCCTGCTGGCCCGCATGTACCTCAATGCCGAGGTTTACACCGGCACCCCGATGTGGACGGAGGCCAAATCCGCCTGCGAAGCGATCTTCGGCATGGGCTACTCGCTCTGCCCGGAGTATTCCGACCTCTTCCGCGGCGACAACGGCGAGAACGCCGACGCCCTGAAGGAGATCATCTTCGGCGTGGCCTACGACGCCGAGCAGACACAGTCCTACGGCGGCACGTCGTACCTGACGCTGGCTGCCATCGCCGCCACCGACGTGACGGCCGAACAGAAGATCAACGGCGTGAACAACGGCTGGGCCGGCATCCGCGTACCCTACGAATACGTGCAGAAATATTTCAACGCCCGCAACGCGGACTATACGACGGGCGAATATACGGTCAACGACAAACGCGGCGGGATGTTCTACATCAAAGGCCGCCAGGAGTCGATGAACGATGCGCTCTATGTCTTCCTCAACGGGTGGACTTGCCTCAAGTTCAACAATATCCCCCACAACATGACCAACGACGAATTCCTTGCCACGGCTGCATCGAAGGCATACAGCGACATCGACTTCCCGATGATCCGCCTGGGCGAGATTTACCTGATCTACGCCGAGGCCTGCATGAACCTGGGGCAGGCCAACACCGCGCTGCCGAAGCTCAAGGAGCTGACCGACCGCGCCGGGGTATCGGCCCCCTCGTCGGTCACGGCCGACTTCCTGCTCGAGGAGCGTGCCCGCGAGCTGATGTGGGAGGGGCACCGCCGCACCGACCTGATCCGCTACGGCAAGTTCACCACCCCGTCGTTCCTCTGGACATACAAGGGCGGCACCTTCACCGGACAGGGGTTCGATGATTACATGAAAATCTTTGCCATCCCTTCGTCGGAGCTCGCTTCCAACCCCGAACTGCACCAGAATCCCGGCTACGGAAACGCAACCGATAAATAACCAACCCTAAAAATCGTACGACTATGAAAATTACACGATATGCGATGATGCTGGCGGCCGCGACGGGGCTCCTCTCCGCCTGCCAGAAGCTCGACGAGGTAAAGGCCTACGACCCCGACAAGGTCGTGGCGCCCGTGCTGCATGCGCTGCCCGGTGAGATCGTCATCACGCCCGACAACATGGGCTCGACGCAGACCTTCACCTGGGACGCCGCCGACTTCGGCGTCCGCACCCAGATCAACTACTCGATCGAGGCCTCGTACAACGACGGTGCGAAGCTGGTGCTCTTCACGGGGATGGACGGCACCTCGTCCGAGCAAACCTATGAAAGCCTCAACAACATCCTTGCGCTGTCCGTGGAAGACGGCGGCCTGGGAGTACCCTCGGGCGAACCTACGGACGTGGATTTCTACATCAGCGCCACGATCGGCACCGACTTCGAAAAATTCTACTCCGCCCCTGTCACCGTCCGTATGACCGTAACCACGGCCGAGCGCACCTACCCCCGGATCTGGGTAATCGGCGACTACTGCGGCTGGAACTTCGACAACGCCCAGGGCCTGTTCTGTTTCTCCGGTGACGAGGTCACCTACGAAGCCATCGTAGACTTCGGCGAAAAGGCCGCCAACGGCTTCAAGCTGAGCGGCGAGGCCGGTTGGAACGATGCCTGCAACTGGGGCACCGACGGCGATGCTGCGGCTCCGGAAACGGAAGCCCCGTCGATCACGCTGATCTCCAGCGGCGGTTCCGGAAACATCATGGTCTATTCCAAGCGCTTCTACCGCTTCGTATTCGACCGTTCGACATTGACGTTAAGCAACAAGCTGTCGTTCAACTCGATGGGTATTATCGGCGATGCCACCCCGGGCGGCTGGGACACCGATACGGAGATGAATTTCGACACCCAAAAACAGCGTTTCTGGGTCGACGTCACACTGAGCGCCGGGGAGTTCAAATTCCGTGCGGACAACGACTGGACGATAAACTTCGGCGGGGCGGACGGACGCCTTTCGCAGAACGGCGACAACATCAAGGCCACGGCGGGCAATTACCGCGTATACGCCACCCTGAACAACTCTGCGGAGATCACCTACGAACTCAATGCCGGCGACTACGGCGCGGGCGGCGGCGAAGAACCCGACCCGGGGCCGGAAAAGGCCGACTGGTACATCCACGGCCAGACCGTCGCAACCCCCGACTGGGGCCCGACGGCCATGGAGAGCGCCAGCTCGAACATCGTGGCCTACAAGGCCGCAGGAATCGAGGTAGCCGCCAACTCGGAATTCCTCTTCAAGAGCGGCGACGAGTCGCAGTGGATCGGGGCCGACGCCGCATTCGCCGGCAGCAACCCCTACACCTGCACGATCGGCTCGGCCTTCAAGGTTTCGGCCGACAAGGTCAATGCCGTGATCGCCGAAGCCGGCACCTACGACTACTGGCTGCTGCCCGAGGCAGGACGCGCCTACGTGATGGCCGCAGGCGCCAAGCCCGAGCTGGTCGCCGACACATGGGGACTGGTCGGCAACATCACCGGATGGGGTGACCTGGGCGATTTCTCGATGAGCGAGGAGGACGCCTACCTCGTTCGCAAAGGCGTAGCCCTGACCACCGCCAGCGAGTTCAAGATCCGCTTCAACAACGCCTGGGACGACTCCAAGAACTACGGCACGGCGTCGGGCGGTGCGGTCGACATCAACAAGGCGGTCGCCATCATCTCCAGCGGCGGTTCACAGAACATGAAAGTCCAGCTCAACGGCACCTACGACATCTATTTTGACTTGACGAATTCGCTGATATACATCATGTCCGAGGGGAAAACCCCGGCAGAGGCCGAATAACGGCCACCCTTTCACGGGACGGCGCACAGGCTGCCGTCCCGTTTCTGGCCTGCCGTCCCTGACCGGGCGGCAGGCCCCGAAACGAACTTTAACCGAGATTCCGCTATGAAAAAATTTCTTTTCCTGCTGCTAGCACTCGTACTTTCCGTATCCGTGTCGTGCAGCGACGACAAGACCGGCGATACCGGCGGCAGTATGCTCTCCGTGACCCCCACGGAGATAGAATTCGAAGCCGCGGGCGGCAGCCGGCTGCTCGACCTGCGCACCGATGCGGGCGCGTGGTCGCTGACGCAGAGCGACAATACCGCATGGTGCACACCGGCCCTCACATCGGGCAAAACCTCCACGTCGTTCGCGGTCACGGCGACCGCAAACGAGTCGTCGAAACGCTCCGCCACGCTGACCTTCACCGCCCCGGGTTGCGATCCGGTCGTCGTCACCGTGACACAGGGCGGTGATGCCTCCCAGGATTTCGAGGGCGAAGAGGTCGTCGCCCAGCCCGATGCGTGGGACAACCGCAAACGCGCCGACATAAGCTACCAGCTGCTGGTATACAGCTTCGCCGACGGCAACGGCGACAAGGTGGGCGACCTACGGGGGCTGACCCGGCGGCTCGACTACATCGACGCACTCGGCGCCTCGGCCGTATGGCTCTCGCCGATCCATCCGGCGGCTTCGTACCACGGTTACGACGTGCTCGACTACGAGGCAGTCAACCCCGCCTTCGGGTCGGACGCCGACCTGAGGACATTCATCGACGCGGCCCATGCCCGCGGCATCCGGGTCTACCTGGATTACGTGCTCAACCATACGGGCAAAGACCACCCGTGGTTCAAATCGGCCGCCGCGTCCGAAGGGAGCCCTTACCGTGACCGCTATATCTTCTCCGAAGACCCGCAGGCCGACATCGCGGCCGGGCGGATCGACCAGATCGCCACGGAAGGCGCCGCAGGCTACGATGCCGGACAATGGTTCTCGACCGACACGGGGGCGGGTGCCGCCGGGCGCTTCAAGTTCGTACTCGACTGGACAAATGCCGACAGCCCGACGGTGACCGTTACCGAAACGACCGACGCCGCGGACGCGGACAACACGCAGGGCGGCCCGGACGACAAGTACCTCTATTTCGGCAACGGCACGAGCAAACGCTTCTACACCAGGGGCGGCAACAGCTACGAACTGACGCTCGACTTCGATTCCGACTGGGGATTCCTCGTCCGCACCTCGACCACGTCGTGGGCCGCAGGCACCAAATACGGCGCCCCGGACAACCGGACGATCATCCGGTTCGGGGAGCCCTTCACCCTGACATCGAACCGCTCGGCCGACCCGGCCAACGTGCAGTTCTCGCTGCCGACGATGTACCATTCGCACTTCTGGACGGCGGCATTCGCCGACCTCAACTACGGCAAAGCCGCCGAGGCGGAGCAGTCCGGGGCGTTCAAGGCCGTCGCCGAAGCGGCTGACAAGTGGGTACGCATGGGCGTGGACGGGTTCCGCCTCGATGCCGTGAAGCACATCTACCACAACGCCTACAACGACGAGAACCCCACGTTCCTCAAGAAATTCTACGACCGCATGAACGAGACCTACAAGGCCGCCGGCGGAGAGGGCGATTTCTACATGGTGGGCGAGATGCTCGACGAAGCGGACAAGGCGGCACCCTATTACCGGGGGCTGCCGGCACTGTTCGAATTCACGTTCTGGTACAAGCTCAAATGGGCGCTGCAAAACGGCATCGGATGCTATTTCGTCAAGGACATCCTCGACGTGCAGCCCCTCTACGCACAGTACCGCAGCGATTATATCGAAGCCACGAAACTTTCGAACCACGACGAGGATCGCACGGGCTCCGACCTGGGGCAGTCCGTCGAAAAGATGAAGGTGGCGGCCGCCGTACTGCTCACGGCGCAGGGCGCACCCTACATTTACCAGGGCGAAGAGCTCGGGTACTGGGGCACCAAATCCAACGGCGACGAATATGTCCGCACCCCGATCCTGTGGGACAAGGCGGGCAACGAACTGGCTTCGGGAAGCCTCTCGGGCAAGATCGACATGCAGATGCTGACCGCAGCGATCTCGGTCGAGGCGCAGGCCGACGACGACGGTTCGCTGCTCAACCTCTACCGCACGTTCGCCCGGCTGCGCAACACCTATCCCGTGCTGGCGCAGGGCAAGATGGTCAAACACCCGGTCTACAACGACGGCAACACCTCGCAGCAATCCATCGCGGCCTGGTACCGCGAGCTGGACGGCGAACGGATGCTCGTCGTGCACAACTTCGGCCAGGAGACACAGATACTGACCCTTACCGACCAACCGGACAAGGCCGTAGGCGTCTCAGGTGAAGTGAAGCTCCAGCGCGGCGACGCTTCGTCGAAACTGCTCATGGGTGCCTGGTCGTCGGTAGTGTTCGCGCTCTAAACGACTCGCCATGAAACGGTTGCCCGCATTACTTCTCGCAATGGTACTGGTTGCCTGCGGCACACGGCCGCAGCAACCGACCGCCCACCCCGACTGGAGTTACAGCTCGGTCGTCTACGAAATGAACGTGCGCCAGTACACCCCCGAAGGGACGCTGACGGCAGCCGCACGCGAACTGCCCCGGCTCAGAGAACTGGGCGTGGACGTCGTCTGGCTGATGCCCGTCTACCCCATCGGCGTCAAGGAGCGCAAGGGAACCCTCGGCTCGTACTACGCCATCTCCGACTACGAAGCCGTCAACCCCGAATTCGGCATACTGGAGGATTTCGACCGGTTCGTAGCCGACGCCCACAGACTCGGGCTGCGCGTAATCCTGGACTGGGTGGCCAACCACACCTCGCCCGATGCCCGCTGGATCGAGGAGCGTCCGGCCGACTGGTATGTGCGCGACTCGCTGGGCAACACCATCGTGCAGTACGACTGGACGGACATCGCCAAGCTCGACTACGGCAACGCGGACATGCGTGCCGCAATGGCGGCCGCCATGCGTTTCTGGCTCAACCGCGGCATCGACGGATTCCGCTGCGACATGGCGTGCGAGGTACCCATCGACTTCTGGCAGCAGACGCTGCCCGCACTGCGGAAGGAGTACCCCGGCATCTACCTGCTCGCCGAGGGCGAAGCCCCCGCATTGCACGACGGGGCGTTCGACGCCTCGTATGCGTGGGAACTGCACCACCTGCTGAACGACATCGCACAGGGACGCAAAAGCGCCGCAGACCTGCGTGCCTACGTCGCCAGAGACTCCGCTGCCATGCCGCGCGAGGCGTTCCGCCTGATGTTCACCTCGAACCACGACGAAAACTCGTGGGCCGGGACGGAATTCGAGCGCATGGGCGACGCGGCACGCGTGATGGCGTTGCTGACCTTCACGCTGCCCAACGGGCAGCCGCTCGTCTATACCGGACAGGAGATGGGGTTCGACCACCGCTTCGAGTTCTTCGAGAAAGACCCCGTACCCGCGTGGGAACATAACGGGTTTACGGATTTCTACACCGCACTGATCCGGCTGCGCCACGAGAACCCGGCGCTCGCGGCCGGAGAACGCGGCGGGCAGGCCGCATACCCGCTCGGAGAACGAACACCCGACGGCCTGATGCTGTTTTCCCGCACGGCCGGCGGCAACGAGGTGACAGTCGCTGCGAACCTCAGCGCGGAGGAGGTCGCATTCGACCTGCCGTTCGAGGGCTCGCGCCGCGAGTTCTTCACCGGGAAGGAATACACGGGCGGCACCCGCACCGTGCTTCCCGCATGGCAGTGGCTGGTCTTCGCACAAGACAGGAGATAAGGGTTGCGGACATGCGCCGGGGATGCGCGGAAACAGCGCCGGGAACCCGATAGAACCCGACGGGAATAGACAGTAAACCATCCGAGAAGCACAGGGATGCCTCGGGCGAAACGGGAATCGCTGGAAACCGATTTTTTGCTAACTTTACAAACGACGATATTTTGAACCGATTTTTCATGACACTCGCAGCAGCCGGACTGCTCTCCTGCACAGGGACAGGACAGTCCGCATTCGACCCCGCCTCGGTGGCAGACGCCTCGGGCGAGGTTACCCGCGTCGAACCCCTCTCGTGGTGGACGGGAATGCAGACCCCGCTCCAGTTGCTCGTCAACGGGGTCGGCATCGCGGCATACGACGTCCGCATCGAAGGCGGACAGGGCGTCGGGGTGAAGGCCCGCCACAAGGCCGACAGTCCCAATTACCTATTCGTGGACGTGGAGGTGAAGCCCGACGCGGAGCCGGGCACCTACTACCTCGTATTCTCGCAGGGGGAACGGCAGTTCAAGGTTCCCTATCAGATCGCGGCACGCGCCGAAGGCTCGGCCGCACGCAAGAGTTTCACCACGGCCGACATGATCTACCTCCTGATGCCCGACCGCTTCGCCAACGGCGATGCGTCGAACGACTCGACGCCCCACACGCGGGAGCGCGCCGACCGCAGCGCCTTCTTCGGCCGCCACGGGGGCGACCTGCAGGGGATGATCGACCACCTGGATTACATCGCAGGGCTGGGCGCCACGGCCGTATGGCCCACGCCGCTGCTGCTGGACGACGAACCCGAAGGTTCGTACCACGGCTACGCCTGCGGCGACTACTACCGCATAGACCCCCGGTTCGGCTCGAACGAACTGTATCGGGAGTTCGTCGGCAAAGCCCACGAGCACGGGCTGAAGGTGATTATGGACATCGTCACCAACCACTGCGGCACGGGCCACTGGTGGATGAAAGACCTACCTTTCAGGGACTGGATACACCAGTTCCCCGAATACACCGGGACGAACGTCTGCTTCTCGACGAACATGGATCCCAACGCTTCGCGCTACGACCTCGACCTGCAGGAGAGCGGCTGGTTCGTGCCGTCGATGCCCGACATGAACCTCGACAATCCCTACGTGCTGCAATATTTCAAGCAATGGGCCGTGTGGTGGATCGAGTATGCCGGCCTGGACGGGTTCCGCGTCGACACCTACCCCTACAACGAGAAGGTGCCGATGAGCGAGTGGTGCGCGGCCGTACGCAGGGAATACCCCGATTTCAACATCGTGGGCGAATGCTGGACGTCGTCGATCCCGCAACTGGCATACTGGCAGGGCGGCAATCCCAACAAGGACGGCTTCGACTCGCACCTGCCGTCGATCATGGATTTCCCGCTGCAGGAGGCCATCTGCCGGGCGCTGCCCACCGACTCGCTCCGCTGGGGCGAGGGCATGACGCGCGTCTACGACTGCCTGTCGCACGATTTCGTCTACCATGACCTGTCGAAAATGATGATCTTCGTCGCCAATCACGACACCGACCGCATCGGCGACATCGTACGCAGAAACCCCGACCGGCTGAAACTCTCGATGGCGATGCTGGCCACGATGCGCGGCATCCCGCAGATATTCTCGGGCGACGAGATGATGTTCACCTCGAAAGACCTCTCGCAGGGACACGGCGGGCTGCGCGTGGATTTCCCCGGCGGCTGGGAGGGCGACGCGGTGAACCTGTTCGACCCCGCACAGCGCGATGCCGTACAGGCGGGGCTCTTCGACTACACGCAGCGGCTCTTCCAATGGCGCAAGTCGAAGCCCGTGATCCACAACGGCCGCACGATGCACTTCCTCTCGCGCGACAACACCTACGCCTATTTCCGTTATGACGACACCGACGCGGTATTCGTCTTCATCAACAACTCGCGGGGCAAGAAACAGGTGCCGTGGTCGCATTATACCGAGATCGCCTCGAGGCTGAGCGACGGGCGCAACGTCCTGACGGGCGAAGCCACGGAGGTGGACGACGCCACCACGGTCGGCCCGCGGCAGGCGCTGATCGTAGAATTCAAACGTAAATAACAAGACCGAACCATGAAGAAAATATTTTTATATATATCTGCGTTGCTGGCCGGTGCAGCCTGCTCGGCACAGGAGACGCTCCTCTCGCCCGACGGCCGCCTCCGCCTGGAATTCAGCCTGGCGGACGGAGGCCGCCCCACCTATACGCTCGATTACAAGGAGCGCCCCGTGATCCTGCCCAGCGGCATGGGGCTCGAACTGCGCGGCGAAGCCCCGAAGCTGGAATTCGGAGCTGAAATCCGCAAGGGCGAACCGGGGTGCCCGGTATCGCTTTACGACGGGTTCACCCTCGGGCAGGTGGCCCGCAGCGAGTCCGACCAGACATGGCGTCCCGTGTGGGGCGAGCAGGCCGAGATCCGCGACCGCTATAACGAAATGGCCGTCACGCTGCGGCAGGCCGCGACAGGCCGCGACATGACGATCCGCTTCCGGCTCTACGACGACGGGCTAGGATTCCGCTACGAATTCCCCGAACAGGAGTCGCTGACCTATTTCGTCATCGGCGAGGAGAAAACACAGTTCGCCATGACGGGCGACCACACGGCGTTCTGGATCCCGGGCGACTACGACACGCAGGAGTACGACTACACGGAGTCGAAGCTCTCGCAGATACGGGAGCTGATGCCCGGCGCCATCACGCCCAACTCGTCGCAGACGCCCTTCTCGCCCACGGGCGTACAGACGGCCCTGCAGATGAAGAGCGACGACGGGCTCTACATCAACATCCACGAAGCGGCGCTGGTCGACTATGCGTGCATGCACCTCGACCTGGACGACCGGAATTTCATCTTCACCTCGCACCTTACGCCCGACGCACAGGGGTGGAAAGGCTACATGCAGGCGCCCTGCCACACCCCGTGGCGCACGGTGACGGTCTCGGACGACGCCCGCGACATCCTCGCCTCGCATTTGATCCTGAACCTCAACGAGCCGTGCGCTTACACTGACACCTCGTGGATCAAGCCCGTGAAATACATGGGCGTATGGTGGGAAATGATCACCGGCAAGAGCGACTGGGCCTATACGCGCGACGTGCCGTCGGTACAGCTCGGCGTGACGGATTACGCCCGGTGCAGGCCCAGCGGCCGCCACGGCGCCAACAACGGGAACGTGAAGCGCTACATCGACTTCGCGGCGGCGCACGGGTTCGACCAGCTGCTCGTCGAAGGCTGGAACGTCGGCTGGGAGGACTGGTTCGGGCACACGAAGGATTACGTCTTCGATTTCGTGACCCCCTACCCCGATTTCGACATCGCCGCGCTGAACGAATATGCGCACGGGAAAGGCATCCGGCTGATGATGCACCACGAAACGTCGGCTTCGGTGCGCAACTACGAACGCCACCTGGAAGCGGCCTACCGCCTGATGAACAAATACGGGTACAACTCGGTCAAGAGCGGATACGTGGGCGACATCCTGCCCCGCGGCGAGCACCACTACGGGCAGTGGATGAACAACCACTACCTCTATGCCGTCCGCCGGGCCGCCGACCACAAGATCATGGTCAACGCCCACGAGGCGGTGCGCCCGACGGGCCTCTGCCGCACCTACCCCAACCTGATCGGCAACGAGTCGGCACGCGGCACGGAGTACCAGGCGTTCGGCGGCACGAAGCCCCACCATGTGACGATCCTGCCCTTCACGCGCCTGCAGGGCGGCCCGATGGACTACACGCCCGGCATCTTCGTAATGGACGTCGCGGAGGTCAACCCCGGCAACCACTCGCACGTCAACGCGACGCTCGCCAACCAGCTGGCGTTGTACGTGACGATGTACTCGCCGCTGCAAATGGCGGCAGACCTGCCCGAACACTATGAGAAATACATGGACGCGTTCCAATTCATCAAGGACGTGGCCGTCGATTGGGACGAGAGCCGCTACCTGCTGGCCGAGCCGGGCGACTACATCGTCGTGGCGCGCAAGGCCAAAGTCACGGGCGAGTGGTTCGTGGGCGGCGTGACGGACGAGAACCGCCGTACGGTGACGCTCCCGTTCGACTACCTCGACCCCGGCAAGGAGTATGTGGCGACACTCTACGCCGATGCTCCCGATGCCGATTACCAGACCAACCCGCAGGCATATGTCATCCGCACCGGGAAGGTCGGACAACGCACGGAACTCGACGTGGAGATGGCGCGCGGCGGAGGCTTTGCAATCTCCATACGCGAGGCTACCGACGCAGACCGCAAACTCCGCAGGCTGAAATAACGGGATTTGCCGTTCGCACGGCAATCATGCCGGGGGCCCGCACAGCCGGCACCCTCGCTGAACCTGTACCCCGGCACGGCCGCGGACGGCAGCCGGCCGATCGTCCTCCGCTGCCAGCCGGGATGCGACACTCGGCAATGTCCGGCCACGGAACGCCCCGTACAAGGCTCCCGCCACACAATCATTTGCCCCTCGTTCCATAGGAACAGGGGCTTTTTTATGCGTATTTTTAAATTATTTTGCTATTTTTGCCCTCGGTACCACCCAATATTCACGCTCAAAATCAAAACCATGACACTCAACGAATACCAGCAGCACGCACTCGAAACGGCAATCTATCCCGAAAACCGTCGCATCATCTACCCCACGCTCGGGCTCACGGGCGAGGCGGGCGAAGTGGCCGACAAGGTCAAAAAGGTCATCCGCGACGCCCACGAGGAGTTCACGGACGAAAAGCGGCTGGAGATCGTCAAGGAGATCGGTGACGTATTGTGGTACTGCGCGACGCTCGCCCGCGACCTGGGGTACGAACTGGACGACGTGGCGCAGATGAACGTCGACAAACTCCGCTCGCGCATGCAACGCCACATCATCTCGGGCAGCGGCGACAACCGCTAAGGACATGGAAGATTATATCTTACGGGATATCAACAGGATCGGGGAGCTGATCGCCACCCTGCTGAATAAAATCGGGCTGATGAAACAATCGGCCTCCCCGGAGCAGATACGGACGACGGCCAAGACGGAGCTGGCCGAGAAGCTGGACATCGACATCGACACGTTGCTGGAGGATGCGGATTTCATCGGCCGGCTCACGGGCGAATACGGGTTCGGCGACCAGGAACTGGACAAGTTCGCCGAACTGCTCTTCGACATGGTGGTCGCATCGGAGCAGCACGCGGAACGGCTGCGCCTCGCGGCTGCCGTCGGCGCGATATACAGTTATCTCGACGCAAAGAAAGCCCCGGCGTCGCTGAACCGCTACTACATTCTCAAAGACCTGGACAAGTACATCAAAGAACCTCAATAAATGGAACAGGAAAAACAACTTACGTCATTGCCCGAGAACGCCTACCGGGAACTCAAACCGGGCGAAGAGTACACGCCCATCATGCCCGCCTCGTCGTCGCCCAGGGAGGTAACGCCCTACTCGGTCACGATGGGTATCGTCATGGCCATCGTCTTCTCGGCCGCCGCGGCCTTCCTCGGCCTGAAGGTCGGGCAGGTATTCGAAGCGGCGATCCCGATCGCCATCATCGCCGTCGGCATGGGCAACGTGATGGGTAAGAGGAACATGCTGGGACAGAACGTCATCATCCAGTCGATCGGCGCCTCGTCGGGCGTGATCGTCGCGGGTGCCATCTTCACCCTCCCGGCGCTCTACATCCTCGGGCTCGACGCGGCATTTTACCAGGTGTTCCTCTCGTCGCTCTTCGGCGGGCTGCTGGGCATCGTGCTGCTGATCCCGTTCCGCAAATATTTCGTCAAGGAGATGCACGGGAAATACCCCTTCCCCGAGGCTACGGCCACGACCGAGGTGCTGATCTCGGGCGAGAAGGGCGGCAACCAGGCCAAACTGCTAGCCGTGGCGGGTCTCATAGGCGGCCTCTACGACTTCGCGGTAGGCACGTTCGGCATGTGGACGGAGTCGGTATCGACGCGCATCTGTGCGTGGGGACAGGTGGCAGCCGACAAGTTCAAGGTGGTATTCTCGCTCAACACGTCGGCCGCCGTATTGGGGCTGGGCTACATCATCGGATTGAAATACGCCATGATCATCACGGCGGGTTCGTGCCTGGTGTGGTTCCTCGTCGTACCGCTCGTAGGTTCGCTGGCCGACACGATCGACCCCGCGGCGCTGGCCTCGCTGCTGGGCGTGACGCGCGCCGACATCCTCGCCGACCCCGCCAGCATCTTCACGGCAGAAAACCTCTTCGCCTTCATCGGCAAACCGCTCGGCATCGGAGGCATCGCCATGGCGGGCATCATCGGCATCGTCAAGCAGTCGAAGATCATCCGCCAGGCCGTAGGGCTGGCCGTGTCGGAACTGGGGGGGGGCAACAAAACCGCCCCGGCTGCGGTAGAACGCACGCAGCGCGACCTGACGATGAAGCGGATCCTCACGATCCTGATCGCCACGCTCATCTCGGTCTTCGTATTCTTCCACTTCGGGCTGCTGGACGGCTGGGTACAATCCGTCACGGCCATCCTGATCGTCTTCGTCATCTCGTTCCTCTTCACGACCGTGGCGGCCAACGCCATCGCCATCGTCGGCACGAACCCCGTGTCGGGCATGACGCTGATGACGCTCATCCTCTCATCGCTGGTGCTCGTAAGCGTCGGACTGAGCGGCACGACGGGCATGACGGCGGCGCTGATCATCGGCGGCGTGGTCTGCACGGCGCTCTCGATGGCCGGAGGGTTCATCACCGACCTGAAGATCGGTTACTGGCTCGGCACGACGCCCCGCAAGCAGGAGGCCTGGAAATTCCTCGGCACGTTCGTTGCTGCGGCGACCGTGGCGGGCGTGATGATCATCCTCAACAAATCGTACGGGTTCGTGGGCGAAGGCGCCCTCGTGGCCCCGCAGGCCAACGCCATGGCAGCGGTAATTCAGCCCCTGATGACGGGCGGGCAGACCCCGTGGATGCTCTACTTCTGCGGTGCGGCGCTGGCGCTGGTGCTGACCTCGATCGGTGTTCCGGCCCTCGCATTCGCGCTGGGCATGTTCATCCCGATGGAGCTGAACGCACCGCTGGTCGTGGGCGGCCTGGTGGCATGGTTCGTATCGAACCGTTCGAAGGACGAGGGGCTCAACAAGGCGCGTTTCGACCGCGGAACGCTCATCGCCTCGGGCTTCATCGCCGGCGGCGCGCTGATGGGCGTGGTGAGCGCCCTCTTGAAATTCGCCGAGGTGGACTGGTTCCTGAGCGGCTGGGCGGCCTCGAACGCCGCCGAGTGGACGGGGCTTGCGATGTACCTCGTACTGATCGGCTATTTCGCATGGCACACGCTCCGGGCAAAAAAAGAGGAATAAACCATAAACAGATATTGTCATGGATTTAAAAGAAAGATTCCTGAAATACGTCTCCTACGACACCCAGTCGTCGGAGGAGAGCACGACGTTCCCTTCGACCGAAAAACAGAAAGTACTGCTGGCCGCCCTGCGCGACGAAATGGAGGCATTGGGCATGACCGAGGTCTCGATGGATCAGTACGGTTACGTGATGGGCACCGTCCCTGCGACGCCGGGTTGCGAGAATGCCCCGGTGATCGGGTTCATCGCCCATGTGGACACCTCGCCCGACATGAGCGGCAAGGACGTCAAACCCCGCGTCATCGAGGAGTACGACGGCTGCGACATCGCACTGAACGGCCAGCTGACGATGCGGGTCGCGGATTTCCCCGAGCTGGAGTTCTTCAAGGGGCACACGCTGATCCATACCGACGGCACGACGCTGCTGGGTGCCGACGACAAGGCGGGCGTGGCGGAAATCATGACCGCCGCCGAGTACCTGCTCGCACACCCGGAGGTGAAACACGGCAAAATCCGCATCGGCTTCACGCCCGACGAGGAGGTGGGCCGCGGGGTCGATTTCTTCGACGTCAGGGCCTTCGGCGCCGACTTCGCCTACACGGTCGACGGCGGTATGGAGGGTGAGCTGGAATACGAGAACTTCAACGCCGCAAGCGCCAAAATCGACATCCAGGGGCGCAACGTCCACCCGGGATACGCCAAGAACAAGATGGTCAATGCGCTCGACGTGGCGTGCGAACTGCAAGGGCTGCTGCCGGCCGCCGAACGTCCGCAGTACACCGAAGGATACGAAGGGTTCTACCACTGCGTAGGGCTGAACGGCACGGTGGAGAAAGCCTCGGTCAGCTATATCATCCGCGACCACGATGCGGAGAAATTCGAGCAGAAAAAGGTATTCATGTGGGCCTGCGTCGACCTTTTGAAGAAGAAATACGGCGACGGGGTGCTGACCCTGACGCTCAAAGACCAGTATTTCAACATGCGCAAGATGGTCGAGCCGCACCCGCAGGTGATCGACAAGGCGCTCAGGGCCATGGAAATGGCCGGCGTGAACCCGATCGTACGCCCCATACGCGGCGGTACGGACGGCGCACGCCTGTCGTTCATGGGGCTGCCCTGCCCCAACCTCTTCACGGGGGGCATGAACTTCCACGGCAAATTCGAATATTGCTCGCTCACCACGATGCACAAGGCAGAGCAGGTGATCCTGAACCTGGCGCAGTTGTGGGCGGAATAACATAACGTATATATGGATAGCTTCGGTTTTCTGAAAGTGGCGGCAGCCGTGCCGCACGTACGGGTCGGCGACTGCGATTTCAATGCGGAGCGCATGGCCGCTATGGCCGACGAAGCGGCACAGCGGGGCGTGGAGATCGTCGCGTTCCCCGAGTTGGCCCTGACGGCCTACACCTGCGGCGACCTGCTGCTGCAACCCGCACTGCTCGACGCGGCCGACGAGGCGTTAGCAAGGCTGGTACGCGACACGCGCAAGTTGCCGCTGACGATGATCGCGGGGGCCCCGCTGCGCCACGCTCAGACGCTCTACAACTGCGCCGTGGTCTTCACGCAGGGGCGCATACTGGGCGTCGTCCCCAAAACCTATATCCCCGACTATACGGAATTCTACGAGAACCGCTGGTTCGCATCGGGCGCAGGCATCTCCGAAGAGACGATCCCCGTCGCGGGGCAGGCTGCGGATTTCGGCGCAGGCCTCACGTTCGAGGTCAACGGCACGGAGTTCGGCGTGGAGCTGTGCGAAGACCTCTGGACGGCAGTGCCGCCCTCGTCGCACATGGCACTCAGCGGCGCGAAGGTGATCTTCAACCTCTCGGCATCGCCCGAGGCCGTCGGCAAGCACGCCTACCTGCGGCAGCTCGTAGCGCAACAGTCGGCACGCACGATAGGGGGTTATGTCTACTGCTCGGCCGGCTTCGGCGAATCATCGACTGACCTGGTATTCGCCGGGAACGGCATCATCGCCGAAAACGGAAAGATCCTGCGCGAAGCGAAGCGTTTCGTGCTCGAAGAGCAGTTGGTGGTGGCCGACCTCGACATCGAGCGGCTGGAATTCGAACGCCTCAGGAACACCTCGTTCCGCGTGAATGAAGGCGCGGCGGAGAACACCGTGATCGAAATGGAAATCCCCGAAGGGCTGCGCGCGGCGGCGCTCGACCGCGATATCGACCCGATGCCGTTCGTGCCGCAGGACGAAGCGCACCGCAGCCAGCGCTGCGAGGAGATCTTCCAGATACAGTCGCACGGGCTGGCCAAGCGGCTGGTACACACCTGTTGCGAGAAGGCCGTGGTCGGCATCTCGGGCGGGCTCGACTCGACGCTGGCGCTGCTCGTGGCGGTACGCACGTTCGACAAGCTGCAACTCGACCGCACGGGAATCATCGGCATCACGATGCCCGGGTTCGGCACCACGGATCGCACTTACAACAATG
>OLQM01000355.1_pt1 | contig 52499 bp, 37 predicted proteins | sample 1673161 | NCBI WGS metagenome assembly OLQM01 (sample SAMEA3136761, study PRJEB25190) | human gut metagenome | reverse complement strand
TGCATGGCGGTCTCCGCGGCGATGAGCTTGGCCTTGGCGGCGGAGGCGGAGAAGGGCTTGTGTTCGTCCTTGTCGCAGGCGGCTTTGTAGACCATGTACTTGGCCATCTCAATCTCATTGGCCAGGTCCACCATCCGGAAGGCCAGGTGCTGGTTCTTATAGAGGGGCTTTTTGAACTGCTCCCGCTGCATCAGGTACTTCCGGGCGATCTCAAAAGCGCCCTCTGCAATGCCCAGGGCCTGGGAGGCGATGCCGATGCGGCCACCGTCCAGGGTTTTCATGGCGGCGACGAAGCCCTTGCCCGGCGGGGTAATCATATTGGCCACGGGGACGCGGACATCGGTGAAGTGAAGCTCACTGACCATGGCGCTGCGGATGCCCATGGTGTTGTGGCGGGCGCCGAGGGTGTCCGGCACCAGGACATAGAACTTATCCGGCCGGTAGTCCGCCAGCTCGTGGTCGGTGAGGGCGTAGACGCAGAAGTAGTCGGACAGGGGGCCGTTGGTGATAAAGCACTTGCTGCCGTTGATGATGTACTCGTCTCCGTCCCGCTGGGCGAAGGTCAGCATACCGCTGACGTCGGAGCCGGCGGTGGGCTCAGTCAGACCGAAGGAACCCAGGTGCCCGTCCCGGAGCACAGGGGGCATGAAGCGCTTAAGCTGCTCATCGGTGGCCTCGGAGAAGTACAGGCTGCCGCCATACAGAGAGGTGGCAACGGAGAAAGAGACACCCAGGGAGGGGTCCACTTTGGAGATCTCTTCCACAGCCAGGGCGTATTCCATGTAGCCCAGCCCCTGACCGCCGTATTCCTTGGCATAGGGAAGACCGATGAATCCCATGTCGCACAGATCTTTGTAGAGGTTCACATCGTACTCGCGGGTCTCGTCCCGTTCAAGGACCTTGGGAGCCACCTTTTTCTCGGTGAAGTCACGGGCCATTTTCTGGATCGAGAGTTGTTGTTCGTTCAGTTCAAAGTTCATGATGGTATTGTCTCCTTTTTTGCATTGGTAAGAACCAACTGGCCTGCTTGACTGAAAGCGCTGTCACGGACGACAGAGATCTCGACAATCGTTTCCGGCCAAGGACAAATTGTACAGGTACACATTACCACATGGAATCACGAAAATCAACGCCGTGACTTTAATTTTTTCGTGCAGAAGAAATATTTTTTTCTTTTCTTGCTTTTCAAAATTTTCATTGAGACCGGAGAATTGCCTGAGAGAGATAAAACCAGGCAAGCATCTTTGTGGATCATTGCCAGAACCGGCAAAGATGCGCCCAAAAAGACCCGGCAGCGATTTCCCATATCGCTGCCGGTCCTTTTTTAAAAAGAGAGAAAAGAGAGAGAAAAGAGAGTGTGTAAGTAAAGTCAGAAGTTTTTGATCTCTGCTGCTTACAGGTGATATAGTACAGGAGAATTGTGACCAAAATATTGGAATGATATGGCTAAATTATGAATTCCGTGACGGTTTTGTAAACGATTTCTTAATCGGACATAAGAAACAGGAGATGGGCTTTTGGATAGGGGGCAAGAGACAAAAACTGCGGGGAACCTGAAATGGTTCCCCGCAGGGGATGGACTTATCCGGCGCTGCTGACCAGCCCTTGTTTTACGGCCTGTTCGTAGCTGTGATAGGCGGTGTACAGCTCCATCTCTGCCGCAGTGACATCCCGCTTGGCGGTGTTCAGCGTGTTCTTAGCGTCCAGAAGGGCGTTGTCCGAGAGGTTGCCCAGCTCGTGCTTTCGCTCTGCCACGGCATAGACCTGTTCCTCATAGGCCAGGGCACTCTCCTTGGCCGACAGCGCGGCTTGGGCGGGGGCGAGGGCCTTGTAGAGGGATTGGAAGGAGAGTTCAAACTCCGCGATGGTGGCGTCGTTTTGATAGAGGGTGGACTGATAGGTATACTCCGCCATCTTGTACTGGTAGCTGTTCTTTCCCTCCTCCCGCCGGGCATCGTCCATGGCCTGCTTGGCGTCCTCCACAGACCGGGCAGAGGCATAGAGGGTGTAGCTGTTCTCCTTGGCCTTTTCCAGGTCGGAGGTATAGGAGATGGCGGCCAGTTGTCCCTGGGTGACGTAGGGGGTGCTGGTAAGGGTCAGGCGGCCTGTGGGGACATCTCCCATCAGGGACTGGAGGGAACTGTACAGGGTGGAGATGGTGTTCTCCAGACTGTCCATGGAGGCCTTCAGACTGTCATAGCCGCTTTGGGCCTGCAGCAGGGTCAGCTGGGAGACCTGCCCCAATTCATAGCGCAGCTCCACTTCCTGCAGGGAACGCTGGGTGCTTTCCATGGTCTCCTGCAGGGCCTCCAGCTGAAGCTGGGTGGAGAGGATGGTCAGATAGAGGGACTCCGCCCCGGCAATGGTCTGGGCGGCGGCATAGTCGATTTGGCGGGCGGTGTCCTCCAAGGTTTTTTGGTAGTCCTCCTTCTGGTCCTTCAGATCGTCTAACTGGTCTTCCATGGATTCCAGGGAGGCTTTCAGGCTTTCTGCTTGGATTTGACTATATTGACCAAGGGAGGTTAAAGAACCGGCGAGAACGATATTGTTGACAAAACCTTCGGCATCTTCAATTATGCCAGAGGCTTGATTAATTGCGCTAATGGCCTCTGTAATTTTTTGCTTTGCCTCTGCCAACTGCCCAGCCCCGCTGCTCACAAGCATAGAGATCTGCAGCTCCATGGCATCAATGGCATCCTCCATCTCGTCGATGGCCTCATCCCAGTCCATGGCCTCGGCGGATTTCAGGCTCTCCTGCGCCGCCTTCAAGGTCAGGTTGTTGGCCTTTACCCGAGGGCCGATCTGGTCGAAGGAGAGGGTCCCGTCCGAGGGAATGGTGACCGAGGTGTTGCCCGTGGAGGACTGGGGCTGTCCGCTGTCGTTGGGCGCCCGCACCGCCGCCGCGGGCGTGGACAGGGACAGCAGGGCAGAGCAGGTCAGGCACAGGGCCGCGAAACGTTTTTTCATAGGGGGTTCCTCCTGGCGTGGAAAAGGGAATCGGTTGTTAGAAACCGGACTAAAGTGTTGCTATTTTAGCAGAATTCTATGAAGAAACTGTGAACAGAAGGAAAAAATCGAAGGTCACCCAGTGACCTTCGATTTTCTCGGCTTGCTTCGGGCTTACAGCAGATCGGTTTCCTGGGGCAGCTCCTCTGGAAACGCCAAGCAGGTGATGGAGATTTCAAACGCAGTGCGCTCCTGGGTGGTCTCCCCGATGGTTTTGAGGTAGGTACGGCTCTGCAGCCGTCCGTCCAGCCAGAGGGCATCTCCTGTCTGAAGCTGGCTGCACTGCAGAGCCAGGCTGCCCCAGGCGATGCAGGGGAGATAGTCGGCCCGGCGGTAACGGCGGTTGACCGCCAGGAGCAGGTCGCAGATATCCCGACCCAGGGGGGTGCGCCGCAGAACCGGGGGCTTGCAGAGGACCCCGTGCAGGAACACCTGGTTGCAGGGGGCCCCCTCTCCCGGGACCACAGACCGGGCCAGGACAGTGATCACCAGCCGGTTGCCCACCCCGCTGCGGTTGTTAAAGGAGCGAATCTCCCCAGTCACCTCCACGAAGGCGCCCGCCTGGGGGAGGGCAGTCTCCGGGGAGGAGAGGGGGAAGAGAATGTTCAGCAGGTCCTCCCGCCCCGACAGGCGGGGCACTGCCAGGGGAAAGCGATAGAAGTCGATGCCGTGTACCTGATGGGACAGAACTGCCTCTCCGGCGACGGTCCCCCGCAGGACCACCCGGTTTTCCTTTTGTTCCATGTTAAGACCGCCTCCAAAGTTTGTTGACTGTCTGAACTATATGAGCTGCCGGAAGAAACTATGCCGGGGTTTTCTCAGTCCTTGGATTTATAGTAGAGCATACAGTGGCAGAACCCCTCGTAATTGGGGTCGGCGATCTGATCCCGAAACTCCTGACAGATACATTTGGTGGCGGGAGAGACCTCCAGCTTGCAGGGACAGTGCCCGCCCTTTCGTTTCAGCCCTTCTCGAATCTTGGCCACAATCTCTTTGTCTTCATTCAAACGAACGCTCATATCGGTGCCTCCTGTGATGGTTTTCAGACATAGCTTACCCCAAAGCCACGTCCATTACCATCATGACAGAAAAGCCCACCAATGTAAAGAGGGCCATCCAATCTTTGTTTTCGTTGGTTTGGCTTTCCGGGATAAGCTCTTCCACCACCACGTAAATCATAGCGCCGGCGGCAAAGGCCAGCAGGAAGGGCAGGCAGGTGCGGACCTTCAGCACCAGCAGGGCGCCCAGCACGGCGGCGATGGGCTCCACCACCCCGCTGAGCTGGCCATAGAAGAAGGACTGCCCGCGGGAATAGCCCTCCCGGCGGAGGGGGACGCTCACCGCCATACCCTCCGGCAGATTCTGCAGGCCAATGCCCAGGGCCAGCATCCAGGCCCCTGCCGCTGTGGAGCCATCCAGCCCATAGGCCAGAGACCCAAAGGCGACCCCGATGGCCATGCCCTCGGGAATGTTATGGAGGGTGATGGAAAAGACCAGCATGGCACAGCGTTTGAAGCCCGCCTTTCTGCCGCTGTCCTCCCGGCGGAGCAGGGCCCGCCGTTCGCTGAACCGGGTGAACAGACGGTCCCCCAAAAACAGAAGAACGCCGCCGCCCATGAAGCCGATCAGCGCGGTAAGCCAGGGATTCATCCCCAGGGAAGCGGACATATCAATGGAGGGGGAAAGCAGGGACCAAAAGGCCGCGGCCACCATCACCCCGCCGGCCAACCCCAGCATGGCGTCCATCACGTTCCGGTTGGGCTGCCGCATGAAGAAAACCACGCAGGCACCCAGGGAGGTGAGCGCCCAGGTAAACAGCGTGGCAATCAGGGCCTGAACCGGGAATGCCAGCTGAGAAAAGCTGTCAAGCATAGAATTCCTCCTTTGGATGATTTGCCCCGGCGGGCGAGGGGGCGTCTGCCCGGCCTGGGACAGTGTATCCTATGAAGGGAGGAGGAGCGGGGTGCCTATCCCTGTCGGAAGAGAAGAGATCGTTGATAGAAGCGGGGAGAAAACACAAAAAGCCGCGCCCGTCGGAGCGTCCGACAGGCGCGGCTTTTTGCGTGTGCATGAAGAGGATCAATATTCGACAACGCCTTCATAGACCAGTACGGCGTCGCCGGTCAGGATGACCTCGTGGTCGGTGTACTTGACCACCAGATCACCGCCCACTAACTTGACTGTGATATCTTTGCCTTTCTCCACAAAGCCATTCTCTGTGGCGGCAATGACAGCGGCGCAGGCGCCGGTGCCGCAGGCCACGGTCTCCCCATTGCCCCGTTCGTAGACCCGCATCCGCAGGGTGTCTTCGTTGACGATGCGGACAAACTCGGTGTTGATCCGCTCGGGGAAGTAGGAGGCCCGCTCAAACTTGGGCCCTAAGGTCTCCAGGTCCAGGGCGGAGGGATCGTCGCAGAACACCACGCAGTGGGGATTGCCCACGCTGGCGCAGGTGATGTGATAGGTGCCCCCGGCAATCTCCACCGGCCGGTTGATGATGGTGGAGCCGGGGAGGGTGGTGGGCAGGCTCATGGCATCCAGGTCCGCTTTGCCCATGCCTACGCTGATGGTGTTGGCCTTGCCGTTGCGCGTATAGAGCAGCAGACTCTTGATGCCGCCGGCGGTCTCAATGGTCATGTACTCTTTTTTGACAATCCCCTTGTCATAGAGGTACTTGCCCACGCAGCGGATGGCGTTGCCGGCCATGGCACCCTCGGTGCCATCCCGGTTGAAGATCCGCATCCTGGCGTCGGCCACCCGGGAGTCCTCAATGAGGACGATGCCGTAGCCGCCAATGCCGTAATGCCGGTCACAGAGACTCACGCACAGGGAGCCCGGGCTGGTAATGGTGCCCTTCCGGTTATCAACGGGAGGGTATTCCTACAATGATAATAGACAATCGTCTGAGGAGGCACAAACTGAAGAAGGTGAAATACGTCCCCGCCACAAGAAACTGTTCTCCAAAGACGAGGGAGAGTATGTGGATTTTGAAGAAATCAAGGAGTAGGGATTAGGGATAAAGGATTAGAGATTATTTGCGCTTGGCGGCAAAGAACTCTTTCATCAGGGCGGCACATTCATCTGCCAGAATTCCTTTTACTACTTGTGTTTTGGGATGCAATGCCTGCGAGGCATAGCGCTGATACCCTCTTTTCTCATCTTCGGCGCCAAACACCAGACGCCCCATCTGTGCCCAGGCAATGGCACCGGCACACATCACGCAGGGTTCCACTGTGACATAGAGAGTACATTCATTCAGATATTTGCCGCCAAGAGTTGCAGCGGCAGCGGTAATGGCTTGCATCTCGGCATGGGCGGTGACATCCGTCAAAGTCTCCGTCAGATTATGGGCACGAGCTATGATACGGTCCTTGCACACCACAACTGCACCTACGGGAACTTCTCCCCGTTCACCGGCCTTATGGGCTTCCAAAAGCGCCTGCTTCATATAATAGCTATCGTCCAACGCCACCCCCTTTAATTTTTAATTTTCACCTCCTCATGTCGTGCTCACCAAACAAAGTAGGATAATCCTCTTCCATATTCTTATGGATAAACATGAGAATAGTCTCCCGCAGCCAACGCGACTTGTTCGTTATCTTGTATTTCTCCAGATAACGGTCCACAATCCGCTGCTCTTCCTCGCTCATCAGGCATACCATGCGCTGCTCGCGTTTCGGTTCTTCGGGCGTTGCTTTCGCACACGTTTTATCTCTCTTTCTCATATTTCCTGCAAAATTACTTTTACTTCTGTAAAAACAAAACGAACCTACGTAATTTTTATATCGGAAACACTTAAATAGCACTGAAATATTTTTTTGACCGGTAAACTTAAAGTATTTCTTAAAAACATTTTAATTTAGTAATTAAAAACGTATTTTTGGAGAGTTCTAAATTTAAAAGGTATGAAACATGTAAATTATCTTAGTTTCTTTCTACTCACATTGTTCAGTATAAGTTTTATCTCATGTAGTGACGATGACGATAATAAACTTAATACCGGCATAACCAATCAGAGTTGGACAGAGGGAAAATCCCTGGAGATCAGCCAGGATAATGAGTTGTCTGTAAGCTTCAATGCTGCAGCCAAATGGGTAGCTTCCGTCACCTCAGGAGCGGATTGGTGCAAACTGAATACGACCTCGGGTACAAAAGGACAAAGCACCTTGAAATTATCTGTAAGTACAAGTTCCACCACCGACCGGACAGCCAGAATTTCCATTAATATAGACGGCTATTCTCCTGCAAGTTTTGAAGTTACACAAAAGGGGACCAGTGTTCCCCAAACCACTGAAGATATGGAGATTAACGCAAAAGTTGATGAATATCTGAGGGAAATGTATCTCTGGAACGATGAATACAAAACGTTGAATCTTGACCATAACAAAGGCTATGAAGACTTCTTCTATGATGCATTGGGAAGTATGACTACCAATACTTTGGATAAAAAGGCTACTGCTGATGGGAAATATACTCTCTTTTCATACATACAGAAAAAAAATCCCATCGGTTCAACCCGTTCCACTCAATGGGTAAAAAAAGAACAAACCTATAGTTTCGGTATTACCGGAGCAGACGTCCGCGCAATTGGAAGTGAAGATAATTACACTATCTACTTCTTTGTACAAGGTGTTTATCCCAATTCACCGGCAGCACGAGCAGGTATTAAACGAGGTTCCTCAATCATGCAAATAAACGGAGAGAAGTTAACCATGAATAATTATTGGCAACATTACCTAGATTTACTGATACCTGCTTCCGCTTTCAGTCTGAAAATTACAGAGGAGGATATGGAGGGAGGTACCCAGGAAAAAGACATATCTTCCGAAGCCATGTACTGCAATCCTGTTCTTTTCAGCAAAGTGACAACAGAAGAAGAAACTCCAGGGCACAGGATCGGCTATCTTGTTTATTCTGGATTTGAGGCTGGATATGACCAAGAATTATTCGATGTATTCAAAGAATTCAAAAGCCAGAATATCACTGACCTAATTTTGGATTTACGTTACAATGGAGGTGGCCACGTTATATCAGCCAACCTAATAGCAACTTGTATAGCCGGCGCAAAATCTGAAGGCAAGGTGTTTACAAGCCTGAGATATAATAAAGAAAGAATGGAAAAACGCAACAATAAACGTGAGGAAGAATTGTTTGCATATTCCAACTATGAGAATCTGGCTACATCTCTATCATCAGGTGCCTTAAACCTTCAGCACGTCTATTGTATCGTAGGTAGCGGAACAGCATCAGCCAGTGAACTTGTCATCAATTCTCTAAAGGGAATAGATGTAGAAGTAACACTTATAGGTAAAAGAACTACCGGTAAGAATGTAGGTATGGAACCAGTAGAATATACCATAAGAAATAATGTCTACGAAGTAGTTCCCATTACCTTCCAGATCTATAATGCCAAAGGTGTTGGAGATTATGAAAATGGGTTCACACCTGACATCGAAATAGATGAAAACGACCCTTACGGCAGAGGAGACGGATATTACATATACAGAGACTATGGTTCGGATAAAGAGTTCCTATATGCCCGTGCCATCCAGGAAATCACCGGTCAGGCTCCGGTACCCACAACACGCAGTGCAGAAACCCTGATGAGAGGCAAAGCCTTGAAGGTCCCTGCCATCTACCGACGAGGACATGAAGGCATGATTAAATTGCCGAAATAATGGCAATACACAATATTCTTGGAAAAGCCGGTGAAGACGCCGCTGCCAAATACTTGGAACAGAACGGTTACACCATACGTGACCGTAACTGGCGGAAGAATCACCTTGAGCTGGATATTGTAGCCGACAAAGATAAGGAACTGATTATTGTGGAAGTGAAAACCCGTAGCAATACGGATTACATTGAGCCGCAGGATGCCGTGAACTGGCAGAAAATACGACGTATTGTCGTAGCGGCCGATGCCTATATCAAGCACTTCTGCTTGGATGCACCCGTCCGCTTCGACATCATAACGGCTGTAGGCGAACCGGGTGCATTCAGGATAGAGCATCTCAAAGAAGCCTTCTATCCGCCGATGTTCTGAGAGTTGAAAATTGACAAGCAAGAGTTATTTCAATCGTAAATTGTAAACCGTAAAACCGTAAATACCATCATGGACATCGAAACCGCCCGCGAATATTGCCTCAGCAAAAAAGCCGTCACGGAATGCTTTCCGTTTGACGAATACTCGCTCGTGATGAAAGTCATGAATAAAATGTTTGCACTTATCGACCTGGAAAGCGCCAACAAGATTTGTCTGAAATGCGACCCCGAATATGCACTCGAACTGCGGGAGCACTATGTTGCCATCGAAGGTGCCTATCACTTCAACAAAAAGTACTGGAACCAGGTGTTCCTTGACGGTGACGTCGACGACAAACTGTTGAAGCAACTGATAGACCACTCCGTGGAAGAAGTATTGAAGAAGTTCACCAAAAAAATGCGTACCGAATATGAAGCCCTGCCCTGACACATTCCCGTTCCCGCTGGTGGCATTGGACGAGACGGCATCGACCAACCAATACCTCAGCCAGCTTTGCAACCAGTTGCAAGAATCCGTTGCCGAACTAACAACCGTGACTGCCGAGTTCCAAACTGCCGGTAAAGGCCAGCGCGGCAACACCTGGGAAGCTGAAGAAGGCAAGAACCTGCTTTTCAGCTTTGTACTCTACCCTTCTTTTCTGGAAGCCCGCCGGCAGTTCATCCTTTCACAAATCGTTTCCCTCGCCATTAAGGAAGAGCTGAGCAGATGGTCTGATGAAATCACCATCAAATGGCCGAACGACATTTATTGGAAAGACAAGAAAATCTGCGGCATACTGATAGAGAACGACCTTTCCGGACATCATATCAGGCGCAGCATTGCCGGAATCGGTATCAACATCAACCAGGAAGTCTTCAACAGTGATGCTCCCAACCCCGTCTCACTGAAACAAATCACCGGAAAGGAGCACGACCGTTATGAAATCCTTGCCCATATCCTAAGACGTGTACAAATCTACTACAACAGCCTCCAAATGGAGGACTTCGCCGTCTACTCCGACGAGATATCCACACGGTATGCCCGCTCCCTTTTCCGTCGCCGGGGATTGCACCCTTATGAAGATGCCAACGGCAAGTTCCTTGCCCGGTTGCTGCGTGTAGAGCAAGACGGACGGTTCGTGCTGGAGGATGAAGGAGGAAGTGAACGGGAATATCTGTTCAAGGAAGTGCAATACATTCTGTAAGAAATGTACAACCCGTGCCATCGCATTGGCATAAAGACATCCGGATGTCCGGATGGAATCGCTCAACAAGTTGAAGGAAAATGCTACGAAATAGCCCTTAAACAGTCAGTTCATACACCTCCTCGCACACCGGCATGTCCATACCTTTGTACACCACTACAATCTTGTGCAGCTGCGTAGTGCCAACGGCACGTTTCACTTTCAGCCGACCGACTTCGCGACGGCGGCGATACAAAGATATTGAAAATCTACGGAATAGGCGAAGCAAAAAGAAGAAGAAGTAGTGCAAAAAAGGTTCATCCGAGAAAGGCGTCAAGCCTAAATCTGCATAAATATGTGTCGTGTTGCATATATATTTGCAGGATGCTGCATCTATAGATGCAGCGCGTTGGAACTATAGATGCAACGCGTTCCGTATATAGATGGAACACGCTGGAAATACAGATGCGGAAAAGTGCATGAAGTTTCACCGGAAAATCCGATGGATAGGTCGATATGCAGAAAAGGTGAAGGATGTGAGGCATTGAAACTCGAATAATTGATAACTGAAGTACACACAGATAATTTCTCATTTAACTACGCATTTTCCGGAAGAACCCCCAAAAAAACATTATATTTGCCCACATGAAAGTAATGACACAGGCGTTATTTCTTATCCTTGTCCTATTGGGCTTCTGCGCCTGCGGACACAAGCCCTATCCACAGTCACTGATTATTGCGGACAGCTTGACGAATGCATGCCCGGACAGTGCCATTGCTTTGCTGAAAAACATTGAAAACACCCTGCAGACCGAACCAGAAACCACGCAGATGTATTACCGGCTGCTCTGCATCAAGGCAAACGACAAGGCATACATACCCCATACGTCGGACAGCCTGATACTACCCGTATTACATTATTATATAGAGAAAGACGATGAACGACATCTGCCGGAAGCTTACTACTATGCCGGACGGGTGTATCGTGACTTGGGAGATGCACCGCAGGCACTGGATTACTTTGAAAAGGCTGCGGAGGCATTACCTGAAAACGAAGGATATCAGTTGAAAAGCAAGATTTACAGCCAGATGGGGACACTGTTCTCCTATCAAGAAATCCATGACGAAGCAATGAGGATGTATAGAAAGGCACAGCAATGTGATGAAGCCTTAAAAGACAGCTCAAGCATGGTTTTTATTTTACGGGACATTGCTTATGAATACCGTTGTTACGAACAGACAGACAGCACCTTATACTATTATCAAAATGCGTATGACCTGGCAACTGCCATACGAAATAGCAAGCTTGCAGACATGGTGCAAAACCAGATGGCAAGCCTCTACATTGAACAAGGGAAATATGCCTTAGCGAAAAAAGCCCTGCAACCATCTCTTAACAATATGGATGAACCAAGCAGAAGCGGTATCTTTTCCATAGCTTCAAAACTCTATCACAAGACCGGGCAACTTGACTCTGCTGCTTACTATTATCGGGAACTGCTGGACTTCGGCACTGTATATGCCAAGAAAGCCGCCCATCAGGGATTGGCTGAAATAGCCTTGACATACGGCAACCTGCAAGAAGCCGCCCTGCACTTATCCCTATACGAACACTACATAGACTCCATCAACCAAATCACCGATACCGAGAATATCCGCCGTCTGAACTCCCTCTACAACTATCAGATACGCGAAAAGGAAAACAAACGTCTAAAGACAGAAAATGAGCGCAAGCAGATAGTCATTTTCTGTATTCTGTCGGTTGCCGTTCTGACAGTTTTAGCTACCATATCTATCTATATACAGTATAGCAAGCGAAAAAAGGCTGAATACCAGATGCAGATAGAACGGCTGAACCGGCTGAAAGAAGAACAGTATCAGAGAAGCGCACGGTTCATAGAAGAGAACAAGCTGAAAATTGAAGAATTAGAAAGGCAGTTGGGCGAAGTCAATCAAGAAAACACCACCTTGAAATCTCAGTTACAAAAGCAGAAAGAGATCATATTCCACACTAACAAGCAGGCAGAAATGGAATGGGACGAACACGAGAAAGCAAAAGCCGCCTTTTTGAAATCGGACATCTATAAACATTTCAGGACATTGGCCCATTCCAAAAACAATATTCCCCAAAGCCCAAAAGAGAAAGAAACAAAAGAGCAACTTGCCCAAGACTGGATACTGCTGGAACAAGGCATAAACTCCGCCTACAAGGGTTTCTCTGAAAACCTGAAAAGACTACATCGGTTCAATGAACACGAATGGCATGTCTGTCTTCTCATCAAGATAGGAATACCGCCCGTTGATATGGCTATAATCACTCGACATAGTGCAGAATCCATCACAGCCACCCGAAGAAGGCTCTATGAGAAAGTATTTCAGCAAAAGGGAGATCCCAAAAAGTGGGATACGTTTATCCTCTCACTTTAAGCAAGTTATACGTTTTTTGTAGACTTTTTGTACACTCCATGTAGTTATTTTGTACACTCTCTGTAGGCAGTATAGTTGAATTGTACAGTTTTTGTAGGCTTCATTTCTTTCGTAAAACACAAAAAGGGAGTTGTTTTGCGAATAGAACTAAAAAGAAAAACTGAAATGAGACATTTACTACTTACTTGCATTTCTTTTCTATTTTGTATAAATAGCTTGGCTGAAGAAGTCGTTGTGGAACTTTATAGAAATTATCCAGAGGATAGGGTTAAAGACTATCGCTCCATCACTTTGGAGCCTACCGCCACTATTGACGGAAATACGATTCGTATCTATACAAATGTAGCAATTATGGACTTTCATGCGTCTATAAAAGATAGTATGGGTAATACTGTTTATACTTACAATGACACGGCACCTTCGCGATGCCATACATTCGAAGTATACGGTTTGCCTGAAGGAGAATATATCCTTGAATTCAAAATTGGAGAAGATTCTTTTTACGGAGACTTCATTATTGACTAAAAGTGATAGCTATCCCAATAATTATTAACTCAAAATGTAACGATTATGAATGAACTAAATTTTACTTTGCCCCTTGAAGTCATACAGCTTAAGGAGGAAGAAATGGCCCTACTAAAAGGAGGAGCCAATGAAGATGTTTACATGAATAACGGTTGTGATTGCAATTGCGGTGATTGCTGCAGCGCAAGCAAACCAACTATGCCACCACATCGTATAGAGCATACTTAAAACTCTTAGAACGGCAGAATATAGTATAAAATAGTATGAACTAATTATCTATATTCTGCCTTTTTGTCAACTTCAAATTTACATATACCAATGAAAAGCAGTTACTACAATTTGTATACGCCATGCAATGCAGGCATACTATGGTTCAACACATACCATGACAACTATATGGTGACAAATTGCCAGACCTATGACCTCATACAAAATGGCAAATATGACAAGATTAGCGCAACCACTTTAAAAGCTTTACAAGGAAACGGCTTTATTGTAGAAAACGATGTAGATGAATATAGTAATCTCATACAAGAATACCATAAAACCGAAAGCTCCGGTACTTTTAACCTGACTTTTCTTCCTTCTTTAGACTGCAATGTAAGATGCTGGTATTGCTTCGAAAAGCATATTGTAGGCAGTCATCTATCTTGTCAGCAACAAGACAAAGTATTCAGATATGCACAAAATCTACTAAACAGAGAAGACATATCCGTCATACATTTTTCTCTGTTTGGCGGCGAACCCATGCTGTACTTTAAAGAAGAAGTTGCACCTCTGCTGTTTAAAATAAAAGATTATGCAAAGACAATGAACAAGGATATTAAAGTTTCCATTGTCACAAATGCAACTTGCATCACAGAAGACATCATTCCTATATTGGCCGAACTAAATGCCACCTTCCAGATAACCATTGACGGATACAGAGAAAAGCACAATTCCATCAAAAAATCACCGAAGTTTAAAGAAGGCACTTATGATGTAGTAATGAAAGCTATTCATGACCTAACCAATGCTTATGATTCACGCATCAATTTAAGAATAAATTTCGACAATCAAACATTCAAGCATCTGAATTCTGTTATAAATGATATACAAGATGTAGAGAGAAAGAAGATAAGGATTCATCTGGAGCGTGTATGGCAAACCACAGCATCAGACGATTATACGACAGGTACTTATCTCAAAGAATTCATCAATGACATGTTACGATTAAATTTCCGTTTGTCATATCTCAATTTCGGCAGACGGAACTACTCGTGCCTCATGGATTTAAAGAACAATGTGGTCATATCCTATGATGGAAATGTTTATAATTGCACTGGAAGAGACTTCACGGACACTCACCAAGAAGGGGTACTGACTACGGACGGAAGCATAGAGTGGGAACTGAACAAGCTGGAAAGAAGAGCTACTATCAACACATACGATGATCCAGCATGTATCCGATGCAAACTATTACCACAATGTTGGGGACTCTGCAAACAAAAGATATTGGAACACCCCAATAAAGCAGAACAGATGTGTCCGCTAAAAACAATGGAAATCACCATGGACGAATATATTACATATCGTTTCAACAATGAATATATATCCCGCAAAATATTTGGCAATGAGCAACCCATCTCTTTTACTTAACGTTAACAAATCATGAATAAAACGTTCTTGATTATCCTTACTATATCATGCCTGTTTTTTCACTCAGCCAATGGACAAAACCTCCGGCAGCTTTCAGGCATCGTAACAGATACCCTTGGAAAAGGAGTTGAACACGCAACCATACGGATTCAAGCGATGTCCGACTCCTCTTCACATCAGACATTCACAGATAAAGACGGGCAATACATATTTGGAAAGCTACCGGAAAAAGAGTACACATATTACATCTTCCATGACAATTACCAAAGCGTGAACGGAACTATCTACCTGAACGGCGATAAGGAATTAGAGCATACTCTTTACCCAATAAAAAATGTGAATTTGGACAACGTCGTAATAACCGCAGACCGTAGCAACGTCATAAAATCCAATGCCCAAAGCACCCTTTTTCATCTGTCCGGAAATGCAAGGAAAGAGAAAAGCATTTACGAAGCCTTGCAAGAAATACCCAATTTAAAGGTGGATTTATCCATGCGGAAAATAAAGACCGCTGATGAACAGAATGTAATCATATTGGTCAATAATATGCAACGGGACACCTCCATAGAATCCATTGACCCGGAAGAAGTGGAAAGTATAGAAATAATGGAAAATCCACCGGTCAAATATCTAAAAGACGGATATACAACGGTGCTCAATATAAAACTCAAAAAAAGAAGCCAGACTTACCAGCTGCTGAATCTGTACAATGACGTCCATCCGGGAATGGTGACAAACTCTCACAGTGGAAGTTTTGAAACTGGGAACGACAAATTCTCTTTCTATACCATCTTGTTCTGGTCGGGAGCCAACCGTGAAAAAGGAAATGAATACGGAGAACAGCATTACTCCGAAACAGACAAAGACTACAGCGCAAATACCCGGCACAATTCGCACAATGCCGCCTTTTACATAGGGGGAGACTTTGTGCCCAATCTTAAAAACTATCTCTCTTACAGTTTATATGCCGATTATAGTAACACAAAAACAAGAAAGTGGGGAGAAGGGAGTATCTCACAAAAAGGGACTTCCTATGAATATGATGTCCGGAGATTAACCCACAACCGTCCCATTACCTATGCCGGAAAAGTATTGCACCAATATCGACTGAACGAGAAAAGCCTGCTCGAAAGTACCCTCAGTTACAGTTACAGCCTCAATAAAGACAACAACTGTAACCATGAATTTTCTGACAATTACAACTATTCCAATGAGAACCGCTATAAAATGGTTTATCAGACCGGCAGTTACATAGCCGAATACCAAAAGAAATGGGACAACAAAAACGAACTGACAATAGGAAGTGGCACTTACTATATAAACGGGAAATTGGACAACACTTCGACCGCAGGCAGCAATACTTTCGACTACCGAAGCTGGAACGAATACCTATATTCCACATACAGCAGTGCAAAAACACCTTTTTCGTATATGCTATCGTTGGGATTAGATTGTCATTACAATAAAATAGAAGACATCAAGAATCAATACTACAAGATAAGAGTTTCGGGAAATGCAAGCTACTCATTCCGAAAGCATCATCTGCTTAAAGGCTACGTCAGGGGATATACATCCAACCCCTCCATTTCCCTGCTGAACCCGTACAACACCTCCACAGACAGCCTTCAGGTCATCAAAGGAAACCCCTACCTTGAGCCAAGTTATACCATCGAGAGTGGAGTAGCCTACCGGTTCACACAAGGAGCGTGGTATATAGAACCCGACATCTGCTATGCCCAATATATGGATATATACGAAAGAATAGGCCGGAAGGAAGGAGAGGTTTATGCCTACACTTACGAAAACAAGAAAAGGGAGTCCCAGCTTATCGCCACGCTCAGTGCCAGATACAATATAAAAAATGTAGGGCATATCGGCTTGATGGGAAGATACCGTAGGTGCTTTTTTGAAAATACCACAAAAAGCTGGATAAGCATTTACCCCAATTGGCGTTTCTATTATAAAAACATTTCGTTGAACGGTTCCATCAGCTTCCAGCCCTATTCTCATGAGGAATATTCCAAAAGGAAGAATTCTACCGATTGCAGAATGGTACTTAACTGGAGTATAAATACCAATTGGAACGTAGGAATCGGCATGCGCTATATGATAGAACCTTATGAATATGCTTACTCTATTGACGATACCCGGTTGGATTATCACAGTTACATAAATTACGATTACCCCAAACGGGACAAAATGCTTTACTTCACCGTTCAATATGTATGGAAACATAAAGCCCCAAAAAGAAAAAGCCAATATCTGCAACAAGAAAAACCGAACATACAGTTATTGAAAGAATGATGAGATTCCCACTCCATAAACAGTACGACTCTATGCAGTGCGGTTTAGCCTGCTTACAAATGATATGCGATTTCTTTGGAACAAACTATTCATTGGAAACAATATCCCGATACTGTTTTGCAACTACGGAAGGAACATCATTACGCAGCATCAATGAAGCTGCTTTAAAATTGGGATTTCATACAATAGTGGGAAAGGTAACAATTCCCCAATTAAAAGAAGCTTCATTGCCTTGTATCCTATATTGGAATCAGAAACATTTTATCATATTATGTGATATAAAAAAACGAAAGAAGAAGAATATTTACTATATAGCCGATCCAGCAAAAGGATTGCTAAAATACACGGAAGAAGATTTTAAAGAAAATTGGTTTAATACATTTGTTAAGAACGAAGAAGCTGGCATCGCCCTCTTCCTCCAACCCACCCCAGCCTTCTACGAAAAGCAGGAGGAGCACAAATCGGAAAAGCGCTCCTTCTCCTTCCTCTTCGGCTATTTCCGCCAGTACCGCCGTTACTTCGGGCAAATCATCCTGGGACTACTGATTGGCAGTGTCCTGCAACTCATCTTTCCCTTCCTGACACAAGCCATTGTGGACGTAGGAATCAAGCACCGAAACCTGAATTTCATCTATCTGATACTTATCGGACAGTTGATGCTGACCGTCAGCCGCACATCAGTGGACTTCATACGTCGGTGGATATTGCTACACATCAGCATGAGGATAAACATCTCGCTGGTCAGCGACTTCTTCATCAAGCTGCTGAAGCTGCCCATGTCCTTCTTCGACACCAAGCTGATGGGCGACCTGCTGCAACGGATGAACGACCACAATCGGGTGGAAAAGTTCCTTACCACGCAGACACTCAGCGTGATGTTCTCGTTGTTCAGCTTCATTGTGTTCGGAGCCGTGCTGTTATGCTACAATCTGCCGATATTCTGTATTTTTCTGGCAGGCAGCATCGCCTACTCCGCCTGGATTGCCCTCTTCCTGAAACGCAGGAAGCAGATAGACTACCTCTACTTCGAGAAGCAGGCAAAGAACAACAACAAGACCTACCAGTTCATCACCGCCATGCAGGAGATAAAGCTGCAAGACTGCGAACAGCGCCGCCGCTGGGAGTGGGAAGACGTGCAGGCCGAACTTTTCGAAGCCAACATGAAGAGCTTGAAACTGCAACAAACACAAGAAGCAGGCAGCATCTTCATCAACGAAATAAAGAACATAGTGATTACCGTAGTGGCAGCAACCGCCGTGATAAACGGGCAAATGACGTTGGGTATGATGCTGGCGGTGCAGTACATCATCGGGCAACTAAGCTCGCCCATCGAGCAGCTGATGAATTTTATCTACTCTCTACAGGACGTGAAGATAAGTTTGGAACGTATCAACGAAATACACGAGATGGAAAACGAGGAAAGCGACACGAATGCCCTCACCGCCTTTCAAAGCCAAAACAAAAGCCTACGGCTGAAAATGGTGGACTTCAAGTACGACCCGCACGCCTTGAACAAGACACTGGACAGTGTGGATTTTGAGATTCCCGAAGGGAAAGTGACTGCCATCGTGGGCACCAGCGGAAGTGGAAAGACGACAATCATCAAGTTGCTGTTGGGCTACTACCAGGCATTGGGTGGAGAAATCTCTATCGGCGGCACAGACATCAACCGCTTCAACCTGAAGTGGTGGCGCAGGCAATGCGGCGTAGTGATGCAGGACGGGGTAATCTTCTCCGAATCCATCGCCAGAAACATTGCCGTGGACGACGGGGAAATAGACAAGACGCGCCTGGCAGAGGCCGCCCGTATCGCCCGCATAGACGACTACATCATGCGCCTCCCCCTAAAATACAACACCCTGATAGGACAAGACGGCGTAGGGCTGAGCCAAGGACAGAAGCAACGGATACTGATAGCCCGCGCCGTCTATAAGAATCCGCAGTACATCTTTCTGGACGAAGCCACCAATGCACTGGATGCCAACAATGAACGGGCGATTGTAGAAAACCTGATGGAATTCTACAAAGGGAAAACGGTAGTCGTAGTGGCGCACCGCCTGAGTACCGTCAAAAATGCAGACCGGATAGTGGTGATAGACCAAGGAAAAATCATAGAAACCGGAAAGCACCAGGAACTGATAGCCAACCGGGGAGCTTATTATAACCTCGTAAAAAACCAATTGGAATTGGGCAGTTAGCGCATGGGAGACAGCATGAATTACAGAATAACAGTATGGAGAACAAAGACATAGAGCTCAGAAGCGAGCAGGTACGGAGAATCATCGGGCAGGTCCCCCCGATGCTAGTGCGCAGCGGAATCGGCATTATCGGCCTCATCGTGGCACTGCTGCTGGCCGTAGCGGCATTCGTGCCCTACCCCGAAACGGCAGATACGGACATCACACTGACAGGCATCCGGAATGGGCAGGCCATCGCCACCGCAGAACTGCCATATGCCTGCATCACGCAAATCAATCCGGGCATGAAAGCCGAAATAGAACTGGAAGGATATACAAGCAAGGAATACGGCTACCTGCAAGGAACCGTCACCAACGTCTCTCCCCGGATAATCAGCCGCGACGGGGGGAACAACTATTTCTGTTTTACATTGTCATTGCAAGAAGCTCCTTTTATGCAGCAAGGCATGAAAGGGAAAGTTTCCGTCATCTTGTCCGAAAAGACTCTGCTCAAAAGGATATGGGAATAGACCGCTACGCCTCCACAATATTTCTCGGAATATTTAAAAAGGGCACGGTAGAGGTTATCAAACTCAAAAGTTTTCCCTACTCGACGACATCCATAAATAGCTATAAATTCAGACTCCTTGGAATCCATATATTCCATCAAGGCTTTTTGTTCCCTAATGCGCCCTACAATCTCTGTTTTCATGTTCCCCTTTTTATTACTTGCGCAAAGCTATAAAAAACATAGATTACGCAAGTAATAAATTTATTACTTGCGCAATCCATACTTCAAGAGGGAGATTAAGCTACTGTTAACTAAAGAAGAATATCCCGACAGCCTATTCACTACTGCCCTACTTCAAACTTTACTTCAGTTCCTTTCAGAAGGGGGGAAGCAAACTTTACTTTAACCGGTCCCTCTCCTCCGGTAGTCTGTATATAGGCCAGCAAACGCCCGTGGTATACGCGGTGACGGTTATCGGTATAATCACTCATGTCACTGTTGTCAGAGCCTTCGAGCCCAAGCAGACGCGCCGCTCCTTCAACTGTACACGTAATTTCATTGTCGCCAAGTTTCACAACAGTACCTTCTTCGTCAACCACCTCTACGGTTATGTGCGCAGTGGCGCGGTCGCCGGACAAAATAGTGCGATCCGCCGTGGCACGGATGGCATAAGGACGTCCGGATGTCCGGATGGAATAGCTCGACAAAGCATTTCCTTCCTTATCGCAGCCCTCAGCACGAAGCTCACCAGCCCGGAAAGGAATATCCCAGTAGATGATGCCGGTCTTTTCATCATAAGGTTTCATCTCGCCTACCACCCTGCCGTTGAGCAGCAAACGCGCCTGCGGAGCATTGGTATAACACACCACACGTATGTTCTGCCCCTCGTCATAGTTCCAGATGTCCCATGCATCAGGCGAAAGGAATACATGCTCGGGATGCTTGGGATTGACATATACCGGATATGTTCCTGCATACGTGACCGGATTCTCGCACCACAACGAAGCCCGGAAATGTCCGCGTGGCTTGGGGAAACTTCCGAAATCGAGCAAACCCGTGTACAAACCGCGGGACGGCCATCTGCCCGATTCACCCAGATAATCCGTACCGGTCCAGATGAACTGCCCGAAGATGAAATCCTTGTCGCGGACGGCATACCAGGCATCAAGCCCCGAACCCGTCTCGCTTCCATAGATAATGCGGTCCGGATAAGTGGCATGGTCTTGGTCGTAGCGGTTTTCCGTATAGTTATACCCCACCACATCCACAGCATCGGGATACTCCGTCTCGTTCGACATCACGACACCCGCCAAAGCTCCGGTCACGGGACGGGAAGTGTCCACGGCACGTACACAGGCAGCCAGACGCTTTGCTATGGTTCCGATGCGCATGGCATCGGGAGCATCCGGCTTATAGCCCCCGAACATAGGCTGGTTGATTTTAGCTCCATCAAGAACGGGATGCGAATAAGGGTCGTTCGGATAATCCACTTCATTGCCGATACTCCACAAGAAAATACAGGTATGATTGCGGTCACGACGTACCATATCGGTTACGTCCCGTTCTATCCACTCCTCGAAGAAGTCGAAAGTACCGTCATAACTCGGAGTACCCACATTCCAGCCTTGTACCCATTTGCGTTTCGGAAACTCCCATTCGTCAGAGACTTCATCCATTACAAGAAATCCCAGGCGGTCACACAGTTCATAAAGAACGGGGGCTTGTGGGTTATGGCTCATGCGGATGGCATTTACGCCAATCCCTTTCAAGTTATTCAGGCGGCGTTCCCATACCTCCGGCGGCACTACTGCACCCAGCACTCCTGCATCATGATGCAGGCATACACCTTTTACCTTCATCCAGTTGCCGTTGAGGGCAAAACCTTTGTTGGCATCAAATTCCAGCGTACGCAGTCCCACTTTGGTCTCACTGCCGTCAATGCGTTTGCCATTGGCAAGCAATTCGGTTTTCAATGTATACAGATACGGATTATCCAGATTCCAACGATGGGGTTTGGACACTTTCAAGTCAAGACTTTGCTTGGCAATGCCCTCTTTTCCATCGGCAACACGCACACGGCGTTGTGCCACCTTCTTTCCGGCAGTATCGTACAGTGAAGCCTTCAGTTCCAGTTTGTCGGAAGTTGCCTTGTGCTTCTCCACCTCTACATCGACCGCAACGACGGCTTGCTTGTCTGTCAGCGAAGCGGCATGCCAGCCCACACCCCATTGCGCAATATGTGTATCGGGAGCAGCCACCAGCCATACATCGCGATAGATGCCCGACCCCGTATACCAACGTGAATCGGCATAACGGCTATGGTCTACACGGACAGCCAGCACATTGTCGCCTTCCTTCAGGTAAGGGGTCATGTCGTAAAGAAACGATACATAGCCGTTGGGGCGCCTGCCAAGCAGATGCCCGTTCAGGTAAACCTCGCTCCGGTTATATACCCCTTCGAAATAGATATAATGACGTGTTGCGTTGTCTTCAACCCTGAAGTGTTTGCGATACCAGCCTATCCCACCCGGCAGGTACCCGGTGCAACTGGCCAGTGTGGGCGACAATTGCCCCTCTATGGACCAATCGTGTGGCAAAGAAAGCTTCCGCCATTCGCTGTCGTCATAGTCAGTCCGGACAATAGCCGAGTCGTCCGTCAGCCGGAACAGCCATCCGTCATTGAATTTTGCGGCATCGCCAAATGCCACCTGCGCCTTTATCGGAGCAACGGCCAGCATTGCCAGCAAGAAGACAAGAGCAGTCCTGTTATTCTTAAAATACATTTTCATATAGATTTTCTTTGAAGTTAAACTAATTCCTTACTTCAGGCTATACACCACGGTTGTCACACTCTTGGCTTCCAGAATCACCTGCTTGCCTGCCGCCACCGTTCCTTCCACCAGATTCTTGCTACCGGTAGTTGTATAAGTAGCTATTGACTTCGCTTCATTGCTCCATCCCACATGCGTTTCACCTAAGCGAACCGCCTTATCAGACATGTTTGTATAGACGGCCACTACCTTATCCCCCTCGGGAGAAAGCCAGGCGGAACCGAAAAAAGTACGCGATTCGTTCAAGTCGAGGGCAATACGGCGGTATCCCGGACGGATAAAGCGGCTGTAATTGCCCAGTACCCAAAGAGTGGCAGTAGCCTGATAGCTTCCCTCCTGCTCTATATCACCATACTCGCCACCGGCAGGTACCAGCGAAATCAAGAGAAAACGGTTCTTATGCCCCCAACGGGAAACATCCATCGATGTCCAGTAACTCCAGGAAGACACCCCAGCCACAGTGAGGTCATTGTGGATGACCTTCGACATGTAGAAAGCGATATCCATCTCAGAAGCCTGCTCGTAGCCCACGAATTCGGAACTGCTGTAATTATCGCCCAGCATACTCCATTCACTCTGCCAAACATCCAGATTATACTGACCGGCAGCCTGGGCCACTTGCTTGCGCACGTTGCGCATACCGTCCCATGTGCCGTCAGTCCAATAGCTGTGTCCGCAAATGAGATTCTTCACGTGTGCCAAGTCACCCACGTAGGCGGAAGAGCCGGGTGTAAAGAAAGCTGAGAATACATTACTGCGGTTGGCATCGCCTTTCACTTTATACAGATACTCCCAATCACCGGATTCGCCCAAGAGAATGTCTGTGGAAAGCCCCCGGTCATCCAACGACATATCCAACTCGCGTGCCAGTGCAGCCACTTCGTCATTGGTCCAGCCACTGCCCTCCTGTCCGCTGTCCCAGTTGTACTGCGGCTCGTTGACGGGTGAGATATGGCTTATGTGATAGCCTTCAGCGGTATAACGGGCCGCTACATCGGCCATATATCCTGCAAAGTCACCATAATGTTCCGGTTTCAGATTGGAAAGTCCCCCTCTGGCGGAAAATCCTTTTCCATTATAGGTGTACTGCACGGGAGGTGTATTGCTGAAAAGAACGAAATTGTTACATCCCAGCTCCTTGGCACGGTCCATGAAGTAACGTTGTCCCTCGCAACGGGTCCAGTCGTACGTCAAGTCATCGGTAAGATAGGATTCCGCACGACGGGATTTGTCCTCGATGCCGCAGGCTTCACCTTGCGCGGCACTGCCGCCACCAAGATTCACCCGCCATTGGGAAAGGCCGATTCCTTTCGGCTTGCCGCCCACAATCTCTGAGGAAAAAAGCAGTTCCGTAATCCCCGCACGGTGCGAAGTCCATGACTTGCCCACAAAGGCTGGCGTCCAACAGTCCGAAGCGCCGAAGCCGGCTATTGTCTGGAAAGTCTGTCCGGCATCGATGCTCACCAGTTTCTCTACGCTGTTCGTAATGTCCGGACCATCAGGAGTGTCGGGAGTATCCGGTGTAACGGGAGAATCATCGCTGCAAGCCATTGCGGTAAGCAGTGCCGGAAGAATAAAAATGTGTCTCAAATTCATGATATTATTTTGGATTAAAAAACTGCCGCGGATAATCCATTGCAAACTATCCGCGACAGAATATAAAGACCTATTGAATAATCAGTTCCTGCAACAATCTGCTTTCATCAGAATGTGTTTAATTCCAACCCGGATTCTGGGTAATGGAACCGTTGGACATCGTGATTTCGTACAAAGGAATGGGGAACACCATGTCGCGGTTTTCATTGAAAGTGATGCCTTTGTCACTTGCTTCACCTTGATTTTCCCACTCAAGAGCGTCACGGGTAGCCTCTTCAGTGTTCCACTTCACAAAGGAACCGTTCGGTCCCAGGATATTGCTAATCATCTTTTTACCATTTGTATCAGTCCAGCGGCGGATATCATACAGACGGTTCTGCTCGAAAGCCAATTCCAAACGGCGCTCCAGGCGAATGGCACTTTGCAATGCCTTTCCACTTGCCGTAACGTCATCCAACTTGGCACGTCTGCGCACCTGATTGAGAGCATCGCGGGCAGAAGCGTCATCACCCAGTTCATTGCAAGCCTCAGCATACATTAAAAGGACATCGGCATAACGCAGAATGCGGTGATTCAAAGGACTCTTGTCCGTGGCGTAAGCCGTTGCATCGCCTTGTGCACGATATTTCATCGGCAGGAAATACTTGCGGATGATACGCGCAGACTTATGGTCAGCGGGATTGATAATATAGCAATTGGGGTCCCAACCATATTTATCAAGATATTCCTGATACTTATTCAACGCTTTGCTTGCGTCAATGAAATCTTCAAATTGGTCTTCGCCGGCAATTTCTGTACAGCCCGACTTGATTATTGTCCATTTCAAACGTTCCGTATCACCGGCCTCAATATAAGCTTGCTCCAAATTTGCCGTAGGCTGACACCAGCTCCAACCATCACCAGGACCATTACGGGCACCGGTTACCGTAGCAAGCGCCCCTCCTAAGCCCAAAGTGGGATGATATTCATACTGGATTTCCAGAAGGCTCTCCGCACTGTTGTCATAGTCGACATTCCATACCTGCCCGAAATCGGGAAGCAATTGGTATTCGCCTTCATCTATCACAGTCTTCAACACATCATGGGCAGCCTGCCATTTCTCCTGATAGAGGTACACTTTACCCAATAATCCTAAAGCGGCGCCACGAGTAGCATGCCCTACTTGCGCAGTACTGCGTTGCGGCAGTATTTCGACAGCTGCCATCAGGTCATCCTCTATGAATTTGTACACGGCTTCTGCCGTAGCACGTTCTGTTCCCTCCACTTCTTCCGGCATTTGGAAACTGGTCATCAAGGGCACCCCACCAAAATTTCTCACCAGTTCGAAGTAATAGTAGCCACGCAGGAAACGGGCTTCTGCCACCAGACGGTCTCTGGTTTCTGTCTCTTGGGTTTCGAGAGCCGCAATGCGATCTATGGCTATGTTACAACGTAAAATACCTTTGTAACGGTACTGCCAAAAATTGGAGATAGGGCCATTGCTGGCACCGTTTCCCTGATAATGCGCCAATGAGATATAATCACTCTGAGACTGCGAAGTATTCCCCATCCAGGCATCATCCCCACACATTTCGGAAAGTAACCACACGGTGTTGATTTGCCACCATCCTCCATACGTCATAGCCTGATAACAGCTCGTGACTGAGGATTCACACTCTTCTATGGACTTATAATAAGTGTCCACGTTCAATTGCCCGCGTACGTCTTCGGTCAGGAAGTCCTCGCAAGAGGTAAACACCAGCGAAGCAATCAGAACTACTATTGTAAATATTCGTTTCATGGATAATCAAGAATTAAAATTTGAAGTCAATGCCAAACAAGAATGTTCTCGGATTAGGATAAGCCACGTTGTCAATACCGGTATTGATGGCACTGCCAGAGCTGTCGGTAGTACCGTCAACCATCGGGCGTTCGGGGTCCATTCCCGAATAACCGGTAATGGTAAACGGATTCTGTGCAGAGAAGGAAAGACGCAAGTCAGCACCTCCAACCCATTTCTTAGGAAGCGTATAGCCTATCTGCAACAGCTTGCAACGCAAGTAGGAACCATCTTCCACATAGAAACTGGAAACGCGGCTATAGTTCAGGTTCAAGTCATTGCTCGACAAACGGGGAATATCATTGCCGGTACCCTCTCCATGCCATGCTTTCTCCAGTGTACCAGCCCAAACATTCTGTCCGCCTGAACCGGAGTACCGTCCTTTGGTGACATTGTAAATATCATTACCGAACGTACCATAGAAATTGGCTGCAAAATCAATGTTCTTATAACGCATACCAATATTCAGACCCATCATTAAATCAGGATAAGGATTGCCGATATAATCTTTGTCATTGGCATCGAGCACTCCGTTATGGTCCCGGTCCTTGAAGCGGATGTCTCCCGGTTTTGCATTGGGCTGAATCAGTGTTCCGTGTTCGTCAGTGTGCGCATACACCTCTTCCCAATTCTGGAACAAGCCATCGGCCACGTAACCGTAGAAACGGGAGATAAAACCACCATCTTCGTTACGGATAATCTGGTCGCTATTGAATCCACCAACATTGATAGGACCGTCGCCCGAGAACTTGATGGCCTTGTTGCGCACGGCAGAAAGGTTCAGACCAAGATCGTAAGAGAAATCCTTGCCGATTTCATCGCGCCAGGTAAGTCCCACTTCCCAACCGCGGGCCTGCATACTACCGATGTTCATCCAAATCTGGCTGTTCCAGTTATCATATCCCAAAGAGAGGATGTTCTGTTTCTGGTAGAGCATGTCAATGGACTTTTTCTGGAAATATTCGAATGTTACACCCAAACGTGAATCAAGGAATGACATATCCACACCTACGTTCCAATCTTCCACAGTCTCCCACTTCAACTGGTTGTTACCTACTGTAGACACGAAGTAACCATTTGCCAACGTATTGCCATAATAGTATTGGGTTTCGCTCAACAAAGTAAGGGTAGCATTATTGTTAATATTCTGATTACCTACACGGCCCCAGCCTCCACGAAGCTTCAGGTCACTGAAGATGTCCTGGTCCTGCATAAATGCCTCACTGATGACACGCCAGGAAGCGGAAACAGACGGGAAGAGGGCATATTTGCTGCCCTTCGGGAAACGGGAAGAACCGTCAGCACGAAGAGATGCCGAAATATAGTAACGGTTATCGTAATTGTACATGACACGACCCAGGAAAGAGACCAGCGTATTGTAAGTGGTTTCACCGTTGGCCTCATCCGTACCCTGCTGTCCGGCATTCACTTCCTGCATCTGGTCCAGATTATTGGGAACATTATCACGCCGTGCCTGAGTATTGTACCATGCAAAACGTTCGGCAGTAAAGCCAGCCATTACATTCAAGTTGTGCTTTTCAGCGAAAGTGTCCATGTAAGTGGCTGTATTCGTCCAGTTCCAGTCAAACCACTCCTGATTGCGGCGGGTGATTTCGTTCAAGTCTTGTTTCTCCAACGGATCCATATTGAACTTCGGAACGAATGAATCAGAACGGCGATAGTGTGCATTGGCACCGAACTGGGTGCGCAACGTCAGCTTTTCTATCGGGTTTACCTGCAGATAGGTATTCAGAATGGCACCCAACTCGCGAGAATGAGCATTGCTACGGGCAATTGAACCGGCGGGATTCCACTCCTGGTTGTTGTAAGAGCGTTGATAGTTGTTGTACTCATTATCCTCCCATTGGTCCTGCGGACGGAATACCGGAGTTGTCGGGTCCATAGCCATGGCTGCCGAGAACTGGTTTGGGGTATCATCCCATGATTCGACACGTGGAGCAATATCAACTCCCAATTTTACATACTTATTAAATGTATATTCAGTATTCAGACGGATATTTATCTTATCCCAATAACCTACATCAAACTGTGAGTTGTTACGATAATAGCCCACGCTAAAGTTATAAACAAACTGTTCTGAGCCACCGGCAACACTAAGTGAATGGTTCTGCACCAAAGCTGTTTTATTGACTACAGTATCCCACCAGTCTGTACCACCGGGATTGGTCGTAGCACCCGTATCGTTCCAGATAGAAGAAAGGCCATCATTCGTATAACGGGTATTGAACACTTCTTTATATTCAGCCGCACCGGCAATATTAGGTTTGGCCACGGTCTGGAAACCAACAGAAGAATTCCAATTGATGCGGGCTTTACCAGTCTTACCTTTCTTTGTAGTAATCAGGATGACACCGTTTGATGCACGCGTACCATAGATAGCGGCAGCCGAAGCATCTTTCAATACTTCCATGGAAGCAATATCGTTACTATTCAGAAAGTTGATATTGTCACCTACCGGCATACCATCCACTACATACAACGGATTCGTACCGTTTACGGTAGTTACACCACGAATCAGCACCTTCGGAGTAGCTCCAGGGCCACCACCACTGGTGACTTGTACACCATTTACCTTACCCTGCAAAGCATCCATAGCATTACCGGTCACGGTTTCAGTGATTTCATCGCCTTTTACTGTAGCAATAGAACTGGTCAAATCGCTCTTTTTCACAGCACCATAACCGATAACCACCACTTCATCCAGTAATTCCGCAGCCTCCTTCAGTACCACGTTAATCGTAGTACGTCCACCTACAGCTATTTCCTGAGACTCAAAACCAATAGAAGAGAATACCAACACTGCATTCTTGTCTACATTGGGTAATGTATAATCACCGTCGATACCGGTAATTGTACCCGTACCGGTACCTTTCACTTGAACTGTAGTTCCAATCAACGGCTGCTGGTCGGTGGCCGAAGTCACCACACCCTTAACCGTTATCTGCTGCGCATAACCGCAAAGGCTTATCAGCGCAAGACATAATAATAGAATTTGCTTTTTCATATCTTAAATCTAATGTTACTTTTTAATTAGCAGGAACAATCTTGCCGCGACCCAAATGCGCGTCAAACTCAAAGCGGTAGTTGCCGGTCACCGTAACCGTAGGCTTCATCCAGTTGTCACCTACCATCGAGCCGTCTTCCCAACGCTGATTGGTGCCTTCCCAATTAGGATTCACATCCCCTTTCTTACTGAAGTAACCAAACTTCTCTACATTCTGAGAGTCGTCACACCGCCATTCCACATGATCCCACCATCCGTCGGGATGATAATTGGATATGATGAAGTTCATTTCTTCACCGGCTTCCAGCGTCCAAGTTCCATTTTCCGGATAATAGAAAAGATGAGGATTATTTTTATCCTGGGCAAACAACTGATTTCCCGCATCCTGAGGAGAACCTCCCCAACCGATATAGAAATCAATGAACGATTCCCCATTCTCCCAACGGTCAAAACAAGGCTTTCCATATTCATATTTCATCGGATTTGTAGCCTCTGTCACCGAGTACGTGCGCATACTATAAGTAGACTCTTTCACATTGATGTCTATTTCATAATAAACACCAGCCTCATCCAAGACAATAGGTTTAGCCGTTTCCGGGTCATCCGTCAATTTTGTATTATCCTCCGGATCAAGGCCAAAACAGATAGGAGTAAAGTCTGTCTTTTGCGGTAAGAAGAAAATTTCCGTACCGGCAGCTTTATTATAATAACGTGCACGATATTGGTACTCGCCCGTATGGTTAATCACCATCGGTACACCGAAAATATCACTGTTCAATTCCTCTACGGTTGCCACATCGGCCAGATACATTTTGGGGAAGTCAGGCATTTCAGATACACTGATGGTACTATTGGTCACTGTCTGATTGCCTCTGGCATCCACAGCCGTCAAAGTCACATCGTAACTTTTCACCTCATTAGGCAGAATAATCTTCTCCGTAAAGCTCAAAGTAGATTGCCCGCCAGCCTCTATACGGCGGCTTTCAAAACCTTCTACCCCAGGAATCTCAATGAGTACATAATCCAGTATGCGGTCATCTTTTACCGTGAAATTCAGGTTGAACTTTGTTTCATCCTTTATCAGTACGGTAACCTCCTTACCAGGGGCAATTGTAAATGTAGGATTCTCAAAGTCCCCATCCATCGTTATCAACACATCCTGCGACACTTCACGCCCGCCCGCATCTGTTACGGTCACTTTCACGGTGAAGCGTTCACCGATTTCATCACGCTTGAGGTCATAAGAATAGCTCAACTCATACTCCGTTTGGGGAGCTCCATAGATTTCGACCAAATCAATCGTCTTGTTCAGATAAAGATCGGCACATTGCAGATTGACGGATACAATTCCATCCTGGTCAGCCAACGAACCCTCAATGGTAAAACGATGGCCGGCACCGGATTCAATATGATCCGTCACCAATGTCATTGTCGGAATCTGCCCGTCTACATCAGAGTATCCGTCATCGTCACTACATCCAGTAGTCCATAAAGCCAGCGATAACAACGCCCAGAAAGTGGCGTTAAAGAAATGCTTCTTCATAAATATTATTATTAAAGTTAAACAAAAAAGTACATTTTGTTCCGATTTATAATAATCGGCAATGCAAACATATGCCAATTTTCGATTCAACAGCTGTATAAATCTTGCAGAGAAGGCATATAAATCTGTCAATGCACGATTTGTGCACATCATCTAAAGATTTTATTTGTACTTTTGACTCATGCAATGAAAAACGACCCGTTATGAAGAATATTCTACTTTCCATTTTCCTATGCCTGCCATTCCTGCTATCCGCGCAGCCATATACCATAAAACATCTGAGTATCCGTGAAGGGCTGTCCAACAACCATGTGGTAAGCATAGCCCAAGACAAACGGGGCTCTCTATGGTTTGCCACAGAAGAGGGTTTAAATAAATTCGACGGAATACGCTTCCTTACCTATTATAAAGAAGAAACAACCGGCAAGCAAAGCATCACCGGCAACGAACTGAACTGTCTGCTGGACGATCCCGTCGACTCCATCTTATGGATAGGAACCCAGCGTGCCGGAATCAATGCATACAATTATGCCAACGATTCATTCATCACTTACAGACACAACGAAAACAACCCTAAAAGCCTGGTTACGGACGACATTACCAAAATCATTGCCGCCTCCGACGGTAACCTATGGATTTGCACCTATTGGAAAGGCGTGGACTATTTTGACAAGCAAACCGGGCAATTCACCCATTACAATACCGAAACCGTACCGGGTTTTGCAAGCAACCATATCTGGTCTGCCATAGACGGTGGTAACGGACTACTCTATATCGGGCATGTGGACCGGGGATTCAGTATACTTTCCATAAAAGACAAGACAGTCAAGAACTTCACACACGAGCCGCAAAACCCCAACAGCCTGCCCGGCAACGAAGTGACATGTGTCTACAAAGACAAAAGCGGAAACATATGGATAGGAACCGATAGAGGAGTGGTACTGTTTAACCCGGAAGCGGAAAGTTTCATCCCCTTCGACGACAAAACCAACTGCATATCGCACCGTGTATATGATATACACCAACTGGATGACAACAGACTTTGGATAGCCATGGAATTCGGCGGCATTGCCGTAGTGGATTTGTCCCAACAGCTTTTCCGTTCGTCGGACCAGATTCATGCGCTTTCTATCCGGGAGGGAGACGATGAATACGGCTTGTCCAACTCCAGTATCCGTTGCCTGCTCCAAGATTCCTTCGGTAATGTATGGGCAGGTTCCTGGGGAGGCGGCATCAACTTCATAAAACGCGAGCCGTCACTCTTCAGCACTTATAAATATTCTCCTTTTCCATCCACCAACAACAGCCTGAACAGTAAAATAGCCTCCGGTGTCTGTATGGACAAAGCCGGTAACCTCTGGATAGGAACCGATGGAGGAGGAATCAACGTATTCAACAAGGGAAGACGAATAGCCATATACAATGCTGACAACAAGAAATTCAGAAGCAATACGGTGCAGGCAGCCTTGTGCGACTCGAAGGGAGGATTATGGTTCGGACTTTTTTATGGAGGAATAGCCTACTACAACCCCAAGAGCCAAAGCTTCCGGCAGATTTTCTCCGAAGACAAGTCACGCACTGACGTACGTTCCTTTCATGAAGACAAGCAGGGAAACATTTGGGTCGGAACCAGCGAAGGCGTCTATCTTATAGATTGTGACAGCAAGACAATCAAGGCACACTACAATCTGGAGAACAATCTGGCCCGCTGTGTGCTGAAGGATTCCGAAGACCAAGTATGGGTAGGATTCTTCGGAGGAGGCCTGGGCCTCTATGACCCTCAACTCCAAAGCATCCAGCTCTTCAACGTCCTGGCCAAATTCCCCTCCAATACCATCAATGCTCTCTACGAAGACAGCAGAAAGCGGTTGTGGGTGGCCACGGGTGAAGGTTTGGTATGCTTCCCCTCCCTGACAGACAGAAACTACAAAGTATACCAACGTGAAAGCGGACTGGCTAACACCCACATACAAGCCATCGGTGAGGACAAGGCAGGAAATATTTGGGTGAGCACCAACAAAGGTATCAGCTGTCTTGTGGACAGTAAAGACATTTTCTATAACTACGACTATCACGACAACCTCCCCATGGGAAGCTTCAGTCGGGGCAGTGTAGCCTACGGACAAGACGGTAACTTTTACTTCGGCTCTATAAACGGTCTGTGCTACTTCAACCCGGAAGTTGTATTGCAGGAACGCAAATCACCACCCGCATTCATCACCAACATTGAAATTACCGACCCGCTGAACAAACCGGAAAACGGACAGAGCACCATTGCCTTAAACGGACAGAAGAACGTGCAACTGAAATATACACAGAATAGTTTCAGTATCCGGTTCAACATCCAGAACTATGCCCTGGTCAACCAAGTGGAATATGCCTATATGCTGAAAGGACTCGAGAACTCCTGGTATACGCTTACAGACCCCAATAATGTCACCTTTCGTAATCTTCCTCCCGGGAAATACCAGTTCCAAGTGAAAACGCGCATGCGCAACCAAGCATGGTCGGACGCAACCACCTCATTGAACATCCGCATCGCCCCACCCCTTTGGCTTACTTGGTGGGCAAAGTCATTCTATATCCTGCTGTCCCTTATCATCCTTTTCTCTATACTCTATGCCTACAAGAAAAGACTGGATGCTGAAGCACTGTACCAACTGGAGAAGCAGAGCCACGAACACGAGCAGGAACTGAACAACGAACGCCTGCGCTTCTACACCAACATCACCCATGAACTGCGCACCCCGCTTACGCTGATACTGGGTCCGCTGGAAGACATACAGAAAAGTGATACACTATCCACCAAAGACGCACAGAAGATATCCGTCATTCACCAAAGTGCCATCCGGCTACTGAACCTCATCAACCAGATATTGGAGTTCAGAAAGACCGAGACCCAGAACAAGAAACTCTGCGTGAGCCGGGACAACCTCGTACCCCTTATCCGCGAGATAGGCCTGAAGTACAAGGAACTGAACCGGAAGCCAGCCGTCGATATCCGGCTGGTGGTGGAGAAAGAGCATATGCCTATATACTTCGACAAGGAAATTATCCAGACCATCCTGGACAATCTGATATCCAATGCCCTAAAGTACACGGAAAAGGGTAGCATCAGCATCGGTATCCGACAGGTGGAACGTGCCGAAGTGAACTATACGGAAATCCGGGTCAGCGACACGGGATACGGTATCAAGCCGGAGGCACTACCCCACATATTCGACCGTTATTACCAGGAAGGCGGCAAACACCAGGCTTCGGGTACCGGTATCGGACTTTCTCTGGTGAAAAACCTCGTAGCCCTACACGAAGGGGAAATCCGCGTAGAGAGTGCTCCCAATCAAGGTAGTACCTTCTACGTCAGCCTGCTTACCGACAACAGTTACCCGCAGGCACTGCATGCCGATTCGCAGGAAAAGGAAAGCAACGTCCAGCATATAGAAGAGGCACAAGTAAATCAAGTTTCATCCAGCGACAAACCCATATTGCTGGTAGTGGAAGACAATCCGGACATCTGCGACTATATAGCCGAATCCTTCTCCGACCACTTTGAAGTAAAGACTGCCGCCAACGGAAAGCTGGGCAAGGAAAGCGCCCTGAAAGAAATACCTGACATCATCGTCAGTGACATTATGATGCCGGTAATGGACGGAAACGAGATGTGCCGTGAGCTGAAAAAAGACGTGCGCACCAGCCACATACCCATTATACTGCTGACAGCCAAAGACTCGCTGCGCGACAAAGAGGAAGGCTACCAGGTAGGTGCCGACTCCTACCTCACCAAACCGTTCAGCGCCAGCCTGCTGCATAGCCGTATAGAAAACCTGCTCCAGTCGCGGCGCAACCTGGCAAACCATTTCAGCGCCAATGCCGCCATAAGCAATAAAGCGGCTGTCATTACAGAATCGCTCAACAAGCTGGACAACGAGTTTATCCACAAGATAAACCAGCTGATAGAGGAACGGCTTTCTTCAGACAAAATAGACATCAGCTATCTTTCGGATAAAATGTGCATGAGCAATTCCACCCTCTACCGCAAGATGAAAGCGCTTACCGGACTTTCCACCAACGAATATGTCCGCAAGATAAGGATGAAACACGCCGAGCAATACCTGCTGGAAGGCAAATACAACATTTCGGAAATAGCATTCAAGGTAGGTATAAACAATCTGTTCTACTTCCGGCAATGCTTCAAGGAAGAATTCGGCTGCATACCTTCGGAATATCTGAAGAGATTAAAAGAGACCGGAGAGAAATAAGAGACAAACAGCCCCTTCCTATTAGTCGGAATGCGGACAGCTATTTCAGCTCCAGCTCCATCTTCTTTATCTTTTCCAGCGTATTGCCTGCTTCCATGGAGGGGAATACCTGAAGCACGCGTTGCAGGTATGCCTTAGCCTTGCCGTAGCTATTGGTGAACACGTCTGACAATCCGTTGCGATAGCGTGCATACTGCATCCTTGTGGGGGAAGTTATCTTTTTATAGTCTTCTTCGAGCTTCTTCTTATCCTTCTCGGCTTGGAGATAATAATAATTTCCTAAGAAAATATTGGCTTGGAGATTGTCGGCATCCAGCATCAATACCTTTTCATAGGTTTTCAAGGCATCTTTCTCCTTTCCCCGCATCATCTCCATTTCGGCACAAGAGACAAGTGCAGGTACGTCTTCGGGATGACGCTGCAAGAACTCCTTATAGAAGAGGTAGGCTTTATCGTAATTCCGCATTTCCTTGTAGTGCACAGCCAGCACATCCGCAAGACGGGGAGCCACCTCACTGCTCTTGTCCACATTGGTCCAGTAGAACATTTCCGTCCTATCCTCACCGGCATTTGCCGCCTGGCGAAACAAACTCACCGCATAGTCATCTTTACCCTCGGAAAGTGCATCGGACACTTTCGAAAGCAACTCATCTGCCGACTGTCCCCAGACAGACAGCGGACACATCAAGAACAAGGAGAAAAGCAACGTTAAGGTTTTCATTTTTAGTGTATATATATAGTTTAACAGCCCAATCAGTCTCATAGAAATCTACCTACAAAACTACGCATTTTTACGGTAACCATCAATAGTTGAAAGTAGAAAAATAGTTAACTTTGCCGACCTTAATGAATTAAATAATATAAATGAAGCCCAGAGACAGACAAATACTGCAAATAGCCTTACCTTCCATCGTATCGAACATCACCGTGCCGCTGCTCGGCCTGATTGATGTAGCCATCGTCGGCCATCTGGGTTCGCCCGCCTACATAGGCGCCATTGCCGTAGGTGGCATGCTGTTCAACATTATCTACTGGATATTCGGTTTTCTGAGGATGGGTACCAGCGGAATGACCTCGCAAGCATTCGGCAAGCGGGATTTACCGGAGGTGGTCCGCCTGCTGTTGCGTTCCGTGAGCATAGGCCTGGCAGTCGCGTTCTGCCTCATCCTGCTGCAAACGCCTATCAGGCAGGGAGCCTTCCTTCTCATCCATCCTACGGATGAAGTCAAAGAAATGGCAACGTGCTATTTCCATATCTGCATTTGGGGGGCACCTGCCATGCTGGGGCTATACGGACTGACGGGATGGTTCATCGGCATGCAGAATTCGCGTATCCCCATGTATATAGCCATCACACAGAATGTGGTCAATATCATTGCCAGCCTCGGACTGGTTTATCTGTGTGGGATGAAAGTAGAAGGAGTAGCTTTGGGGACGTTGATTGCCCAGTATGCTGGCTTCCTGATGGGCATTGTCCTTTGGATGCACAACTACGGCAGGCTGAAAAGATTCTGGGAAATTAAAAATTATAAATTAAAAATTAAAGGGGGAGAAGGGGCAGGTATCTGGGAGAAAGGGGCGATGTTCCGGTTCTTCCAAGTGAATAGGGATATTTTTCTGCGTACTCTTTGCCTGGTGGCAGTCACGTTGTTCTTCACTTCGGCGGGAGCTTCGCAGGGAGAGATTATTCTGGCGGTCAACACGCTGCTGATGCAGCTCTTCACCTTATTCTCGTATGTAATGGACGGCTTTGCCTACGCTGGCGAAGCCTTAAGCGGCAGATACATAGGCGCACGCAACCGGGAAGCCTTTACAGACACCGTCCGGCACCTCTTCGGATGGGGAGCGGTGATAGCGGTTCTTTTTACATTGGTTTATGCGCTGGGAGGCAATGCCTTCCTCGGACTATTGACGGATGACAAAGAAGTGATAGCTGTTGCCGACACCTATTTTTATTGGGCGCTTGCCGTGCCCGCCGTCGGGATAGCCGCCTTCATCTGGGACGGCATCTTCATCGGCGCCACCGCCACGCGAGGAATGCTCCTCTCCATGGCAGCGGCAGCTGTCAGCTTTTTTATCTTATATTATGGGCTGCATCCCGTCCTGGCAAACCATGCCCTATGGCTTGCTTTCCTCACTTACCTGCTGATGCGGGGAGTGGTGCAGACAGGCTTGAGCCGGGAAGTCATCCGACGGGCATTTCCCAGCAAGAAGGAACCTGCTTGGCGTGAGGGGTAGGCTATGAACAATTTCAAGGGAAAAAGCATTATCTTTGTATCGCTATGACTGATATAAAATATGGATTCCACCCTCCAGAACAAGGCGTCAGGTAGCCAGTATACGGTGCCAAACAAGTTTCAACTTTTGGCACCATCGGTTTCAATGCGAGAAACCGACGGTTTCAAGTAGTGAAACCAACGGTATCTCGGAATGAGACTGACGGTATTTGCATTTGGAACCAAGTCACTCATAGCAAGAGTAATGACTTATACAAAATTGTTATGGCAGAAAAGAATATAGTTCAAGAGACATTTCCCGTATTGGGAATGAGTTGCGCCTCATGCTCCGCACGGGTAGAAAAGACGCTGAACCATCAGTCAGGTGTCAAGAAAGCGGTCGTAAACTACGCTTCGGCAACGGCAACCGTGGAATATGACCCTACGAGCTGTTCTTCCGAGACTTTGCAGCAGGCTGTGCAGGCGGCCGGATATGACTTGTTGATAAACCAGGACGGCAACACGCTCGAAGAGGCGGAAGAAGCCCACAACAAGAAATTCAGCGCATTGAAATTCCGCACAACCTGGGCCATCATCTTGTCTATGCCCGTTGTCATCATAGGCATGTTCTTCATGGATATGCCCCATGCCAATCCCATCATGTGGGCGTTGTCCACTCCCGTCGTATTCTGGCTGGGGCGGGGATTCTTCACCAGCGCCTGGAAACAATTGCAGCATGGCAGCGCCAATATGGACACACTGGTAGCCATCAGTACGGGGACCGCCTATCTGTTCAGCCTGTTCAACATGCTATTTCCGGACTTCTGGCTATCCAGAGGCATCCATCCGCATGTATATTTTGAGGCGGCAAGTGTCATCATAGCCTTTATCCTGCTGGGCCGCCTGCTGGAAGAAAAAGCGAAAGGAAACACCTCAACCGCCATCAAGCAACTGATGGGGCTCCAACCCAAGACTGTGACCATCATTGTGGATGAAGGACACGCTGTCCCTCACTCTTCCTTTGAGCGCGTTATCCCTATCGAGCAGATTCGCCCCGGAGACATCGTCCTGGTGAAGCCCGGAGAACGGATTGCCGTGGATGGCATCGTGACGGAAGGTAGCTCCTACGTAGACGAAAGTATGCTGAGCGGCGAACCGGTAGCAGTATCCAAGCACAAAGACGCCAAGGTCTTTGCAGGTACCATCAATCAGAAGGGAAGTTTCCGCTTCCGGGCAGAGAAAATCGGCACGGATACACTGCTGGCGAAGATTATACACATGGTGCAGGACGCGCAAGGAAGCAAGGCACCGGTGCAGCAGCTGGTGGACAAGATAGCCGGGATATTCGTGCCTACCATTATAGGCATCGCAGTGCTTGCCTTCATCGCATGGATGCTACTGGACGGAACCGGCGGATTCACCCACGGATTGCTGGCATTTGTCACGGTGGTCATCATCGCCTGCCCGTGTGCACTGGGACTGGCTACTCCTACCGCCATCATGGTAGGCATCGGCAAGGGCGCCGAAAGGGGCATTCTGATAAAAGATGCCGAAAGCCTGGAGATTGCCAAGAAGATAGACACCGTGGTACTCGACAAGACCGGAACGGTGACTGAAGGAAAACCGGTAGTCAGCAAGCTGATATGGAATACGCAGGCAATGACGCCCGGTACTGGCGCCACTGCAGGCAATGCGCTGTCGGACATTTTCTATAGTCTGGAGAAGCTCTCGGAACATCCGTTGGCAGAAGCCGTGGTGAACCACCTCAAGGAGTCGGCCTCCATAGACATTCAAGACTTTGAAAGCATCACCGGAAAAGGCGTGAAAGGACGGGCACAAGGCTGGACCTACCTCGCCGGGAACCGGAAACTGCTGGAAGAAAACCATATCGCCATCCCCCCCTCCCTGCAGGAAGAGGCAACCCGACTGACATCGGAAGCACAGACCGTCATCTGGTTTGCCGATGAAGAAAACGTGCTGGCAATAGCCGGAATTACAGACCGGATAAAGGAAACTTCCATCCGTGCCGTCAGCGAGCTGCACGCCGCCGGCATCGAAGTCCACATGCTGACCGGAGACAATGAGGCCACCGCCCGTGAGATTGCCCGCAAAGCAGGCATCGCCCACTACCAGGCCAGTGTATTGCCGCAGGACAAGGCTGCCTTCGTCAGCCGGTTGCAGGCAGAAGGCCGGAAGGTTGCCATGGTGGGCGACGGCATCAACGACAGCGCCGCCCTTGCCCAAGCCGACTTAAGCATCGCCATGGGTGGAGGCAGCGACATCGCCATGGATGTAGCCAAAATGACCATCATCTCTTCCGACCTGACCAAGATACCGGAAGCTCTCTGTCTGTCGCGTCTCACCGTCCGGACCATCCGGCAGAATCTCTTCTGGGCATTTATATATAATATAATAGGTGTACCCATTGCGGCCGGAATACTCTATCCCATCAACGGCTTCCTGCTGAATCCGATGATAGCCGGTGCGGCCATGGCATTCAGCAGTGTCAGTGTGGTGAGCAACAGCCTGCTGCTGAAACGGAAAAGAATACATGAAGGAGAAGAAAACAAAGAAGTTGAACCGCCAACAGAAACAATCATGAAGAAAGAATTCAAAGTAGAAGGCATGATGTGCAACCATTGCCGCATGCATGTAGAGAAAGCATTGAACAGTATGGAAGGCATACACGCCACCGTAACCCTGAACCCTCCGGTAGCCACCGTAGAGTTTTCGGACGGTGAAAAGACGCTCGAAGAACTGCAGAAAGTAGTGACGAAAGAAGCCGGCGACTACACACTGAAGGCATAAGTGTAGAATTCATACGGTTTTCATACAGAAAAGAAGGAGGAAATCAAAGTAAATATCTACCTTTGCGCGCTAATTTACAGATAAAGATATGAACGCAAAAGCCAAAGGATATATTTTAGGTTCCATCGCCGCAGCCTCCTACGGCATGAATCCACTGTTTGCCCTCCCGTTGTACAAGGCCGGCATGGACCCGGACTCGGTACTTTTTTTCAGATACCTCTTCGCCATCCCGTTGCTGGGCATTATGATAAAGGCGAGAGGGCGGTCATTCAAGATACAGCGGAAAGAAACATTTCCGCTCATCATCATGGGATTGCTCGTGGCCCTCTCCTCACTGACGCTTTTCCTGAGCTATAACTACATGGCCGCCGGCATAGCGTCTACACTGCTGTTCGTCTATCCCATCATGGTGGCGCTTATTATGGCCATGGTTTTCAAAGAGAAGCTGGCACTGCAAACCATCGTCTGCATGCTGCTTGCACTGGGAGGTATCGGACTGCTCTACAAGAGCGAGGACGGCAGCACACTGAGCCTGATAGGGACACTGCTGGTTTTCGCGTCTTCCCTTTCCTATGCCATATACATCGTGGGCATCAACCAGACATCGTTGAAAAATGTGGCTACGCTTAAAGTCACCTTCTATGTCCTTCTCTTCGGCCTATCGCTTTTTGTGGCACGCCTGCTCTATTCCGGCGTACTGAACACACCGGACCAGTGGTATCTGTGGGCCAATCTGCTTGCATTGGCTGTCTTCCCCACCGCCATATCCTTCCTCTGCACTACCGGTGCCATCCAATATATCGGCTCCACCCCGACCGCCATTCTCGGCGCATTGGAGCCCGTGACAGCCATCTTCTTCGGAATAGCCGTCTTTGGAGAAAGCCTGACAGTCAGAGAAAGCTTCGGACTGGTGATGATTATCGTAGCCGTAACGTTCGTCATCGCAGGAGGCAATATTACAAGCCAACTGGTCCGCTTCAGGAAACTGTTCCCAAGACTCCCGATAAGAAGCAAAAAAAGAAACTAATCCTATAAAACCATCATCAACCATGAAGAAAAGTCTCTACCTGCTTTTACTGCTGTTGTTTCCTATCGGGCTGCAGGCTCAGTCCGAGGTTATAGTACTCCACCCGGATGAAGGCAAAGCCGAAGTGAACGAAGCCGAATACACCAGAATTTTCCTGGCAGGCACCATCGACATGGGCAAAAGCATAGACTGGCAAAAGGCAACCTGCGACTGGTTCCGCGCACGCCCCCAAGGTAAATACATCCTATACAATCCCCGAAGGGACAAGGGACTCAGCGGCGAAATGTCCGACTTTGAACATCAAGTGAACTGGGAACTGGAACATCTGGAAAAAGCCGACCTGATAATCATGAATATCCTGGCAAGCAGCAAGTCCCCCATCACCCTGCTGGAGATGGGACTGCACATGCGTTCGGGCAAACTGCACGTTATCTGTGAACCCGGTTTCTACCGCTACGACAATGTGCGGATTACTTGCAACCGCTATGGCGTTCCGTTATATCACAGCATGGACGAGTTCCTAAAGACTGTGCGTTAGGCAACTATCCTACCACATTCTGCTGCACTTTTCAGTTTAATTCTTTATCTTTGCTGCAAAGCAATGTAACAAAACTATATATTATGGCAACCTATAAAAGAATCTTATTGAAACTCAGCGGCGAGAGCCTGATGGGTGAAAAGCAATACGGCATCGACGAGAAACGCCTTGCCGAGTACGCAGCTCAAATCAAAGAAATCCACGAATTGGGAGTACAAATAGGCATCGTGATAGGCGGTGGAAACATTTTCCGCGGATTGAGCGGTGCCAACAAAGGGTTCGACCGTGTGAAAGGCGACCAGATGGGAATGCTGGCAACCGTCATCAACAGCCTTGCACTCAGTTCGGCTCTGGTAGCTGCCGGCGTGAAGGCCCGCGTGCTGACTGCCGTACGTATGGAACCCATCGGTGAATTCTACAATAAATGGCGTGCCATCGAATGTATGGAAGCAGGCGAAGTAGTCATCATGTCCGCCGGTACAGGCAATCCGTTCTTCACTACCGATACCGGTTCCAGTCTGCGCGGCATCGAGATTGAGGCGGATGTCATGCTGAAAGGTACCCGTGTGGACGGCATCTACACCGCCGACCCGGAGAAGGACCCGACAGCCACGAAGTTCCACGACATCACCTACGACGAAGTGCTGAAGCGCGGTCTGAAAGTGATGGACCTCACTGCCACCTGCATGTGCAAAGAGAATAACCTGCCCATCATCGTTTTTGACATGGACACAGTGGGTAATCTGAAAAAAGTGATGCAAGGAGAAGAAATCGGTACACTGGTGCACAATTGAATGGAAAATGGAGAATAAAAAATGAATGTTATTTAATTCTTAATTCTCAATTTTCAATTTAATAATTATATTTGCAAAGTTTCAAATCAAAGCTATTTCAAAACGAAAATAATATGAGAGACGTAAAAGACATCTTAGACGAAGCGCAAGAAAGTATGGACATGGCCATCATGTATCTGGACGAGGCACTGGCTCATATCCGCGCCGGAAAAGCCGATATCCGTTTGCTGGACGGTATCCGTGTGGATTCTTATGGAAGTATGGTTCCTATCAACAATGTGGCAGCCGTAACCACTCCGGACGCACGCAGCATTGCCATCAAGCCATGGGATAAGAGCATGTTCCGCGTCATTGAAAAGGCCATCATTGACTCCAGTCTCGGCATCATGCCCGAAAACAATGGTGAGATTATCCGTATCGGCATCCCGCCACTGACGGAAGAACGCCGTAAACAACTTGCCAAACAGTGTAAGGGAGAAGGAGAAACTGCCAAGGTAAGTGTACGTAATGCACGCCGTGATGCCATCGACGCCTTGAAGAAATCCGTAAAGGACGGACTGGCCGAAGACGCCCAGAAAGGCGGTGAAGAAAAGCTGCAGAAGATTCACGACAAGTTCATCAAGCAGATTGATGACATGCTGGCTGCAAAGGATAAAGAAATCATGACCGTTTAATTAAGTTGAAAACGGAAAATGGAAAGTTGAAAATAAACCGATATACCAAGTATAGAAGCCTTTCAACCTTCCATTTTCAACTTTCAACTTTCAACTTTCAATTATTTTGAGGGGACTCGTTATAAAAAACACCGGAAGTTGGTACTTGGTACGGACTGACGACGGAAGGGAGATTGAATGTAAAATCAAAGGGAACTTCCGGCTGAAAGGCATACGAAGCACTAATCCCGTGGCTGTAGGCGATTATGTGAACATCATACTGAACCAAGAAGGTACGGCCTTTATCAGCGAGATAGAGGACCGGAAGAATTACATCATCCGCCGCGCCTCCAACCTTTCCAAGCAATCGCACATTCTTGCTGCCAACCTCGACCAGTGCATGCTCATAGTGACGGTGAACTATCCCGAGACCTCCACTACCTTTATAGACCGTTTTCTCGCCTCTGCCGAGGCATACCGTGTTCCCGTCAAGATTATATTCAACAAAGTGGATGCCTACGATGAAGAGGAACTGCACTATCTGGACAGCCTGATCAACCTTTACACCACCATCGGCTATCCTTGTTTCAAGGTTTCTGCCAGAAAAGGGGAAGGCATCGACACTATCGAGAAAGAACTCAAAGGACGCATAACCCTCTTTTCCGGACATTCCGGAGTAGGGAAATCGACACTCATCAAGGCAATACTGCCCGATATAGAGATTAAAACCGGAGAGATATCCACCTATCATAATAAAGGTATGCACACCACTACCTTCTCAGAAATGTTCCCGGTTCCGGGCAACGGATATATCATTGACACTCCGGGCATCAAAGGTTTCGGAACATTCGATATGGAAGAAGAAGAGATAGGCCACTACTTCCCGGAAATATTCAAGGTATCTGCCGACTGCCGTTACGGCAACTGTACCCACCGCCACGAACCCGGATGCGCTGTACGCGAGGCTGTCGAGAAGCACTATATCAGCGAATCCCGTTACGCTTCTTATCTGAACATGCTGGAGGACAAGGAGGAGGGAAAATACCGGGCTGCTTACTGATTTGTCATTTTATCACCTTTCCAATCCATATTCTTACACTTTTTAACTCTTTATCTTTTAAACTATTCTCTTTTCCCGTAGTCTAATCTAAGGCTGATTTTATTACTACTAATACTACAACATGAATAAGAGAGTTAAATGGGGCATCATTATCGTGATTGGTGCCGGACTGATTGGAGGAGGAATCTACTCCCAATTACCTAAAGAGAATGAAGAATTAGCCGCTGCAGACAAGGTGATGACCGGTCAACGTAGCGGTAAGAAAATTCTAAACGTAAACGCAAAAATAATCAAACCGCAACTGCTGAAGGATGAAATACAAATCAGCGGCAGCCTGCTGCCGGATGAGGAAGTGGATCTTTCTTTCGAGACATCCGGCAAAATCATAGAGATAAATTTTGAAGAAGGCAGCTTCGTCAAGAAAGGACAATTACTTGCCAAAGTTAATGACCGGCCGCTGCAAGCACAATTGCAACGCCTCGTCTCCCAATTAAAGTTGGCAGAAGACCGCGTGTTTCGCCAGAACGCCCTGCTGGAAAGAGATGCGGTCAGTAAAGAAGCCTACGAACAAGTAAAGACCGAGCTGGCCACCCTGAATGCCGACATTGACCTGATAGAATCGAACATCGCACAAACTGAGCTGCGTGCTCCTTTCGACGGTGTCATCGGTCTGCGCCAAGTCAGTGTGGGTACTTACGCTTCCCCTACAACCATTGTAGCCAAACTCACCAAGATTTCGCCGTTGAAGGTGGAATTTGCCGTACCCGAGCGGTATGCCAATGACGTAAAGACCGGCGCCGGACTGGACTTCACTCTCGAAGGAAAGCTAAAAACCTTCCACGCCACGGTTTATGCACGCGAATCAAAGATAGACCCTACTACCCATACCCTGACAATCCGTGCACTTTATCCCAATGCCAACGGAGCTGTGCTTCCGGGCCGCTATGCCAGCATCAAGCTGAACAAGGATGAAATTCAGGACGCCCTTGCCGTACCGTCCGAAGCCATTGTACCGGAAATGGGAAAAGACAAGATATTCCTCTATAAGTCGGGAAAAGCCCAGCCGGTAGAGATTACTACGGGAATCCGTACGGAAGCGGAAGTACAAGTATTGCAAGGCTTGCAGGCAGGAGATACCATCATCACCTCGGGAACCCTGCAACTCCGTACCGGACTACCGGTAACACTGGACAATATCAATTGACAACTGTCAATTATCAACCGTTAATTATCAATTGTAAAGAATGAATATATCCGAATTAAGTATACGGCGACCGGTACTCTCGACAGTACTTACCCTGATAATCCTGCTGTTTGGCTTCATCGGCTACAATTATCTGGGTGTACGCGAGTACCCATCTGTAGACAATCCCATCATATCAGTATCCTGCTCCTATCCGGGTGCCAACGCCGATGTCATCGAGAACCAGATAACGGAGCCTCTGGAGCAGAACATCAACGGTATTCCCGGCATACGCTCCCTCTCCAGTGTCAGCCAGCAAGGCTCATCACGCATTACAGTAGAGTTTGAGCTTTCCGTTGACCTGGAAACCGCCGCCAACGACGTACGTGATAAAGTGTCGCGTGCACAACGCTATCTGCCTCGTGACTGTGACCCTCCTACCGTATCAAAAGCCGATGCGGACGCCACCCCTATCCTAATGGTTGCCCTCCAAAGCGACAAACGTTCCCTACTGGAGCTCAGTGAAATAGCCGACCTGACTGTCAAGGAGCAGCTTCAGACTATTTCAGATGTAAGTAGTGTAAGCATCTGGGGAGAAAAGCGCTATTCCATGCGGCTTTGGCTGGACCCCATCAAGATGTCCGGCTATGGAATCACTCCTCTGGATGTAAAGAATGCGGTGGACAACGAAAACGTAGAGCTCCCTTCCGGAAGTATCGAAGGAAACACTACCGAGCTCACCATCCGTACGTTGGGTCTGATGCATACAGCCGAAGAGTTCAACAATCTTATCCTGAAGGAAGACGGTAACCGTATTGTCCGCTTCAGCGACATTGGACGTGCCGAACTGGGACCAGCCGACATCAAAAGTTATATGAAGATGAACGGTGTGCCCATGGTAGGTGTCGTAGTAATTCCGCAGCCGGGTGCCAACCACATTGAAATAGCCAACGCCGTATATGACCGCATGGAGAAGATGAAGAAAGACCTTCCCGAAGATGTTCATTACAACTACGGTTTTGACAATACCAAGTTTATCCGCGCTTCTATCGACGAGGTGAAGCAGACGGTGTATGAGGCCTTTGTACTGGTTATCATCATCATTTTCCTCTTCTTGCGCGATTGGCGTGTGACGCTTGTGCCATGTATTGTAATCCCCGTTTCGCTGATTGGAGCTTTCTTCGTCATGTATCTGGCCGGTTTCTCCATCAATGTGCTCTCCATGCTTGCCGTGGTGCTTGCCGTGGGCTTGGTGGTGGACGACGCCATCGTGATGACGGAGAACATTTATGTCCGCATCGAGAAAGGGATGCCACCGAAAGAAGCCGGCATAGAAGGAGCCAAGGAGATTTTCTTTGCCGTCATCTCCACTACCATTACGCTGGTGGCGGTATTCTTCCCTATTGTATTCATGGACGGTACGACAGGACGACTGTTCCGCGAATTCAGTATCGTGGTCTCCGGTTCGGTGATTATCTCCTCCTTCGCCGCATTGACTTTTACGCCGATGCTTGCCACCAAACTTTTAATCAAAAGGGAACAGCAGAGCTGGTTCTATCGCAAGACCGAACCTTTCTTCGAAGGGATGAACCGGGTATACAGCCAGTCACTGGCCGCCTTCCTGAAACGGCGCTGGATTGCCCTGCCCTTCACCATCGTCACCATCCTGCTTATCGGAGTCCTTTGGAATACTATCCCGGCTGAAATGGCGCCATTGGAGGACCGTTCGCAAATCAGTATCAATACAATGGGTGCCGAAGGAGTGACTTACGAATATATCCGCGACTATACCGAAGACATCAATCATCTGGTGGACTCCATTATCCCGGATGCAGAAGCGGTAACAGCGCGTGTATCCAGTGGTAGCGGTAACGTACGTATCACACTGAAAGACATGAAAGACCGTGACTATACCCAGATGGAGGTTGCCGAAAAGTTGTCGAAGGCAGTGCAGAAAAAGACCATGGCACGCTCTTTCGTACAGCAGTCCTCCTCATTCGGAGGACGGCGCGGCGGTATGCCCGTGCAGTATGTATTGCAGGCAACTAATATCGAGAAATTGCAGGAGGTGCTCCCCAAGTTCATGACGAAGGTCTACGAAAATCCGGTATTCCAGATGGCAGACGTAAACCTGAAGTTCAGCAAGCCTGAAGCGCGCATCAACATCAACCGTGACAAGGCGAGTATCATGGGCGTAAGCACCAAGAACATTGCCCAAACTCTGCAATACGGCTTGAGCGGACAGCGTATGGGCTACTTCTACATGAACGGAAAGCAATACGAGATATTGGGCGAAATCAACCGCCAGCAACGCAACAAGCCCGCCGACCTGAAAGGTATCTATATCCGAAGCGACAACGGGAACATGGTGCAGCTGGACAACCTGATAGAGCTGACCGGCGGTATCGCCCCTCCGAAACTGTACCGTTACAACCGTTTCGTGTCCGCCACCATCTCCGCGGGGCTTGCCGACGGGAAGACCATCGGGCAAGGACTGGACGAAATGGACAAGATTGCCAAGGAGACACTGGACGAGACCTTCCGTACCGCACTGACCGGAGACTCCAAGGAGTATCGCGAAAGCTCCTCCAGTCTGATGTTCGCCTTCATCCTTGCCATCGTGCTGATTTACCTGATTCTGGCCGCCCAGTTCGAGAGCTTCAAAGACCCGCTGATTATCATGCTGACGGTGCCTCTCGCCATTGCCGGCGCGCTGGTATTCATGTATTTCGGAGACATCACGATGAATATATTCAGCCAGATTGGCATCATCATGCTGATTGGTCTGGTAGCAAAGAACGGTATCCTGATTGTGGAGTTCGCCAATCAGAAGCAGGAAGCGGGTGAAGACAAGATGCGAGCCATCAAGGACGCCTCCCTGCAACGTCTGCGCCCCATCCTGATGACGAGTGCCTCCACCATCCTGGGACTGATACCACTGGCATTCGCCACCGGCGAAGGCTGCAACCAGCGCATCGCCATGGGTACTGCCGTCGTAGGCGGCATGCTCATCTCCACACTGCTGACGATGTACATCGTGCCTGCCATATATAGTTATGTATCAACGAACCGAAGTAAACTGAAGACCGAATGAAACGCATTGTTTTAATTTTCATAGCCACTGCCTGCACAGCGCTGGGCCTTTATGCACAGCCTGCGCCTACCTACACCTTGAAGTCCTGCCTGGAGCAAGGATTGCTGAACAACTACTCCCTGCGCATTGTCCGCAATGAAGAGCAGGTCAGCAAGAACAACGCCACACTGGGCAATGCGGGCTACCTGCCCACACTGGGCCTCTCCGCCGGCTACAAGGGAACCATAGACAATACCGAGACCAAAGCCCGAGCCACCGGAGAGACAACCAAGGACAACGGAGTGTTTGACCAAACTCTCGATGCAGGCATCAACCTGAACTGGACCATCTTCGACGGTTTCAACATTACCGCCAACTACCAACGGCTCAAGGAGCTGGAACGCCAAGGCGAGACCAATACGCGCATCGCCATCGAGGACCTGATAGCCAACATAGCCGCCGAATACTATAACTATGTGCAGCAAAAAATCCGCTTGAAGAACTTCCGTTATGCCGTATCGCTATCCAAAGAGCGCCTGCGCATTGTGGAAGAGCGTTACCACATCGGTAACTTCTCGCGCCTGGACTACCAGCAGGCCAAAGTGGACTTCAATGCCGACAGTGCCCAATACATGAAACAGCAGGAACTGCTGCACACCTCACGTATCCAGCTGAACGAACTCATGGCAAACAAAGATGTAGACCAGCCGTTTATCATACAAGACAGCCTCATCAACGTGACCGCCTCCCTGAACTTCGAGGAGCTGTGGAACGCCACCCTCACCATCAACGCCTCACTGCTACGTGCCGAACAGAACAATACCCTGGCCCGTCTGGACTACAAGAAAGTCTGCTCGCGCGACTACCCATACGTGAAGATGAACGGCGGATACGGCTACACCCTCAACAAGTATGACATCTCTGCCAACAGCCGCCGCAGCAACCTCGGTCTGAACTTCGGCGTCACGGTCGGCTTCAATCTGTTCGACGGCAACCGGCGCCGCGAACGCAAGAATGCCCGCATTGCCGTACAGAATGCTCGCCTGGAACGGGAGCAACTGGAGCAGGCCCTGCGCGCCGACCTCAGCAACCTATGGCAGGCCTACCAAAACAACCTGCAAATGCTGAACCTGGAACGCCAGAACCTTGTGGCTGCCAAGGAGAACCACGAGATTGCCATGGAACGATATATGCTGGGCAACCTCTCGGGAATCGAGATGCGCGAAGCCCAAAAGAGTCTGCTGGATGCAGAAGAACGTATTCTCTCCGCGGAATATGATACCAAATTATGTGAAATCTCCCTACTGCAAATCAGTGGAAAAGTAGCGCGCTATATGGAATAAGCAATATAATCCGTACCTTTACGCCCGATTTATCAGAATTAAAGCACAATGGGATTATTCATCAGAAAGCCATTCGAGGCACTGCAAGCGGAGGCGAATGCCTCCGGAAAGAAAACATTGAAACGTGTACTTGGTCCGTGGAGCCTTGTTGCCCTGGGCGTGGGAGTCATCATCGGAGCGGGTCTATTCTCCATCACCGGAACGGTGGCGGCAGGCTATACGGGACCGGCCATCACACTGTCCTTTGCCATTGCCGCACTGGGATGCTGCTTCGCCGGACTATGTTATGCGGAATTTGCATCCATGATACCCGTAGCCGGCAGCGCATACACCTACTCGTATGCCACGATGGGCGAACTCATCGCCTGGATTATCGGGTGGGACCTGGTACTGGAATACACCGTAGCCGCAACCACGGTAAGCATCAGTTGGAGCCGCTATCTGGTCGTCTTTCTCGAGGGACTGGACATACATCTACCGCAAGCCCTCACCGCCTGTCCCTGGGATGGTGGAGTCGTAAATATCCCCGCCTTCCTTATCGTCGTGCTGATGAGCCTCTTCCTGATACGGGGTACGGAAGGCAGCTCCATCTTCAACGGCTTCATTGTATTCCTGAAGGTTTCCGTCATACTGATTTTTGTCATACTCGGCTGGAAATACATCAATACCGACAACTATACACCTTACATCCCTGCCAATACGGGCATACTGGGCGAATATGGATTCTCCGGCATCCTGCGAGGAGCGGCCATCGTATTCTTCGCCTTCCTCGGATTCGATGCCGTGAGCACAGCTGCCCAAGAGACGAAGAACCCGAAGCGGAATATGCCTATCGGCATTCTGGTCTCCCTGCTGGTATGCACCGTGCTCTATATGGTTTTTGCCCACGTCATGACGGGAGTGGCACACTACACCGCCTTCAGCGGACAGCAAGGCATTGCTCCCGTTGCCATAGCCATAGAGCACATGGGGCAGGCTGATGCTGCAGGTATCATCCAGCCGGACTATCCCTGGCTGAACCGTGCCATCGTGCTGTCCATTCTGTTCGGATATTGCTCCGTCATCATGGTGACACTGCTGGGACAGAGCCGCGTATTCCTAAGCATGAGCCATGACGGGCTGCTGCCTCCTTTCTTCTCGCATATCAACGAAAAGTTCCGTACTCCGGCACGCAGCAACCTGCTCTTCATGGTACTTGTGGGCCTGCTGGCAGCTTTTGTACCCGCACGGCTGGCCGGAGAGATGACAAGCATCGGCACGCTGATGGCCTTCACGCTGGTCTGTGCCGCTGTACTGGTAGTACGCAGAACCATGCCTGACGTGCCCCGTTCCTTTAAAACCCCACTTGTTCCACTTATCCCCATACTGGGTATTCTTACTTGCCTTTGCATGATGTTGTTCCTTCCTGCCGATACATGGATACGCCTGGTGCTGTGGATGCTCATCGGTCTGGACATCTACGTGGGCTACGGCATGAAGCACAGTAAGCTGGAGCATGGAGGCGACACCCGCCACGGGCAGGTGACCTTGAACATGATTGGACTTATCCTTGCCGTTCTTTGTGTCATCACCGGACTGTGGCACCAACAGACTGTGGGATGGGGAGAAAGCAAAGTGCTGCTGATTATCTCGTTTGTTTTCGCATTCACGCACTGCGCTTACTATATGTGGAGAATCTGGAGGAGATAATAAGCCCTAAATCTCCTCCTTTAAAGATAAACAATCTTTCATCCAAACTACCCCAGCACCCACTTGGTCCGTTTCCCGAAACAACGGTATGCCATTGCCACCAGAAACCAGGAAGTACAGAAAGCGACGACTGCGGCACAAGGTATCTGAAGATAGATAGGAACATGGATAGCACGCATCAGGACTACGCTCGGTCCGGTAAAGAAATAGTGTATCATATAGACTCCAAAACCACAGAGCGTCAAGTTTGCCAATGCTTTCTTGATGCGCTCCGAACGGAAATTGGCCCGCTTGCAAAGCATAAACACGGGGATGGTCATCATTACTACATTCAGCGAACAGTAGGTGAAGAAGAGTTCGAGCATCTCATCCGTAAAATCCGGCAAGGAGGTCATACGACGGAAACCAAGGAATGTTACGGCATAGCCAATGGCAAACATGGGAATGCCGATGCCACAGAGTTGCCGGCCCGTCCAGTTATGGTTCCTCAGATAATGGCCCAACAATAGGTAGCCGTTAAAACCGGCAAAGTAATACAGCATACCGAACGAGTTCCACGAGCATCCGGAGCTGAGATCGGCGATGCCGACAGGATGGGCATGGAACTTGTGGGATACTTTGAAACAGAAGACTCTTACTGGGGGATCTGGGTGTATAGATTGTAAAGGTGCAGCCGTTGCAACAGTTCAGCGCAAGGCTAATTCATAAAAGCGTCTGCTTCGCAGCCGACGCCGCTACCGCGGCTCATCTTTTATTTCATGAATAAGACGCTTCGCTCATGGAATCGTAAATACACTGCTTTGCGTGCAAGCACTCACGCAGCTTATTTACGATTTCATGGCAAAACGAAACCCTACAACTACATAGACGCAATTGTAGGGCAAAAAGTTGCAGTATTTTTATTTTTCAGGTGTAAAGGTTTCAGGTGTAAAAAACTTCTTCCAGTACCAGTCCTTTGGCAGGTACTAACGCTCCCGCCTTCGCTCTGTCTCCGGACTTCAGTACATCCGTCACACTCTCCGGTGTCCGGATTCCCTTTCCGACCTCGAGGAGGGTTCCCATGAGAATACGGATCATGTGATGCAAAAATCCATTTCCGGTAAATACAAACTCCACACGGTTCTCTATCCGCTCGATCCGGATCTCATCGATCCGGCGGACGGTGGATTTCTTACTTTTCTTCGCAGAGGTAAATGCCTTGAAATCGTGTTCTCCAAGCAATAGCTCCGCCGCCTTTCGCATAGCATCC